>Ga0187843_10001122_pt1 | contig 17459 bp, 18 predicted proteins | sample SpaLakP09_SKY_43_FD_134516 | JGI IMG/M metagenome (GOLD analysis project Ga0187843, IMG submission 134516) | Oligotrophic lake water microbial communities from Sparkling Lake, Wisconsin, USA - SP09_SKY_43 | ecosystem: Environmental > Aquatic > Freshwater > Lake | place: USA: Sparkling Lake...
ACCGTGATTAGCGAGCACTCAGTGACACTGCTAAGTTCTGCAACAGAAAAAGTTCAAACGATTGGTGGTTTAATATTTATGTATCTCTTTCTTGGAGCGGGTGACGGGAATCGAACCCGCGTAAATGTGCTCTGTTAAACTCTGCTAAAGTCCGATACTTAAACAATTAGCTTAACAATGTCAAGTGTTTAGCTACATTTATCTCTGGCAGCCTCTGCCAAAATCCGCTAAAATCATGGGTATAAAAACGGGTATTTTTTAACACTTTCGGGTACAGCGGCGGGTAAGTAAATGGCAAAACAGAACCTTTTAACAGATAAGCGTGTGGCGGCAGCCAAATGCCCCCCCGACAAGACGATTATATACTTAAACGATGGTGCTGGACTTAGGCTCAAGATATTCAACTCTGGCCAAAAGCATTGGCAATTTAGATTAGTTTATTCCGGTAAGGAGTCAACGATAAGTTTGGGTAGCTACCCAACAGTTAGTTTGGCATTGGCTAGGGAAAAAGCAGCTGTCACTAGGCTTGAGTTAACTAATGGGCTTAACCCTGTTCAAGAGCGCCGAAAAAGAAAGAAAGAGATTGCTGCCTCCTACGATAATTTATTTAAAGATGTTGCCAAAGATGCAATTGAGTACTTCAGAACTAGAGAAAATAAGCCTTGGAGTGAAAAGCATTATGTTCGATCAAAGGGGATTCTGGAGAATTATGTTTACAAACGGCTTGGCTCAACCCCTATCGGCGAAATTGACCACGTTGCGGTTCTTGCAGTTCAAAAAGAAATATACGATAAGGGCGTTTATAGAACTTCATTTCATGCTAGAAACGTTATAAGTAGCGTATTTACTTACGCTATTCATGAAAATAAAGCGCAAAGCAATCCAACAGATATTCTTGTGAAAAATACCCTTTTAACCAGACCCAAAGCCCAGCATTTCAAATCTTTAGCAATTGAGGATGTGGGTAAATTTCTTTATACCTTGGAGGCAAACAAAACGCTTCACCCTGTTACAAAGGTAGCAATCAAACTCTATATTTTTACTGGGTTAAGAGTGAACTCTTTAAGGCAAGCGAAATGGAGTTGGTTAGATTTTAATGAAAAATTAATGACAGTTCCTGCAGAGTTCATGAAAAATCGTGAGACCTTTCAAGTTCCATTAGCAAAAATTGCAATTGAAGAAATACTTACCTTAAAAGGCCTGAATGATCGCGGGCCAGATAGTTATATATTCCGTGCCGAAAGTTCATCGAAACCTATTAGTGAGAATACGGCTACAGTAGCAATAAAGAAGCTAGGATTTAAAGCAACTTCTCATGGGATGCGTACTTTAATGAAAAGAGTTCTCACAAAGCAAAACAGGTTTCATCCGGACGCTATAGAGAGACAGATTGATCACAAACGTCCGAAGCTTGAGGATGCTTATATGGGCGGCGAGGACTGGATAAAAGAGCGGCGCGAAATGATTGATTGGTATTGCGGTTGGATTATAGAAAAACACGAAGAATATAAGGGGGATGCAGATGACGCTTTATAAAAACATGGAAAAACTAGATCAGTTAGCCTGGAGGCTCTATAGCTCTTCATACAGTGAAGAGGACTTATTGTATCTAGCAAATTGTCTTGAAAAAATGTGTCATGCACATAACCCCGAAGAGGTATTCAATATAAAGCAGGGGCCAGGTATAAGGCGCACTGATTATAAACGGCATATTAGAAATGTTAATGCAATTAAACAAATTGCGGTAAAGACAGATTTGATGGCTGCAACGATTGATGAGAGCGGCAATATATTAATTTATGAGGATGACGAATCCGACCGCCCTTCAACCAAGGTTGCAATACTTGAAGTATCTGATGAAACAGGATTAGCTTACGATACATTAGATCAATACTGGACAGATCCTAAATATAGAAAGTACAAAACCCCACTAGTGTAAAGGGAAACTAATCCCCCTTATTTGGATTACCTTAATATTTATATTAATCAATAGGTTATGCTATGACATAGCTTATAAAACTTGCTAGTATCTCATTGTAAATTGAGTTGGCCATCCAGGTCAGTCAAAATCAAAGGAGACATAATATGGCAAGTGAAGTAATAAAAACTGATCATAACCCATCATATCGAGTTATGAGAATGAACGAAGTTTCAGCGAAGGTAAATTTAGCGCCTTCGACAATCTATGAACTTCAATCAGCAACCCCACCGAAATTCCCCAAAAGTTTCAAGATTGTCCCCGGCGGTCGCGCTGCTGGATGGTTTGAGTCAGACATCAATGAGTGGCTATCAAACCGTGAAGGAGTAAATCATGGCTAAAAAAGTGATAAGTCCTTGGATTGACCCAGCTAACGAAAACTGGATTCAGAAAGAAATTGATATTGTTAAGGATCGTGTAAATCTTGGACATTTACCGACCGAGAAAGCAATTGAACTTATTTGTAAAAATAAGCAGGAAAATCGACTTTTTCAAGCATTGGCCAGTTTAGCGCCAATGTACCCCTTAGTAGCTTTTCATGGTGCTCCAAGTATTTGGTTATCACCCCCATTATCAGGATCTGGTAATGATGTTGTGGTAGTAATGGGTAACGACCAAGGAGAATTGAGAATGGTTGGTTGTAACTTCTGTGGAGTAAAGTTACAGATAACAAATTCTAAAAGTATCTCTGATTTTTGGGGTGATTATGATTTATGTATAAGTGATTTAGAAAAGTACAGACTTTTATCAACTTTTGTTTCTGAAAACTTGGATTATCACAGCCTTAAACAGGCTCTATATGTAGATGATCAATGCTTCGATAACAAAACAATGCCTTTATACATAGTCTACGTTGACTCAGGAAATGTTCATGTTTGGTCCACACCTTGTGTGATTTGGCCGCCGTGCCCCTCCGATATGAGCTTGGAGCTAGTGAAGGAATTCTAATGGTAACGTCATCACAACACACCCCCATAAAGTATTCAATAGGTAGGGATAGGTTCGACAATCTTCCGGCTCAATTTACAGCTCCAGATTTCGATGCTTTTGAGTCGGCAATTTTGGGACGAAGAAGTAGCGAAAAGGGTAAGACATTTTTTTGTTCTGGATTCAGGAAGGGTGAGCATAAAGACAAGGCTCATTACCCTTTTGATAATACCTACAGGCAAAAGGAGCTTGTTGAACCAAAGCGCTTTCTCGCCCTAGATTTCGATGGTTTTCGGGACGTAGATGCGTTCAATGAATGCTTAAATTTATTGGATCCATACAGAGGTTTTGGATATACAACATGGAACCATAAGCCTGAAGAGCCTCGTGCCAGAGCGGTGTTTGAATTATCACGTGAAGTAAGTCGATCTGAAGGCGTACAACTTGGGCAGGCTTTTCAGTCATGGATTGAAGAGTCATTGGGCTCAGGTGCCGTCTTATTAGATGAGTCTGTGTATCGTGGGGAACAGCCAATATATGCCCCTCCGCAGAATGCTCAGGTATTTCATTTTAGTGGCACTCAAGCAATTGATGTTGATTCGTTCCTGTCATCTAGTACTTCATTTGAGTTGAGCAATCAAAATAAATATTCAAATGAAAAAAAAGATACCCAAGGACAGGCATATGCAAAATTAACCTTAGACTCTTTAGCTCAAGTACTGCTTAAACTGGACAATACCGACGAGCCGATTTGGTCAGATGTTGCCAATTCCTTGGCGCGGGTTTATGGCGAGGAGGGACGAGAGGTCTTCATTGATTTTAGTTCTGGTGTCTACTCAGGTGTTGAATATCCAAAATTTGATATGGGGGTAGTAGTTGATCGGTATGACCGTGCCCTAAGAGAACTGGATCTCGTTAAAAATGGGATAGGCATTAAACGTTTATGCCAACTTGCTGGACTTGATATGGGGAAACTTGAGTTTGAATATCCACCATTAACAGATGAGGAAAAGGCAAAACAAGCTGCATTTTTTGCTTCATTACCTGGACATCAAGCATTTCTGCAATCAAATGTAACTAGCATCAATCCAGTACCTGCTATACCGAAAGGGCCCTTGGTTTTTCCTGTTGTTAATAGTAAGAATAAACCTACGCAAGTTTCTGAAAATTTGAAGGCTTTACTAAACCACCAAAGCATTACTGTCAGGTATAACCAAATTAAGAAAAGTGCTGAAATAATTATTCCAGGAATGAGTTGTGTGGTTGATGAGCGCGACAACACATCTTTAACAACTCTCATTGATAAAGCTGTTACAGCAGGTTTGTCTCCAACACGAATTGATGAAATGGCTTCGGCAATTGCGTCACAGAATCCATTTTGCCCCGTACAGACTTATATTGAATCTAAATCTTGGGATGGTAGGAGTCGAATCGATGCTTTTTGTGCCCAGATAAATACACCTCATCCGGCTATGGCCCAGTTCTTGATTCGTAAGTGGTTACTTCAATCGGTAGCTGCAGTCTACGAAACAAAGGGAATTAATGGTGCCGGTGTTCTAGTATTTACTGGCTCTCAAGGAGTAGGCAAGACAAGAATCTTACGTGATTTGACTTCGGGTATTCAGGATGTATTTCTCGAAGGCGCGACACTAAATCCAGACGATAAAGATAGTGTTCTTACATGTTGTAGTCACTGGATGGTTGAGCTTGGAGAATTAGATGCAACATTTAAAAAATCGGATGTGGCACAACTTAAGGCGTTCTTGACCCGGAGTTCAGACACTCTACGAAAACCTTACGCACGTAAAGATTCGATGTTCCCAAGAAGAACTGTATTTGCAGGAACCGTTAACGATTTTCAATTTCTGCATGATCCTACTGGTAATCGTCGATTTTGGCCCGTAGAGATTATTAACATCAAACGCGATACTACAATTAATTATCAGCAACTATGGGCTGAATTTAAGGTGCTATATAAGTCGGGTAAAGAAAGCTGGCATTTATCGGCTTTAGAGATTGATCAACTAAATACCTACAGTGAGCAGTTCAATGTAACCGAGCCTGTGGTTGAGAAGCTATTAAAGAAATTCGATTTTGTTTCATGTCAAAAATGGGATTGCCGTTTAATGAGTGATATTTGCGTTGATATAAATCTAGAGAAACCGACTAGGGGGGACATGCAACGCCTAGCGGCGGCGATTAAAAAGTACAACGGAAATCGAACTCCAAAAGAATCAAACGGTAAAAAGTACCATTGGGTACCTGCATGAGGTGCCACTTAGAATCTATAATATATTCAATTAGTTATTGTTAAAAGTGGTACTGGAGGTAGGTTTTATGCTAAACATATATGGCAATGCAGTGTGCATCTATGTGCTATACAGCATAAGTGTTTTTATATATTTTTACTACTAGGTGCCACTAAAGCATGAAAAACGTTGCCAGACGGGGATTTTAAGAGTGGTAGGTAGGGCATCACAATAGAGCTTTGTAACCGTAAAAATAAAATAATCAGTCGCTCAAGGCCATCACAGCGAGTGTATTAACAAATCAAAGGATTATCTATGCCACTTCCTAGTGTCTTACGAGGTGCAAAAAAATGTACCTCGTTAACTAAGTTAACTAAAAGTCCTTGTAAAAACCCAGCCGCATTTGGAGGTGACACATGTCAGGAACATTGTGGTCGTATAAAGCAATCACTTAAAAGAGGTCCGCAGCACCCAAACTACATCCATGGAAGACGCTCACTGGAAGCTGAAAGACAGTCGAGTGAACAAAGTGCGCGTCTCTCTCAATACGAAGATGCTTTACACCTTCTTGGCATGACCAACGCCAAACGGTCACGAGGTCGTAAGGCACTAGGATATGTGAGATTAAAATCAGTTAACGAAGTTAAAAAAGTTCTCGATGGAAATTAAGTTAACTTCGTTAGATGTTGATATGAATCTTTTAGATAACTAATCTAAACAATCAAGAAATCCTGGTAAGACATCGTTGGGTGAATCGACAAGCCCATCAACGCAATTTGAACTGCAGCACCGTTCCCAGATCCATCTGCGTCATTATAAAGCGCACCAGTGGTGGAGTTGTAAATGATGCGATCAGTGGCATCATTACCTCTGACTGCTGTGCTTGATGAGAAGAATTGATCCGTTGTTAACGATCCAGTTGTGCGTCCTAAAGCTGTCATCACAGAGTTCTCCAAGTCTATCTTATCTGTGCCTGATACAAAGTCACTAATCGTGTCCATATTAGATCTGGCGTTAAGTGCGGTATTAAACACAAAGTGGTCAATACCAGCACCACCTGATAGGGTGTCGTTGCCTAAACCGCCAATGAGGATATCGTTACCACCACCACCACTGAGAGTGTTTAAACCAGCGTTGCCTTTGATTGTGTTGTCTAGTGCATTACCAGTCCCGTTAATTCCTCTACCTCCTGTCAAAGTGAGGTTCTCAATGTCGCTTAAGAGTGTGAAGGTCAAAGAAGATTGAACCGTGTCAATGCCTTGGTCTTCATACTCAGTAACTATGTCGCCCACGTTGTCCACGATGTAGCTATCGTTTCCAGTACCACCTATCATCGTATCGGCACCAATGGCCCCATTCAGGATGTCGTAATATGTTGTACTATTAATTTACTGACATCGTTTAGAGCAAGATCCAGTCTTACTTCGTTATGCTCGCTCTAAAGTTGCTGGCGGAAGCATTAAGACTTACGTCCATTTCACCACCTTGAACTGCTTTTATCACCAACTCTATAGCACTTGCCATATTTGCTAAGGATTCAACCTCAACGCCAGTCTTACCTTTAGCTAATTCCAAACGCTTATTAGCATAACGTACTTCGAGAACTAGCTTACCGTCAGTATTCCTGTACCACCAAGGTCGCACCTTTCTAACCATTTGTGATTGTAAAGTTTCACCCGTTGGTGCTTTTGAGTTGCGCATGTAATGAATAAAGTGATCTCTTCCTTCAGATTTCGCTTTTACACACTCCATTTGCTCATAAAGCTTCTCCACCAGCTTATTTCTCCTATGGAATAGGGGAGAGGATTGCTCCGGTTTGGTTGCTGTAACAATTTTTAACCCATCTAAATAACCCATCATTTGCTCCTTTTATATAAAAACAGTCGAGCGGAATCACCCGAAAGACAAAACATAACTTTTTGATAAAAGTGTTATATTTCATGGGGTTATTATATAATTTAACCCATTGAATTTACACGAGAATATTAGGTATGCCACAAGCAAAAACGTTAAATATTGAAGAGATTGATAAAGTGCTTGAAGTCGTTAAATTGAACAAATACGCCGAGCGTGACCGGATAATGATTCTAATAAGTTTTTGGTCAGGTATGCGAGCTGGCGAAATAGCATCACTTAAAATTGGGGATGTACTTGGACACGATGGAAACATTAAAACTGAAGTCAGACTGAAGCCAGAGCAAACTAAAGGAAGCAGACATCGAAAGGTTTTATTAGGCGAAAAGCTTCGAGAGGAGCTAGTAACTTATATAAAAGAACTCGAGGGCAAAGATGAGTATTTGCCACTCATTAGATCTCAACAGGGGAATGGTTACTTTAGACCAAATGCTTTAGTCCAAAAATTTAAATCAATATATGACCAAGCAGGTGTTTTCGGGGCCTCCAGTCACTCTGGAAGGCGAACCTTTATAACGACATTAGCTAATAAGGGAACAAGCGTTAGGGTACTCCAGGCGCTTGCTGGGCATAGGCACATTGGAACTACTCAAATGTATATCGATGTAAATGAAGAGTTAATGAGGCAAGCAATTGAAAAAATTTAACAGCTAATTTTGCAACACAATAGTGTTGTGTTTTGATTTTCCCCACAATCCAATCTACTTCAAATTAATTTAACTCCACAAAATTATCAAGGTTCACATGGCCGAAATCCAAAAAAATTTTGTTCCCTACCTAGCAGCTGCAAATGAGGAGTGCATGAATGACAAGCAACTCGCCCATTTTCAAGTCATCCTAAGTGAGTGGCGATTCAATTTTTAAATCTAAAAATTTGCCGATCCAAAAGTTAGCTAGATAAATTGCTTAAATAGTCATTTCTCATACTAGAGGGTATGAATGCAACTTTATAATTGCGTTCATAGATTAAATTAGGAAAAAATCCCATATCTACAATGGATGAAGGTTTGTTATATTTTTCAGGAAGTATCTAAATACTTTGACATTTTTTTAAAAAATTGCGTAAGCTTTAACAACAGATAGCCATGATAAAATATCAATACAATACAGAGTCTTTAAAAGCGCAAGCGATACAAAATAAATCCATCCTTATCGTAGATACCGACGAGGTTTTCTCACAGTCTTTGACTAAGCAATTAAAGAAAAGTGAATGTAAAGTCGGGCATATTGAACTGGCGGACTATTTAAAAAGTGCGATCATTCAAATCTCACCAGATATTATTTTTATTGATATCAACTCCATTAGAAACAATCGTGCGTTTGTAAAAGAGTATGCTGGGCTCAAGCAGAAAATATTTTTAATGTCTTTCCAAGCGCTTTCAAAAGCTAATGCCGAAATATTTAAAGACTTTACCTTTATTAAAAAGCCTGTAACTGTCTTGGATATCGGTCACTTTCTAGAAGGTAACGATGATGAAGCGACATCCTCAAAGACACTTGGAGTAGATCTTGATTATCAGACAAATGTAAATAAATTGAATGTTAATCAGTTATCCAATTTTGTTGATATGCTTGGCGACTCAACTGTCATGAAACAAATAAAAGAAAAAATTATTCGCATTTCTAAGCTGCAACCTATTGACCAAGAAGTAGCACCCCCTGTGATTATTTACGGTGAAACTGGAACTGGTAAAGATGTGAGTGCGAGATTTTTACATCAGCATTATTGCCATAACTTAAAGCCATTTATTCATGTTGATTGTAGCGCGATCCCTAAAGAGCTATTTGAAAGCGAGTTGTTTGGATATGAAAAGGGCTCATTTACAAGCGCGAAAGACTCAAAAGAAGGCTTGATACAAGCTGCGCATGACGGCACACTTTTTCTTGATGAGATCGGCGAGTTGCCTTTAGAAATGCAATCTAAGCTATTAAATGTTTTAGAACGAAGAATGGTTAGGCGCATTGGATCAAATAAAGAGACGCGTTTTTTTGCAAGGATAGTTGCAGCGACAAACCGTGATTTAACCAAGATGGTCAATGAGGGAAGCTTTCGCTCAGACTTATTTTATCGGCTAAATGTGTTATCAATTGTGATGCCGCCTTTGCGTGAGCGCGGCAATGATAAGGTGTTATTAGCCTTAAACTTCATGAGAGAAACTGAAGCAAAGTTTGGACTATGTCAGCACGATTTCTCTCATGCAGCGGTTGATCAGATTCAATCACACTTTTGGCCGGGTAATATACGTGAGTTAAAAAATAAAGTTGTGAGTGCTGTTTTAATGAATGAAGGGCGTTTGATTTCTCAAGAGGAATTAAACCTGCCAGCCAACGATTTTAAGAGCGCAGTTCTCGAAACAAGCGTACAAATAAAACCCTCAATGAAGTCTACTCAACTAATGGGGCTGCCCCTCATGCAAGAAAACACAGCCTCAGATGGTCTGACGCTTGGCATTGCTGAAAAAATGTTAATCGAAGATGCTTTGCTCTCTGTCGGATTTAACGTTTCCAAAGCTGCTCGAAAGTTAGGTATATCCAGAATGGCTATGCGCTACCGTATGACAAAGCATGGATTTTCTTGCAGTTTATAAATCTGCCGCTCTATAAATTAGTGCACCTTGGTAGTTTGCGAGAAATTTATTTGTAAGAGATTTTGTATGACTGATATCTGTGCGTTAGTTAAATAGACGATCTCCAACGGAAATCTTATCAGCTGCGTTCGCTGAAAGCTCCAATACATATCGACCATGCTTCACTAATTTAGAAAAACGCCAAGCTTTCATGTCTCTTTCAATATGCAAGACCTCAAAGCTGCTATTCATGAAAATTACATCAATACTGTAACCCATAAAATGCGTGTGTACTTGATTGCAGGGGCTAATGATTAAGCCTTGATTCGGCTTTATCTTGCGCCCAATCAGACCACGTAAGCGTGTAAAAAAACTATCGGCGTATATTATTTCATTCAATGATAAGACATTTTTGTTAAGCATAGATAAGTAGTTTTGTTTTTCATTTGGTCATTATGTCCGTAATAATTTGTAGAATTTTTACTATGCTCGGGCCAGCCGCAATCATAATGACCGCAGGTAAAATTAGTGATGCCATTGGCATAAGCATTCTGACAGGTAGCCTTTCAGCGCGCCGTTGAATCACCGCCTCATTTTCTCTTAAGATTGCTTGGGCATGATGTCTAAGTACGCTAGCGATAGAGCTACCAGTAATCTCTGCTTGTATCAGACCGTTGACTAAATCACCCACATAAATCAAAGCACACCGTTCTTTCCAAAGTGATAATGCTTCAGATCTGCGTCGCCCTTTTTTCATAGCCTCTGAAACCACACGCAAGTCGAAATAAAGCGGGTGGTGAGGATTCGCTTCTTTGATGACAAATTCTAAAGCTGATTCAAATGCAATTCCACCCTCCATCAGCGCACTGGTAAGCTCTAAGACATTAGGAAGCTCCGATTGCACTTGGTGCTCTATATTTTTGGCGGATTTATAAAGCATAAATAAAAGGATAAGCAATGCTAATCCACCAACACCAATGGAACCAAACGTCACACTTAAAAAAGTTTTTTTTAAAAAGTAAAAGTAAATCCCAGCGGTGGTTCCGCTGAGAAAAAATACCAGAGACTTACCAGTATTAGAAGATAAGAAATATTTAACTTTGAAGAAAAAAAGCCTTTTGCCATTTAATCCATAATCAGCAGCTGTTAAATCAATATCTGGTTGCTCTTCAGTTGGGCTTTCAAAACCATAAGTTAATCGTTTAATGATATTTTTTTTTGATTGGTTTAGGCGATATCGAGTAATTGCAACGTAAATAATGCAACAAACAAAAGCAATGATTCCTATCGAAAAAATATTCATGACTTAGGTTTTTAGCTTGGCAATCTTACGCAACCATAAGAATCCTAGGACGGACATTACAGCAGACGCGGAAAGTAACTTCTTTCCAAGAGGGTCGGAAAGCATTACTTCGAATAAGTCTGGTCGGTAGGCATTAGTAAGAAGAGCTAATAAAGCAGGAAGTGCTGATAATACCCATGCTGAAAGCTTGGCTTGTGCGGTAAGTGTACTAATGCGTAAATCCATGCGTTTATGAAAGTCTAACGAATCATTTATATGTTTAAGAATTAAAGACATTTGCCCGCCAGTTTCCCATTTTAAACGGATGCCTGTGGCTACTAGTTTAGTTGAAGCGCTCCCCCAATAGTCCGCCCACTCTTTCCATGCAAGATTTGGCGCTACCCCAATCTGCAATTTATAAAGCAAATCACCGATCGATGGCCCTAAGGGTTTAGGTGCGTTTTTGGACACAATCAACAAAGCCTGCATGGGCGTGCCACCAGATGACAAAGTATTAATCATGTTGGCGATGAATGATGGAAGTTGCTTATCTAATAGACTGATGTTACTGGCCTCAAGAAAATTAAGTAAAACCAACGCTAGCAGAAAACCACCGATCAAGCCGCCTAAGCTGATGAATGTTTGATGGAAAAAAAACTGTAAAGCGATCGCTATAGCAAAAGGAGTAAGGATCATAATGAAAAATAGTTTTGCAAGACTAATCTGTAAGCCAGATCTTTTTAATTTTGTGTTTAAGATCCGAATGATAGGACTTTTTTCAAGCACTGCTTTTAGCTCTGCCAAGCGTAAAATATCAGACGCATCTTTCCAAATGCTAATTTCCTCCTCATTTTCGTCATAAACGCCAGCCATCAAGCGTTCACGCATTCTGTCTAGCCGAGTACTATTAAAGTAATCAACAATCAAATACGTAATCAATGCGAAAATTAATCCGAATATAAGGTAAATCATTGCTTATTTAAGACTTGAATAGCGCGCTATCTAAAAAGACGCCTCGCTCGTGGAGCAATGTTGTTACAGTCGGCACAATTCCAGTTGCCTTCATAACTATTTGATCATTTTGTCTATGCGTCACGAATATATCTTGAAGTAACACTGTGTCATTATCTATTCCGGTGATTTCAGTAATATTGGCTACTTTTCTAGAACCGTCTGGATAGCGATTGACATGCACAATTAAATTCACCGCTGATGCAATTTGCTCTCTAAGTACTTTTTGGGGCAAATCAAGCTCAGCCATTAGCATCATTGTTTCCATTCGCGCCAAGGTGTCGCGGGGACTATTAGAGTGCAATGTAGCTAAAGAACCATCATGACCTGTATTCATCGCTTGTAACATATCCAAAGCTTCAGCACCGCGCACTTCACCAATAATCACCCTGTCAGGTCGCATCCGAAGGCTGTTTCTCACTAAGTCACGAATAGAAACAGAGCCTCGCCCCTCAGTATTTGCTGTTCTAGCCTCAAGGCTGACGACATGTAATTGATTGAGTTGAAGCTCAGCCGTGTCTTCAATTGTGATGACACGTTCGTTTTCAGCAATGTGTTGAGATAAGCAATTAAGCATTGTTGTTTTTCCGGAGCCGGTGCCCCCAGAAATGATAATATTGAGTTGCCCCTCTACCGCAAGTTTTAAAAATTCGGCAGCCTCTTCAATTAGCGCACCGTTCATCACCAATTCATTCACATCCAAAATACTCCGCATAAAGCGACGAATGGACATTGTTGGGCCTTTAATCGCCAAAGGGGGGACAATCACGTTAACCCGGCTCCCATCGGGCAGTCTGCCATCGGCCATTGGATTGGACTCATCAACACGCCGTCCAACCCTAGACAGAATTCGCTCAATGGTGAGCATCAAATGATCGTCATCGTGAAAGTTAATATCAGTGAGTTCCAAAAGCCCATGTCTTTCCACATAAATTTGATGTGGGCCATTAACTAAAATATCAGATACGGTGCTATCAGTCATCAATTGAGACAAAGGCCCTAGACCCATCACCTCATAAACCAAATCTTCAACAAGGCGTTTACGTTCAACGCGAGATAAGGGCTGAGATTCTTGATCTAAAGCTTCGGTAATGTAATTTTGAACTGCGCTTCCAATTTGCTTAAATGATGCTTCAGCTACGGCTTGAGGATTAAGTAATTCCAATAGGCCCTTGTGCAACTTATAACGAATTTGTGCGTAAGTCGAAGAAGATACCTCTTGCGGGTCATCTTGATTTAAAAAGAAATTGCTCTGTGATTGTAATGACTTATTGAGTGCATTAACCCGTTCAGTCAACAGGTTTTTTGATTGGTTATCATAGCCTCTTAGTTGATTGCGGACAGAAATATTCGACTTTTTATCGATCATCAGGAATTGTCCAGCCAGTTTCTAAAGTTGCGCATATTTTTTTCAAGCCAAGTTTCTGGGGGCAGTGCAGGCGTTTCAACGCCAGTAATTGCATCTGCCAAGTCGGCAATGGCAAGCGACACATCGCGATCAGGGAACATTTGTACGAGTGCCTGACCACTGTTTGCGGCAATTGTTGAATGCACGTCGTAGGGTACGAAAGAGTTGAGTGGCCAAGCCAGGGTTTCTTGAACAAGCTCAGGTTTTACATTGCCTGTAAATCGAGTGAAGCGGTTTAGCACAACACGAATACGCTCTTCACTATAACCAGCTTTTTTAAGCATTTCTAAATAATATCGAGTGCTTCTAAGCGCAGGCACAACCGCTTCCGTGACTAAAAGCACTTGGTCTGATAAGTCCATCATTGATAAATTAAGGCTTGAAAGCAAAGGAAATGAATCCACAATGGTCCATTCAAACGTTCCTTTGGAAACCAATAGGATTTTGGAAAGCTGATCCTCAGAAAAGTCCAAGCCCAAAGGATTTTCGCTACTATGAGCTAGCACTTTTAAGCCAGAAGGCTCATGAACCGTCATCAAATCGCTTAATAATTGACTATCTAAACGCTTGTATTCCAGCACTGCATCTCTTAACCAGCGGTTTGGTTTTAAGTTCAGCATAGCACTAACGTTTGGCGCTTGAGTGTTAGCGTCAATTAACGCGACTTTCCCCTCGCCAAACCTTTGTTCTAGCGTAATCGCTAAATTACATGCTAGCGTTGTTTTTCCTACGCCGCCTTTACTTGAAAAGCAAATGATTATCTTGCCATTTCTCGCTGGCTGACTTGTCGCATTTTTGTTTAATGAGTGTTCAGTTTTTGCGATGATTTCATTTACATCTTCAGACTGAATTGGTTGTGACAATATTTCACGAGCGCCTGCTCGAATTGTACGCGTAGCAAATTCAGTATTAAGCTTATCTATACTCACCGCGACCATGCGGTTACTTATCCTCGCCAGCTCTTCAACCGCTAAAATGCCCGCTTCAACATTTTTAGTAAGATCAATAAACACTAATTGAGCTTCAAACTGTTCAGCAAGCTCTAGGCCTAAGCCCATTGATTCTGATGTGCGAATACTAATCCCTAGATTTTTATAAACCAAGCACGCGGCTTGGACTTGTTCAACGAAATTTGATTGACTGCTAATAATCAGGATACGCATATTAATTGTGCTTTAATGCAGAGGCATTTAAATAATCAAAATACTCTTGTCTAAGCATTTTATTGGTATCAATGGGGGCATGCGAAATTGCATTCTCATAAGCTTTATTAGCGCGCGCATTTAGTCCAAGCTGTCTCGCAAACCTTGCATCTTGAAGATTAATTTCAAAATGATTGGGTTGAAGTTGAATCGCCAATCTAGACTCATGCATGGCAGCATCATATTGATGTGTTTTAAATAAAGCCTTTGCTTTTAATTGGTGCCACTTAGCAACTTGCGGCTCCGCATTAGAAAGAACACTTAAAGATGCCACAGCATTTTTATAGTCATCCATCGCAAGATGGCATTCAGCCAACGAATCAGTAGCCTTGAGTTTTTGAATTGTGCTCTCAGCGCCATTTAAGTTGTTTAGACTCTTTTCTAGTTTTTTAATTAAAAGAGGACAATATTTGAGCGCCGCTTCTTTGTTTGACGTTGCTTTTTTTACAAGCAGCCTTAAATCTTCAACTGATTTTTCAGCATTGACCCTCCCCCAGTTCATATTGAATGTGACGACAACAAAGATAATGCTGCCAGCAACTAACACTAACGCAAGTTTTGAGCGCGAACTTTTTAATAGAACCGGTTTTGTGGCGTTTGATTGCAATTGATTAACAGTCTTTAGAGAAAAAAGAGTCATTAAAAGGACCTCTACATTTATTTTTTTCGTATAAGTGACGATCATCACCACTGACATAGTAAATACTAGTTAAGCGCATCATAAAGCTCTGCTCTTTCAGCAAGGATGAAGTTACAATAAGTTCTGTATCGGGGGCATACATGCGATGGCCATTAAACTTAATGGTTTGAAATTTAATCTCTAATACTTGTGCATTTTTTTTTGTTTGACTAATCTTGATGCCTTTTTCAATGAGTTTGGTGATGATGAAATCTCGCATTGCCACACCAAATTCGCTGTTTCCTGAATTGATAGCAACATAAGTTGGATCAGCATCCACATGAATGCTTTTTAATTTAGTACCGACAAGCTCAGAGATATCATTTGCCACGACTGACCAATGTGCTGAGCTTTGTAAATAAAATTGTGCCGGACTAATTAAAGCTTTTGCCGGAGAAACACCAACAGCCGAGTTGGGAGCACAAGCGGAAAGCGATAATGCAAGTAAACATAAAAATAATTTTTTTGGCATATTTCTCTTAATCGTTGAGTTAAACATAATATAAATAGAGTTATTTATTTTTGTAAGTTTTCTTGACGTATTTAGCGTCAGAGCCTTCTTTATTAGAGACCGTGTCTTGTTCAGTAATGCTGGCGCTTTCATATTCCTCTTGCTTACTTACAATTTTCTTTTCGGAGGGGGGAAGTGATAGCTCGCCATGATTGTCAAAGTTTTGTGTGGTTTCACCCACATCAACGCTTTTAGCATTAACCACAATAAATAATTCTTGCCTAACTAAGGCGTTATTTTTCTTTTTAAATAAGTTGCCTAAGATAGGAATCTGCGAGATGTAAGGAATAGAGGATAAATTTTTGTTTTGCTCCTCGTTGAGCAAGCCAGCTACCGCCCAGCTTTCTCCGCTTTCCGACTCAGTCAGCGTGCTCACCGTTCTTTGCTTAAAGGAGGGAATAGGCGTGGCTAAAATGCTAATTGAATTGACGTAGTCTGGCTCGGAAATAGACTGATCTAATACGATAGAAATTTTTCCATTTTCCAACACTGTTGGTCTTACAATTAAGCGTAAGCCGTATTGAATAAATCGAACATTTGTGGATAGCACAGGGCCTTGATTACTAACGCCAGGTGAAATTGTTTGAACAGGAATTGGCAAACTTCCACCCACCAAAAAGCTAGCTGACTCACCGCTTAATGCCGTTAACAATGGCTCAGATAATGTAGATAAAGCGCCTTTTTGCTCAATGAGTCTGAGGAATGCGGTTAAGCCCAGTGTAGAACCAGGAGCAGCTATCCCTATCGTTTCTAATCCATTTGCTTTGCCATCCTTATTCGTTAATTTGCCGAGAGAGCTATTAATAGTCACCCCAGTTGAGCTTGAGCCGCTGGTAAGCCGCCAATCCAAACCCAGCTCATCGGTTTTTGTTCTATCTACTGCCACTATACGCATTTGAATTTCAACTTTTGGTTGTCCCTCAACTTTAATTAAGCTCATTACCCTGCCACCTGCTAACATAATCACATCGCTACGAGATAGGTTTTGAGCAATATTGCCCTTCGTTGGATATAGCGGCTGATTCAATACCTGCTGAATGCCCGATCCTCTTGCGCCATTGGCGCCGCCGGCACCCCCTGCGCTTTGCGACGATGCCCCCGTGTTGCCTTGTCCCTGGCCCAAAGGAATAGTTTGCGTACCAAAAACAGGCTCAACCGGCTCAAACGGACTTTTTTCATCGGTGTTTCCAGATAGCACGCCCCCCTTATCCGAAATAACAGAAAAGTCAGGCTCAGCACTGCTAGAGATAAATCGATCAGCCAATGACAATACACGCACAAGTGCAGCAGGTGTTTTCACGGTGCCCTTGAGCACAATTACTTCGCCGACCTCATCTACGCTTACATTTTTCTCAATTTGATTGATTAAGCTAACTAATTGGCTCGAATCATTTGTGACGTGAACAACATGGTTAAAAATCGTACCGTTTTTAAAAAAAACAGTCAGTGAGGTGCTGCCATTACGCTGACCTGACAACATAATTAAATTGGGCTTTAAGGTGGAAACTTGAAGAATATCGGGACTTCCAATAGCTAAAGTGTCGATATCTGAATTAAATTGCACGGGTCTTGAGTGGCCTTTTAAAAGTGTAATGCTTGAATTGTCTCTCGGGGCGAGGGGGCTAGCTGAGGCATTCACGATAAGCCCCCCCAAAACCATTGCCAATAACCAGCTGCGTAAAGTTTGCATTAAATAATGACTTTGAATTAAATAAATGATTTATATAAAGC
>Ga0187843_10001123_pt1 | contig 17446 bp, 14 predicted proteins | sample SpaLakP09_SKY_43_FD_134516 | JGI IMG/M metagenome (GOLD analysis project Ga0187843, IMG submission 134516) | Oligotrophic lake water microbial communities from Sparkling Lake, Wisconsin, USA - SP09_SKY_43 | ecosystem: Environmental > Aquatic > Freshwater > Lake | place: USA: Sparkling Lake...
CGGCGCTGACGCGCAAACCGAGCGCATTGGCGGGGAAGCCGGGCTGGGCGGCCAGCTCCAGCAGGGCGTGCACGGGCCGGGTGTCGCCGGCCAGGCGCAGGCGCTGGACGATGGGGGCCAAAAACGGGTTGTGGGCGCTGTCGCCCGGCGCCAGAAAGACGATCAACTTCGCCTGCGCGCGGCTCCAGGCCACATTGAACAGGCGCTGCGCTTCGTCCGTTTGCAAAAAGGGCTGGCTGCCGTCCACCGGGTCGAAGAGCAGCACCGGCGCCTCGCTGCCCTGGGCGCGGTGCACGGTGCTGACCTTGATCTGCGCTTCGGGCAGGCCGCGGGCGCGCAGGCGCTGGCGGATCAGGGCGCGCTGGGCGCGAAAGGGCGTCAGCACCACCAGCTCATGCGGCTGCCAGCCGCCGCCGGGCCCTTCGGCCAGAGCGGTCTCGATCATGTCGGCAATCGCCTCGGCCGATTCGCGCCGCAGCGGCCCGCGGTCGGCGGCCGACCAGGCGCCCGAGGCGCGCATGGTCTGCACATGGATGTGGGTCTCGGCCGGCACCTCGGCGAAGCGGCGCTGGCGCGCCTGCAGCCAGGCGGGCGAGGCGCTGGCGTCCGCCGCCACGCGCAGATCGCCCTCGTAGAACAACTGGCTGACCAAGTCGCTGATGGGCGCGGCCATGCGCGATTGTTCGTCCAGCAAGGCCAGGGCCGGGCCCTGGCGCGGCATCTCGGCAAAGGCCGAGCGGCCCAGCCAGCGGCGTGCCTCGCGCTCGCGGCTGCGCAGCACGGGCGAGAGCTGCTGCGGGTCGCCCGCGAACAGCCACTGCCGGCCCAGCGGCATCAGCACCAGGGCATGGGCCAGGCTGACCTGGCTGGCTTCGTCGAAGACCAACAGGTCGAAGGGCGGGGCCGTGTCCTCCTGGCCTTCGGGCGCCAGGGCGCGCAGGGTTTTGAGCGTGAAGGCAGCGCGGGTGGTGGTCATGGCCGCCAGGCGGCAGCGTTGCAGCACTTGCAGCGAGGAGGCGCGCAGTTGTTCGCGCAGCTCTTGCACGCGGTCATGCCAGGCCTTCAGCGCGCTGGCCTCGCCCGCGCTGGCGCGGCCGCTGGGCCGGGCGGCCTCGGCGCGCGCCAGGCGCTGGATCAGTTCGCGGTCCTGGGCCGGGATCAGGTGCTCGCGGCCCTCAAAGGCCGCCGCATCGAAGCGGGTGCCCAGGCGCTGCACGCTGGCACGCAGGGGCTCGCGCCGGCCTTTCTCCAGCGCCTTGTCCACCGCCAGGGTGGCCAGGTCCACGGCCTGGTTGGTGCTGGAGAGCAGCAGCACGCGCGCCTGCGGCCGCTGCTCCAGGTACTCGGCCAGCATCACGCCCAAGGTGGTGGTCTTGCCGGTGCCGGGCGGCCCCCAGAGGAAGGCGGCTTGCTGCTGCAGCAAGCCCAGGGCCTGGCGCTGGCCCGGGCGCAGCCAGCGAAACGGTGCACCCGTCAGCAGCGGGCCCTCGGGCCAGGCGGCGGGCCGCTGCAGCGCCGGCAGGCAGGCCAGGGCGCGCTCGGCCCAGGGCGTGTCCCACCAGGCCTCGCTGACGGCCTTGAGGAAGCGGCTGGGGTAGAGGCGGATCAGCGCGTCCGCTCCGGGCGGCGGGCTGCTGGCGTTTTGCAGCAGCAGCTGGTCATCCTCGGGCAGCACGGCCAGCACGCTGGCGCCGCCTTTGACCGGCGCGCCCCACCAGGCGGCGGCGCCGTCCAGGCTGTCGTCCAGCAGGCTCTGGGCCGAGGCGGTGCCGGGGCGCTGGCCTTCAGCGAACACATAGCCCGGCTCCAGGCTGACGCGCCAGAGCGTGCCCTCGCGCTCGCTGCGCTGGACCTTGAAGTCGTAGTACTCGGGCGTGGCCGCGAGTTCGGCGTGCAGCGCCGCGCGGAGGTCGGCCAGGCTCATGGGCTGGGGAGGGCGATGAAGGCGGGTGCGGGGGAGGGCGGCACTATAGCGGCGCGGCGCTGCTGCTGCTGTTGCGGTTGCCGCACCCTCCGGCCGGGCTCAGGCCTCGGTCGATGGGGCGGGCGTGCCGCTCGCAGCGCCACCTGCGCGCGGGAAGCGCACGGCCACGCCCAGGCCGCGGCCCTCCAGGCCCTCACTCAGCTGCACCCGCGCGCCATGCTGGGCCGCGGCGCGCTCGACGATGGCCAGGCCCAGACCGCTGCCATGCTGCTCCTGGCCGGGGATGCGGTAGAAGCGCTCAAACACCTTGGCCTGCAGCTCGGCCGGGATGCCCGGGCCCTGGTCCAGCACCTCCAGCTGCACGGCCTCGGGCGTGTCGCTGATGCGCACCAGCACATGGCCGCCAGGGGGCGAGTACTTGATGGCGTTGTCCACCAGGTTGTCGATCAGGGCGCCGAGGGACTCGCGGTTGACGCTGAGCCAGCATTCCTCGGGCGCCTGCAGCTCCAGCTCGACATCGCGGCTCAGGGCCATGGGGCTGGCCAGCACCACGCGGTCGCTGACCAGGGCCACCAGCTCATGCTCGCGCTGCGCCATGTCCAGCGCATCGGCGCCCGAGCGGGCCAGGGCCAGCAGCTGGTGCACGGTGTGGGTGGCGCGGTCCACGCCCTGGTGCAGGCGCTGGGCCGAGGCGGCGCGGCGCTCGGCGTCCTGGCCGCTGTCCAGGGCCTCGGCGCTGAGCTTGACCACGGCCAGCGGCGTTTTGAGCTCATGCGCCGCATCGAGCAAGAACTCGCGCTCGCGCTCCAGGCGCAGCTGCAGCCGCGCCATCAGCGAGTTGACGGCATTGACCAGGGGCGCCAGCTCCACATAGGGCGAATCGGGCAGGGGCGAGAGGTCCTTGGCCGAGCGCTGCGAGATCTGCTGGCCGATGCGCTGCAGCGGCGCAAAGCCCAGCCGGAACAGCAGCCAGACCGGCAGGATCAGCAGGGGCAGGCCGTAGAGCAGGGGGCGGGCGTAGTAGCTGAAGCCGGCCACGGAGAAATGCCAGTCGCCCGGCCGCTCCTGCCAGCGGCGCACGATCAGCCCATGTTCGGGATCGCTGGCCTCGGCGTAAAGCCAGAGGCGGTCGCTCTCGTAGCGTTGTTCCTGCGGCTGGGGGCGGTCGCGGCCGCTGAGGTCGGGGTCGCGGCGCAGCAGCAGGCGGTCTTCATGCCAGACCTGCAGCAGGTAAAAAGGCGGGCGGTGGCCCTTGTGGCGCCACTCGTCGCGCAACAGGCCGTCGAGCTCGGCCATGCGCGATTCCAGCGCCTGGGGCTGCTCCAGCCGGGGCAGGGCTTGCAGCTTGGCCAGCTCGGCCCAGAGCTGGTTCTCGGCCTGGCCGTTGCGGCTTTGCAGCAGGCCGATGTCGATCAGCTCACGGGCGATCAAGGCCGCCCAGGTCAGAAAGATGACCGCAAACACCGCGCCCAGGCTGCGCCGGAACAGCGAGCGGTGGGCCGGGCGCGCGGTGGCCGCTGGGGCAGTGGAGTCAGCCCTTGGCTTCACGCGTTCTGCTCGATCAGGTAGCCAATGCCGCGCACGGTGCGGATATAGCCCTCGCCGATCTTGCGGCGCAGATTGGAGATGTGCACATCGAGGCTGCGGCCGTCGGTCTGGTTCAAGGTCTTGCTCTCCAGCTGGCGGCGCGTGACCACGCGATCGGGCAGCTTGAGCAGGGTCAGCAGGATGGCGAACTCGGTGCGCGAGAGGTTGATGCGCTCGCCGCCGCGGCTCAGCACCATGCGGTGCTCGTCCAGCACCAGGTCCTTGATCTGCCACTGGTGGGGCGAGTCATCGCCTTCCTCGATGCCGGCACGGCGCGCCACGGCGCGCAGCCGGGCCAGCAGCTCGGGGCCGGCAAAGGGCTTGACGAGGTAGTCGTCGGCGCCGCTGTCCAGGCCGCTGAGCCGGTCTTCGATGCTGTCGCGTGCGGTGATGACGATCAGGGGCAGTTTCTTGTCCGCCTGGCGCAGGCTGCGCAGCAGGTCCATGCCGTTGCCGTCGGGCAGGCCCAGGTCCAGCACCACGGCGTCGAAGGCCTGCTCGGCCGTCCAGAAGCGTGCATCGGCCACCCGGCGCAGCCAGATCACCTCGTGCTGGGCGTCCTGCAGCAGGGCTTGCACCGCCCGGCCCAGTTCCAGATCGTCTTCGACCAAACAGATTTTCATGATGTTGCGGACTCTAGCAATGGATGGCGGCCGCGCGCGCGGCGGGCGGCCCGGCGGCTTGCGTGGGCCTTAAGACGGTCTTAACAGTCTCTTTGCGTGCTGTGTAGGCGGCTGGGCGGATAGTGCAGCGCAGACGCTGAGCCGGCCTGCCGCTGGCTGCTCTTCTCCCTCTTCTCACCCTTCATTGGCATGACGACATCGCTGCATTTGCTCGTGACGACCTGGCTGGCGCTGGCGGCCCCGGCGGCCGCGCTGGCGCAGAGCCAGGCCCAGTTTCTGCCCAGCCCGGCTCAGTTCGACCAGCTTTTCCCCGAGCGCATTGCCTTCTACAGCTACGAGGGTTTTGCCGAGGCCGTGCGCCAGACGCCGGGTTTCGCATCTCGCGGCAGCGAGCAGCAAAAACGCCAGGAGATGGCCGCCTTCCTGGCCCAGATCGCCCATGAGTCCGACCAGCTCAAGGCCCAGCGCGAGTACCGCCGCGAAAACTGGGATCACTACTGCCGCCGCGACGATGGCATCGGCTGCGCCCCTGGCCAGCAGTACTACGGCCGCGGCCCCATCCAGCTGAGCTGGAACTACCAGTACAAGGCCGCCGGTGATCACCTGGGCCTGGACCTCTGGGCCGACCCCGACCGCGTGGCGCGCGATTCCAAGGTGGCCTGGCAGACCGCGCTCTGGTACTGGACCACCCAGCCCGGCGTGGCGCCGCAGTCGGCCCATGAGGCGATGTGGGCCGGCAAGGGTTTTGGCGCCACCACCCGCGCCATCAACGGCGTGATCGAGTGCGACAAGGGCGCCGACCCCGACACCTTGCGCAAGCTGAACCGCCGTATTGAGTTCTACCGCCGCGCCAGCAGCCTGCTGGAGGTGCCGTTGAGCGAGCCCCTGGGTTGCTGAGGGCCACGGCCCGCAGCAACAACGGTTCGATGGATCGATTGATCGATGAATTGACTGACTGACTGCCTGCCTGAAGAAACCAGTGCGCGCACTGGATGTGAGTGAGTGTTGGAGCTGTTGGCCGACCCTTGACGTGTTGATGGAAACGAGACCCCTGATCTTTCGCCAATAAAACGCATGGAGACAACAAAGATGAAGCCCGCTGAACCCCGCGCCCGACGCCTGATGACCCCCACGGCGCTGGCCGCCGCCGCCCTGGTGAGCCTGCTGAGCCTGCCCGCCCTGGCCCAGACCGCCGATGCCGGCAAGGACGAGAAGAAGGACGCCAAAAAGGTCGAGAAGACCGAGCTGCCCCAGGTCACCGTGACCGCCACCCGCGTCAGCACCGACGCGCTCAAGACACCGGTTTCGGTGACGGCCCTGCAGGCCGACGACCTGGTGCGCGAGAACGTCAAGGAACTGCTCAATCTGAGCGGCTATGTGCCCAATCTGCAGCTGGGCCTGTCCAGCGGCGACTCGGGCGTGCTGGCCTCCATCCGCGGCGTGACCTCGACCAACTTCACCGAGATCGGTGACCCGGCCGTGGGCATCCACATCGACGGCATCTACTCGCCGCGGCCCCAGGGCTCGCTGGCGCTGATGTTCGACCTGGACCAGGTCGAAGTGCTGCGCGGTGCCCAGGGTACGCTGTTCGGCCGCAACTCCACCGCTGGCGTGGTCAACATCATCCCGGCCAAGCCTGACTTCAAGAGCAATTACGGCTGGGCCTCGGTGCAGCTGGGCAACCACAACGCCAAGCAGCTGCGCGCCGTCCACAACCAGAGCTTCGGCGACAACTTCGCCCTGCGCGCCGCCTTCATGGTGGACAAGCGCGACAGCTACATCGACCAGGAGCAGGATCTGCGCGACCGCGGCGTCAAGCTGCCCACGGCCGATGGTAAGGGCAAGTTCACGCCCGATGGCAAGCCCGACACCGACCAGCGCCTGAACCGCAAGGTCGATGCGTCCGATGCCTACGGCAACTCCGACCAATGGGCCGCCCGCCTGACCGCGCGCTGGGCCATCAGCAAGGCGCTGGAATGGACCGGTGGTTTTGAGCATTACCAGAACAGCGGCGCCGGCGAAGTGGGCCTCAAAGACTGCGCCATGGCTGAAGGCACCAAATGGGCCTGCGGACCCAAGGGCCAGTGGAGCGCCATCATCAATGTGCCCGGCAAGATCGACATGACCATCGATACCGTGCGCAGCAACCTGGTCTGGAAGCTCGATGAGCAAACAGAGCTGGGTTACAAGGTCGCCTATGCCGTGCAAAAACGCGCCCAGAACCACGACGACGACGGCGGCCAGACCTGGCTGGACAGCGAGGTCGACCTCATGCAGCCCTGGGGCAACTGGGGCCGCCAGCACGCCATCGATCAGGCCAGCTACACCCTGGACTCCAACTACAAGTCCTGGGTTCATGAGTTCCAGCTCAAGCAGCAGACCAAGACTTGGCGTTATGTGGCTGGCGCCTTCTTCCTGAACGAGAAGAACGCGATCAACTTCGCCCAGGACAATCTGGTCGCCGCGCCTTATGCCATGCCGCAAGGCCAGTTCTATGCCCAGCCCGATCGCCAGATCGAATCCAAGGGTCTGTTCGCCCAGGGCGACCTGGCCCTGACGGACCGCCTGACGGCCACGGCCGGTGTGCGTTTCAGCCGCGACAAGCGCAGCGACAACGGCGGCATCTCCGCCGGCCTCTGGGACGCCAGCACGCCCTGGTACTACAACGGCAAGTACAAGCCCGGCTGCGAGCCCGGCCTGTGCACCCCGCACAACGGCTCCGACTTGACCCTGGGCATGGGCCCCTTCGCCGGCCTGGGTGTCTACCCTGAGCCGGTGGTCAACAGCTACAGCAAGAGCTGGAAGAAGACCACCTACCGCTTCGGCATGCAGTACGACCTGAGCAAGACCGATATGGTCTTCGCCTCCCTCGCCACCGGCTATCGCCCGGGCGGCTTTGGCGACAAGTTCGACACCTGCGGCGGCGGCGAATGCGTGGACGGCGGCAGCAAGAAGTACAGCTTCCTGGACTACGGCCCCGAGACCACCAAGAACTTCGAGCTGGGCTACAAGGGCCGCCACTTCGGCAACAAGCTGGAGCTGAGCGCCACTTACTTCAACACCCAGTACAAGGGCATGCACGTGACCGGTTCCACCGCCGTGGGCCAGAAAAAGCTGACCCGCACCTGCGCAGACTGGGAACCGGCCTGCGATGTGGTGAACGCCTGGAAGACCGAGAACATCGGTGACGCCAAGATTCAGGGCCTGGAGCTGGAGTTCAAGCTGCTGCCCTGGGCCGGCGGCAACCTCTCGGGCTACTTCGCCTGGCTGGACGCCAAGGTCAAGTCCTACCCGACCTATGACGACAGCTGGATGTGCGGCTACCGAAAGGACTTCGGCGCGCCCGAATGCGCCCCGGTCTACCTGGGCACCGACCCCAGCAAGCGCGGCCGCCGCATCCTGGACGTGACCGGCCACCAGCTGCCTTACGCGCCCAAGACCTCCTTCGCCCTGAACTACTCGCACGACATGCATGTGGGTGAGTACAGCATCACGCCGACCATCGGCATGCGTTACCAGAGCCGCATGTACTTCACCGTGCGCAATCTGGACAACGACAAGATCGGTGACTTCCAGAAGGCCTACACCAACTGGAATGCCTCGGTCCGCTTCGCGCCCACCAGCGACAAGTGGAATGTCGAGCTCTGGGGCACCAACCTGAGCAACAACATCGTCAAGAACTGGATGGGTCAGGGCATGGCGGGCGGCTACACCTTCAACAGCTACAACCCGCCGCGCATGTTCGGCGTGCGTGCGACGGTCAACTACTGATCGCTCGCATGCTTCGGGGCGGCTTGAGGACCGCCCCAGGGATGACCTGTCATGTCTGTGTGTCTCCTCCCTCCGGTCGCCTGCAGCCGGAGGCTTTGAGCGGGCGTTGCCAGGCTGGGAGGCCCCGGCAACGCCCGTGTTTTTCTTGTTCGGCCCGCGCATCGCTCCCGCTGGGGTGATCGATACTGCGCGCGTGCCCACCGGCATCTTCGATCTTGGCCCGCACCTCATCTCGCCCCGTGTCCGATGACTCTTTGCCTTCCCCCCAAAGCCGGCCGCGCCGCGCTTTTCTGCTGCTGATGGCCGCCCTGACACCGGCCATGCCGCTCGCGGCGCAGGCCGCTGCCAGTGGCCGCAGCTCGGCACGGTCCCGCCCGTCTGCGGCACCGTTCAGCGTCCATATCGGTGCTTATGCCCCGAACAGCGAAGGCATCTACAGCTTCAGCGCCGACCCCGCCACCGGCCATTTGCGCCCCCGAGGCCCGAGCGGCCTGACGCGCAACCCGCACAGCCCCAGCTGGCTGCAAGCCGACCTGGCCCGGCCGGGCCTGCTCTACGCCGCGAACGAAGGCGGCGGCAGCGTGCATGTCTACCGCCAGCAGGCCGATGGCGCACTGCAGCTGTTGCAAGCCTTGCCCAGCGGCGGCCAAGGCCCCGTGCACCTGAGCCTGCATCCGACGGCGCCGTTCGCCTTCGTGCCCCATTACGGCAGTGCTGACCTGGCCGTGCTGCGCCGCGCCGCCGACGGCCAGCTCAGCCCCGTCGGCCTGCACCCCAGCTGTGATCGCAGCCTGCCCGAGGACTGCCGGCTCGGCCCCGAGCGCGCCGCCAAAGCACCCCCGGGCAGCTTTGCCATCAGCGGCCATGAGGCAGCGCACATGCACATGGCCCTGAGCTCGCCCGATGGCCGCTTTGTGCTGGCCAGCGATCTGGGCCGCGACCGCTTGGCCGTTTGGCCCTTCAACCCCGAAACCGGCGCCTTGGGCTCACGGCAAGACCTGGCCCTGAGCCCCGGCGCCGGCCCGCGGCATTTCGTGTTTCACCCGCGGGATGCCCGGCAGCTCTACCTGCTCAACGAAGAGGCGTCGACCCTGGCCTGGCTGCAGATGGAGCCGCACAGCGGCCGCCTGAGCCAGCGCCTTGAGATCAGCGCCTTGCCCGAGGGCTTCGCCGGCACCAACTTTGCCTCTGACCTGATCGCCTCGGCCGACGGCCGTTTTCTCTACGCCCTGAACCGCCTGCACGACAGCATCGCCGTTTTCGCCCTGGCGGCCGATGGCACGCCGCGCTTGCTCACCCACGAGTGGACCCGCGGCTCCTACCCACGCAGCGCCCGCTTCTCGCCCTGCGGCCGCTGGTTTTATGTCTGCAACCAGCGCAGCGACCACGTCACCGTCTTTGCCGTCGATGGCGCCTCCGGCTTGCCCCGTTTTGCCGGCCAGTATGTGGCGGTGCCGAGCCCGGCGTGCGCGGAGGTGATGGCGGGTTCTTGACGAGAGGCTCGGGTCAAGTGCGGTGCACCAGGGACTGGGGCATGCGCCGAGCCTGTTGCGAGGTGGCTGCGCCAGGACCTTGAGGACTTGATGCAGGGGACGGTCTTCGAGCCCCTGGGCATGCAGGACTCCTGCTTGCGTCTGACTCCGGCTGATCACGGTCTGCTCGTCCGCAGGGTGACTGGCCGCGCGTGGCTGGGTGGCTCGATCGAGACTCTTCAGCACAAGTTTGCCGCGCTTGGACATGGTGATGCTTTGGCGACGTCAGGTTGACTGTTGTTGGAGCCTGGACGCTGATACGGGGAAACCCATGCCCTTGAATCGGGGGGGCGTTGCCTTGCAGCAGATCGCTGGGCGGAATCGCTCTGCCCATAATGCGTGCAACTCAATTTTCGAACTGCCAGCGATGCCTCTGCGATTCCGAGCTTTGCCTTTGATGCTGACCCTGTCCCTGGCATCGTATGCGGCCCATGCCGCAACAACCGTGTTCACCGTCAACCGTTCGGTGGGGGCCATGGGCACCATCGTGGGCACCATTGAGACCGACGGCAGCGTGGGCGTTCTCAAGCGCGAGAACATTCTCGACTGGAACCTGTCAATCAACGCGGATGCTGATGCATCGCAGGTCGGGCGACTCCAGGGGCCGTCGAGTGGCGGTGGCTCGAACTTCAGTTTCTTTCCCTTGAATGCTCTGTCCGTGGTCAATGCAGGTGACCAAGGCAACGCCCTGACTTTCAATTTTGGAGTTTCGTCGTTCCAGGTGTTTCAGTTGGCAAACGCAGACAGCAGTGTGGTCTGGCAAATGCAAGCGGGTGGCCCGTTTCAGGATGAGCTGATACGCGAAGCCTATTCAGCTTCCCAACCCATTCAGGCTTTCCAGTATCACGGGCCGGTAACTCTGGTGATCGGTACGGTCAGTGCCGTTCCTGAGCCCAACAGCGCGTGGATGGCCCTGGCCGGTGGGGCGGTTCTGTTGCTCGGCGCTTCACGAAAGAAGCGACGGGTCAGCTGAGATCCTTTGCTGTTTCCGCCGGGCTCGCCCTGGATGCACGAATCTGCGGGTGGACACCTTGTCCGTCGCCTGCTGTCGGTCGATGAAACAGAGCTCCGCTTTGCAATCCGATGGCATCGGTGTTCCCTGAGTCGCAGCATGCGAACACGGGAGCTGCCCGCCGCAGTGCTGCTCTGACCCCACGCCAGGCACCTGCGTGCCGTGGCTGGCCAGCCGCCCTATCGCTTGGAACTCAGCGATGGGAATCTGGAGGCTTCAGCCGAGGTCATGAGTTGGGATGGGCGCATCCTGAGGCCGCCGATACGGCCGGGCGAGTGCCAGTTCACCCTCACGGCGCAAGACGCGGCGCGATGCCCAACAAACGCGGCCGGTCTCGGGTCTCAGGTCAGACCAGCGGGTCCTCAGCAAGCCTGGCCCTGCGTTCCGTGCCATCGCCGCTCTGGGAAAAGCCTCTCCGCGCAGCGCCGAGCGGTTGAGTTGGGCTTCCTTTCGAAGGGTGATCGGGATGAGCGCAGCCACAGCCACAGCCGCAGCCGAAGCTGCCGCGCCTGCTGCGAGGTGGCTGGGCATCCAAAGGTTTCAGTTGATTCGCTGACCCAGCCGGCCGTGGCCGACCTGGCGCGACAGCGGGGGCGCGAAGGCCACTTCGATCTTGATGCTCGGCTCCCTCGCTACCTGCCTCAGGGTCATTCACGCAAGCAGACCGCTGCTGCTGACTCAGCAGGAACCGTTGAGGCGGAGCTGGCGCCCGGAGCAGGCCGAGGGTGACCCCTGTCTTTGGCGATGGGTCAACAACCTGGCTACCGGGCCTTCGCCATGGCCTCGACGCGCAGCGGCGACGGTTTCGTGATGCTCAGCAGCACTGGCAGCAGCCTGGCCTTGGCGGCTGCGCGGGGCCGCATGGTTCGGCCGAAACTCCGTGTAGCTTGAGAGTTTCGAATCTTGGATCGAGAGTCTGGACGGAGAGGTTCTCACCAGCGTCTTGCCCTGCCGTTTGCCGCCGTGAACTGGTGTTAGATTGCCGTCTCGACTTTGTTCCATCCGATGTTGGTGGGGCCTCAAAGGCTTGTGTGTGGAGAAGACATGGTTCAGACCTTGCCAGTGTTTGTGCGGCTTGTAGGGACAGAGTTCCCCTGCTTTCGGGTGGACAGCATGGCCGGGATTGCCGCTGACCTCGGGCCGTTTGACGGCAGGTTTCGGGGGGGCACGCCGCCCGCTTCGAAGCAAGCCTCGTGATGGCTCAAGTCCACCTGATTGAAGGCCCGGTCGGCGCGGGCAAGTCGACCTATTCGCGCGGCCTGGAGCAGGAGGGGCGCGGTGTGCACATCGCCTTGGACGCCTGGTTTGCCGCGCTCTTCAGCCCCGACCGGCCGGCCGAGAACTGGCTGCCCTGGTACATCGAGCGCAAGGAGCGGCTCCTGCGCTTGATCTGGGCCCATGCCGAGCGTCTGTTGGACTCAGGTCACGATGTGATCCTCGAACTCGGCTTGATCCAGCGCGCGGCCCGACTCCCGTTTTGCCAGCAGGTGGCCGAGGCTGGCCGCCCTTTGCGCATCCATGTGCTGGATGCACCCACCGAGGTCCGCCGTGAGCGTGTGCATCGCCGCAATGTGGAACAGGGCCCGACCTTCTCGATGGTGGTGCCTGACGCGGTCTTTGACATGGCCAGTCAGTTCTGGGAGGCGCCGGATGCGTTCGAATGTGAGCAGTTCCGGGTGGAGTGGGTTGCAGCGTCGGAGGCGCCTGAAGCCACCCGGCGTGGTTGAGATTCAAAGCCGACCCACGCCACAAGCCCAGCAGCAGCCCGACACTCACACCGCCACCTTCACATCTTCCCCGCCATGAGTGCTCGACCCCCTTTGCTGTCTGTGTCCGCCTTGTTGTTCTTGCTGAGCGTCAGTTCGTCGCCTGCGTCTGCGGGTGATGCGCCGGTCGAGGCGGCGGCTGCAGCTTCGGCGCCCTGCGCACAGGTCGATGGGTGGCCGAGCGATCAGAAGGCGCAGCAGCTGCCTTCTGCAGTCCTGCTCCGCCCCTATGCCCGGCCCTTGCGGGCCGAGGGGGGCCAGCCGCCCTATCGGTTCGAGCTCAAGGATGGAAACCTGGAAGGTTCCGGCTTGGTCATGAGCCCGGATGGGCGCATCCTGGGGCGGCCGATACGGCGGGGTGAGTGGCAGTTCACCGTTACGGTGCAAGACGCAGCAGGGTGTCAGCGCGCGAGCCAGCGCTATCGTCTCCGTGTGGTGAATCCGGCATCGTCGGCGAAGCGGCGCCATGCGCACCCGCCGCAACCTGTGGCTGGGCTTACCGCCTGATCCCCAGTGGGTGGGCTGAGGAATCTGGGTCAATTCTTCGCGGCGTCGAGCGGCTGAGTTAGGCTTTGGCCCGTGTGGCAATCGGGATGAGGGGAGCGCAGGCCATGTCCGGAGGCAATTGGAAAGAGATGTTCGAGGCGGCAGAGGCGGGAGACATCGAGCTGGTCGACTACCACGTCAAATGCGGGGTGGACATCAACTACGCCCATCCCGAGTTTCTCAGCACACCCCTGGTTGCAGCGATCTTGGCAGGGCAGGAGGCGGTGGCGCTCTACCTGCTGCGGGCCGGCGCCGATCCCAATCTGCCGTCCGAGTTCGACCAGGCCACGCCCATGATGGCGGCGCAGCGGCGCGGCCTGACCGAGGTGGTCTCGGCACTTCAGGCCCGGGGTGCGCCCGCGCTGCCGCTGCCTGCAGCGCCGCGTGCCTGGTGGGCTCGGCTTCTGCGGGCTTGAGTTGCGGGCCCCATCGCCCAAGCCTGTGAAGCTTGCGCTGCTGCGCCGTGTTCCGGCGCCTGGCGGGCTTGTGCGGGCTGCGTGGGTCATGCTTTTGCCGTTCGCGCTGACGGCCTGCAGCACCCCGAAAAAGCTCAGCGAAGCGCAGCTCGCCGAACACGGCCTGAGGCTGGGCACCCCGCATTGGGAGGCGACCGCGCAGCTTTCGCGTCTGGGCTATGTCTGTTCGGTCAGCGGGCGCACACGTGAGCATTTCGACTGTTCGCGGACCCGTGGGATTCTGATGACCTGCGTCCAGAGGGTGGCATTCACGGTGGACGATCAGAACCTGATCTCGGCGTTGCGGGTTCCTGAGCCCGCTTGCCTCGGAACACCCTAGCCGCCTGGGCCCAGCTCGGTGAGCGAACTTGGAATCACCCGATGCATTTCTATTTCATCAGCCACCCGAACGTGCAGATCAGCGCTGATGTGCCGGTACCGCAGTGGCCCTTGTCGGAGCTGGGCCGCCGGCGCATGCGTGCAGGTTTGCAGCAGCCCTGGGTCGCCGGACTCAGCGCCGTTCATTCCAGCTGTGAGCGCAAGGCCCTGGACAGCGCCGAGATTCTGGCCGGGCATCTGGGTCTGCCGGTGCACACGCATGAAGCGCTGGGTGAGAACGATCACTCCGCCACCGGCTTTCTTCCGCCGGCAGAGTTCGAGCGTGTCGCCGATGAGTTCTTTGCCCGGCCCGAGCAGTCCGTGCGTGGCTGGGAGACCGCGGCGGCGGCGGTTCCATTGCCATCCTGTCGCACGGTGCCGTCGGCACCTTGCTCTACTGCCATCTGGCGGGTCTGCCCATCTCGCGCCGCTGGGATCAGCCGGCCAACGGCGGCGGCAACTACTTCCGCTTCGAGCTGAACCCGCCCCGTGTGCAGGGGAGCTGGCAGCCGATCGACGGGGAGGGCTGAGCATGAGGGGCCGCACGGGGCTGGGGCCACCGCTGGCGACGTTCAGACGCTGCGCCGCCGCGGGCGGGGACTGCAGGCCTGTTGCTCACTCTTTGCGCAGGCGCAGGCACATGCTGAGGTCGCCCAGGCTCAGCCCATCGATGCGGAACAGATCGGCGCGCTCGCCGCAGATGACGAAGCCCATGCCTTGGTAGAGGCGCTGCGCGGCCGGGTTGCTGCTCAGGACTTGCAAGTCGATCCAGTCGAGCGCGCTGTGGCTGCGGGCCCAATCACAGGCGTGGCGCATCAAAGCCTGGCCCAGACCCTGGCGGCGCGCGTTGGCATGCACGCCCATGCCCAGCTGGGCGCGGTGTTCGACATGGGGCATGGGGTGGGCGCGCAGGTCGACATGGCCGATGATGGCGCCGTCGGTCGCGCTGCGAGCCAGCCAGGCGCGGCGCCAGCCGGCTTCGCCCACAGCCATCCCCAGGCCGCGCTCGAAGGCGGCGGCCCGCTCGGCCGGGAACTCGGCCTGGCCGCTCGGCTGGGGCTGGAAGTAGCCGGTCTCGGGGCTGCCGTTTTCCGCCAGGTGGGCGTTCAGGTAGGCCTGGAACTCGGCGAACTGCTGGGCGCTCAGCGGCGCGATGGTGTGCGCGATGGTCATGAGGTGCTTCGGCTCCATCAGCTGGCGGGGTTGGACTCGACGGGGGCGGGGCGGGCTGGGCTGGCGAACTGGGCCAGGGCCACGCCGCCCAGGGCCAGGGCGGCACCGCCCAGCTTGACGGCGCTGAAGGTTTCACCGGTGCTGAGCCAGGCGGCCACGCCGGCGATGGGCGGCATCAGGTAAATCAGCGGCGCCGTGCGGGCCACGCCGCGCTGGGCATTGACCCAGCCCCAGGCCAGCCAGGTCAGGAAACCGATGACGACGATGGCCCAGAGCGCGCCCAGCCAGATCCAGGGGCTGAGCGCGGCCCAGTCCACGCGCAGCGCGGCGGGCGTGGCATAGGCCAGCACCGGAACGGTCGCGGCCAGCGAGGCATAACACATCACCAGCACGGCACCGTGGCGCTCGATCAGGGGCTTTGCCGCCACGGTGTAGTAGCTGAACAAGGCGGCCGCCGTCAGCAGCACCAGGTCGCCGCCACCGGCGCGCCAGTTGGCGGCCAGCAGCTTGTCCGACATGAAGAGCAGGGCGCCCGCGGCGGCCACCGCCATGCCCAGCAGCTGCGGCCGGCGCAGGCGCTCCAGCCCCCAGGCACGCAGGATCAGCAGGGTGAACACCGGCCCGCAGGCCAGCAGCACCGAGCTGGAGAACGGCGTGGAGAAATGAATACCGTAGCTGGACAGGGCCAGGTGCAGGCCCTGACCCAGGCAACCCAGGCGCAGCAGCGCCCAGGCATCGGCACGCGACACCCGCGGCCAGCGCAGGCCATGCTGTTGCAGCAGCAGGCCGGTCACCAACACAGGCATCAGCGCAAAGCGCAGGAACAGAAAACCCTCCGGGCCCATGGCCGTGAGCAGGGTTTTCTGCAGCGGGAAGTTCAGGCCCCAGGCCAGGATGACGGCCAGGCCGGCCCAGAGGCTGAGGCGGTGGGGGGCGGAGGAGACGGAAGTGGCGAGCGTTGGCGAGGGCATGGCCGGCATCTTGCCAGCCAAACACCCCGCCTCAGGCTCTCAACGGTCGTCGCGCACCAATTGGCCGATCGGCGCCGCCGGGTCGCCCATCATGAACAGGCTGAACACCGCGCTGGTCGGCACGATCAGGCTGGCATTGCTGTAGATGGCGGTGGCGGAGGCGGGCGAGTTCACGGTCAGCAGGGAGGCGGTGGCGCTGGCGTTGACCACGGAGGCGCTGGAGGCGCTGCCGGGCGTGATGTTGCTGGCGATGCTGCTGTAGTCCAGCGCCATGCCCAGGCCGGTGTTGGCGCCGGAGAGGCCATTGATCAGCCGGATCTTGGCGGTGCCGCTGGCGGTGGGCAGGCGGTTGTCATCGCTGAGCACGCTGAGCTGCGGGCTGGCGGCTGTGCCCCAGACCAGCAGGGTGTAGTCGCCGCCGGCCTTGAGCGTGGGGTTGCTGGTGTTGAGCGCGATGCCGTTGACGCGCAGGTCCAGCACCGGGGCGCCGGCCTCCACCGTGGTGTAGGCACCGATCTGCGGCGCCAGGGTGGAGGGCAGCACGCTCTGGCCGCCGATGCTGGCATTCACCGAGGCGGAGCCGGCCAGGGTGGCGGCCACCCGCACCCGCGCCTTGTTGGTCGGCAGGTTGCTGACGGCGCCCTGCTGCTTGAGCACCATGCCATTGACCAGTCGGCCGCCGGCGGTGGCGGTGGCCACGAGGGTGGCCACGCCGGTGGATTCCAGCGTGACGCTGGGCAGGTCGAGGCGGATGTCGCTGGGCTTGCCGCTGCCGGTCAGGGTGATGCGGAAGGTCCCGGAGTTCAGGGTGTTGTAGCCGCTGCCGGTGCCGCCGGCGATGGCGCTGGCCACCGGGGTGGCGGTCTCCAGGCTGTCGCTGTTGTTGGCGGCGGTGATGTAGACGTCCAGCGCACCGGCATCGGGTGCCAGGTTCAGCACCAGCAGCTTGCTCTTGTTGGCATCGGCGGCCGTTTCGGTCTCTTGCAGCAGGCTGTTGCGCACGGCGCCGCCCCAGCCGTAGGCGATCAAGGTGTAGTGGCTGTCGGCCGCCAGAGTGGGGGTCAGATTGGCCACGGTGGCGCCCACGCCGGTGGTCTGGATCTGTGTGCTGGTGGCGCTGGTGTCGACGCTGGCATAGCTGCCCACGTTGCCGTAAGCCACGCCGGTGTTCAGCGTCGTGCTGTTGACGGCCAGGTCCAGCGAGCTGTAGCCCACGCTGGCATTGAGCAGGCGGACTTGGGTGTTGCTGCTGCTGCCACTGCCGCCGCCGCAGGCGCTCAGAAGGGTGACCGCGCTCAGGGCCAGGCAGCTCAGGCCTGAGCCCCAGATTTGCTTGAATCGCATCGAGGAGAACTCCGAAAAATAGAGAAGAGAAAAAGAGGAATCGGGGCAGGGCGTACCGGCGCGATTGGGCGGGCTGCGTGTTGCTCGCCCATGTGCCCCTGTGTCGCGGCGGTGAACTTGTGTTGCTGGGCCGCTTCTTTACATTTGGGGGCAGCTCTCCAAAGCCCCGCCCGGCGGCGCGCACCGCAGGGGTGCGCTGCTAGCATCGCCCGCAGTCTTTTGCCCTGCCACCGAGAGCCACCTTCAGCGAGCCGCCGCCATGAACTACCCGCACCTGCTTGAACCGCTGGACCTGGGCTTCACCACGCTGAAGAACCGCGTGCTGATGGGCAGCATGCACACCGGCCTGGAAGATGGCCGCAAG
>Ga0187843_10001124_pt1 | contig 17408 bp, 13 predicted proteins | sample SpaLakP09_SKY_43_FD_134516 | JGI IMG/M metagenome (GOLD analysis project Ga0187843, IMG submission 134516) | Oligotrophic lake water microbial communities from Sparkling Lake, Wisconsin, USA - SP09_SKY_43 | ecosystem: Environmental > Aquatic > Freshwater > Lake | place: USA: Sparkling Lake...
AGGATCTGCGCTTGGGTTGTCACATCCAGGGCGGTGGTAGGCTCATCGGCGATGAGAACGTCCGGCTCCAAGGCAAGCGCCATGGCAATCACGACACGCTGGCGCTGGCCGCCAGATAACTGGAAGGGGAATGACCGTTGCAGGACTTCCGGCTCTGGCAAACCTACGTAAGTAATGAGCTCCAGAACACGTTTGGCCACTTGGGCATCATCAGTGACCCCATGAACGCGCAGGACTTCGGCGATCTGCTCCCCTACCCGCATCAATGGATTCAAGGCCGAGAGCGGTTCTTGAAATACCATGCCAATCGACTTGCCTCGCAGCTCACGGAGTTCATCTTCCGACTTCGTCAGCAGATCTTGGCCTTTGAAGAGAATTCTCCCGCTTGAAGGCTTCAGATTGGATGGCAAGAGCCCCATGATGGCATTCGCACTCATGGATTTGCCCGAGCCCGACTCGCCCACGATGCAAAGGATTTCACCCGCATTGAGCACGTAGTTGACGTTCTGGACGGCATACGGACGGTCGCCGCCTGCAGGAATTGGAATGCTCAGGCCATCAATTTGGAGTAGCGGATGGTCCGTGTGCAATTGAACGGTATTCATGCTTCACCTCGTGCGCGCAAGTGCGGGTTGAGGGCATCGTTCAATCCCTCCCCGATCAGATTGACTGCCAGAACAGTGACAAGGATGGCGATGCCAGGCATGAAACTCATCCACCAGGCTTCACGCAGCATGGTCCGGGCCGCACCAATCATGAAGCCCCAGCTCATCATGTTCCTGTCACCCAGGCCGAGGAACGAAAGCGCAGATTCGGTAAGGATGGCGGTTGCAATCATCAGCGATGCAGTCACGATGATGGGAGACATTGCGTTCGGAAGAATCTGAGTAAAAATGATTCGGGGAGCGCTCTGGCCAATCACCACAGCAGCCTGAACGAACTCGCGGGACCGCAGTGAAAGGAACTCACCGCGAACCAGGCGTGCAACCGGTGGCCAGGAGACCACTGCAATTGCGCTGATGATGGATTCAATGCTCGGTTGGAAAATGGCCACCAGGACCACGGCGATGGCAAGTGCCGGGATGGTCTGAAAGAACTCCGTAATACGCATCAAGATATCGTCGGCCTTGCCGCCGTAGTAACCTGCGACGGCACCTACCGTAATACCGATCAGGGTCGCAACCAGCGTGCTGACCAGCCCGACGAGCAAGGATGCTCGTGCGCCGTACGCAAGACCGGCAGCAATATCCCGGCCAAGCATGTCGGTGCCCAACGGATGCGCGAAGTCGACGAAGGGATCAAGCATCGGCTCAGCAACAGAATTCCACGGATTGGACGGGAATATCACTCCCGCACCCAGGGCAATGAGCACAATCAGCAGAATCACGAACATGCCGATGACTGCGCCCTTGTTCTTGCAGAAGTTTTTCAGAAATGATTTCATGATTTGACCTCAATGCGTGGATCGATAACGCGATACAGCAGATCCGCCAGCAGATTGACGAAAACCACCATGACGGAGGTCACGAAGAAGACGCCGAGCAGAACGGGGTAGTCACGTTGGAGCAGCGCGTCGAACATCAGTCGTCCGATGCCCGGCCAGGCGAATACCGTCTCCGTCAGTACGGCACCACCCACAATCTGGCCTGCCTGAATGCTGGCAAAAGTAAAAATGGGCAGGAGCGCATTACGCAAAATGTGCCGACGCGTAATTTGTTTGGCGGGAACGCCTTTGGCGCGTGCAGTCTTCACAAAATCCAGCGACGCAACCTCGAGCATCGCTGCACGCGTCAGACGTGTGTAGATAGCCGTAAAGAACAGGCCCAAGGTAACGACCGGCAATATCAGATGCTTCAGGACATCGAGCGCTCGGGCGCCACCGACCAAGCCGGCGCCGACAGTTTCCATACCGAAAGGAGGCAGCCAGTCCAGGAAAATCGAGAACAACAAGATCGACATGAGCGAAACCCAGAACAACGGTGTTGCGTAGAAAAAAAGAGCGCCCGACATAATGGCGGTGTCCGTAAGGCGACCGCGGCGAGCCGCAGCCATTACGCCGAGCAAAACACCCAACACCAGAGAAAAGACGAAGGCTGATGCCGTCAGCAGCAGCGTTGCCGGCAAGCGATCCCAAATCAGAGAGGCAACAGAAATGTTGTTGCGGTAGGAGAAGCCCAGGTCCAGCGACAGAATCCCCTTGAGGTACAGCCAAAGCTGTACGTACAAGGGTTGATCCAGTCCGAACTGTGCGCGCAGCTGCGCGAGAAACTGCGCATCACCAGCCCCTGCCTCACCCGCCATCACCGAGGCCGGGTCGCCAGGTGCCATATGCACCAGGAGGAAGTTGAGTATGACAACGCCAAGCACGACCAGCGCGGCCTTGATCAGACGTTTGAAAATGAAATCCAGTGTATTCATGGCGACTTCGGCATTGGTCAGGTAGAGATGTGGCTAAGGAGACTTACTTTGACACCCAGGTCTTTTCCAGGGTCTCGTTCAAGCCGATGCCTGTCGTGACCAGGTCGTGCACCTTCTTGTTGTAAAGCGTCACGTACTGCAATTCCATCAGGTAGCCGACGGCGACGTCGTCAACGAGGATGCGCTGGACTTCCGAATACATCTTCTGGCGAGCATCAGGATTCAAGGCCACCGGCGCTGCGTCGAAAAGCCGGTCAACCTCCGGGTTGCTATAGCCTTGGTTATTGGCGAAAGGGGTGCCCTTGATGATGTTGCTGGTGACATAGTTACGGGCTACACCAATGGCCGGGTCGCCGTACTGGTACAGGAAGTTCACGGAAACGTCGAAATCCCACTCGGACATGCGCTTGGACCAGCCACCGGCATCGGCCGGCTCGATCACGGTTTTGAAGCCGAGCTGTTCCAGCTGTTGCTTGGTGTATTCAGCGAGCCGGTCCCAGACGGAGCCATATGGAACGGCCAGCAACTTGATGGTGTAGTCGGAAGGCTTGATACCGGCGTCGGCCAGCATCTTCTTGGCCTTGGCCATGTCGTAGTTGTAACTCGGTACGTTCTTGTCGTAATACAGGGTCGTCGACGAAATCGGACCCGTGGAGGCCTTGCCGATACCGAAGAAGATGTTCTTCACAATGAAGTTGCGGTCAATCGCGTGCATGATTGCCTGGCGCACGGTCTTGTTGTTGAACGGCGCACGGCGCAGGTTCATTTGCAACCAGACGTTCGGCGAGAACATTTCCCAACCCGCAGTCGTGCTCTGGACATTGGGCAGCTTCTGCAGTCGGCGGACCTCAAAGTTCTCGACGTCACCACCACGGAGGACGTCGACGGTACCCTGCTCAAAGGCCACCGCACGCGAGGCCGCGTCGGGGACAATTTTCAGGTAGATATTGTCGAGATATGGCAGGCCCGGCTTGTAGTAGTTCGGGTTCTTCACCAGGTGAATATACGAGCCACGCTTCCACTCCTTGAGCATGAAGGGACCGGTACCGATGGGATTATTGTTCGCAGGGTTCGTGCGATAGTCAGTACCATCATAAATATGCTTGGGCACGATGGGCATCGTGGAGACTTCAAATGCATAGATGAAGGGGCTGAACGGCTGCTTCAGTTTGAAAATGACTTTGTTGTCGCCCTCAGCCTTGACCGATTCGACGCGCTGGTTCATCAGGGCACGCATGCGGGGGTGGACTTCGCGCAAGAACTTGTCGGTGGAGAACACCACGTCTGCGGCCGTGAAGGGCTTGCCGTCGTGCCACTTCACGCCTTTGTACAAGTTGAACGTGTAAGTGAGTCCGTCCTTGGAGATATCCCAGGACTCGGCCAGCGACGGTTGCGGCTTCAGGTCCGGGCCATAAGTCAGCAGAGATTGATAGATCTTGCCTGCAGCGAATTGAGTCGGGCCTTGCTGATTGAGTGCCAGCATCAACGTAGCCGGCTCCGGCTGCATCAGCATGTTCAGCGTACCACCGGCTTGCGGCTTCTCGGCAGTTTGCGCCATTGCCGGGGCTTGGCCAAACAGCGCGACTGCTGCGACCAACGCCAGTTGCGCGATAGTTTTTCTTTTCTTGGCATCCATGGTATTTCCTTTCAACGTGGCTCGTGGAGTTCAGTGGCGTAACGGCTGGTGAGGGACAATTACGAATCGGTCGGCTGCGGCCGGCTCATGGGCTCACCGCGGATTTCATGTTTGATGTAGCGCAAAACGGATAAGGTGGACGCCGGGTATCCACGCTCCGTATTGGTAATGTGCGTTGCCAGGATGGTGTTGAGCTTGGGCAGCGCATGGAACGGCACTACCGGATAAGCGTGATGCTCCACGTGGTACGGCATGTTCCAGGCAAAGAACCGAATAAACGCGTTGGTATATGTCGTGCGCGTATTGGCCAGCATGTTCGGGCTGTGCTCGCAACCGGTATGCTCCGCCAAGAGGTAGGGCCGAAGGAACCACTGCCCCACCATGACAGGAACAACCCACAGCAGCACGGCGGCCAGCGAATGCGCAGCAATCGACACCACGATGATGGTGAGATAGCCGAGCAGATAGCATCTCGCTTCGCGCGCAATCAGGCTTCGCTTGTTCTCAGGAACCCAGGGCTTGGTGACCTTTCCTTTAAGACCATGCACAAGCAGCATGCGGATACGGTCAATCCAGGTTGGAATCCCTGACCAGAAAAATAACAATCCAAAACGCGTTTTAGGCAGCGGCACCGCCAGCTCCGGATCCTTCGCAGGGTCTTGGGTATAGCGGTGATGGTCCCAGTGATATGCGCGGTAATACTCATAGGGAAGCAAGATCGCGAATCCGGCGAAATGCCCACAGAGATAATTGAGTGCACGGGTCTTGAATGCCGTCTGGTGAGCCATTTCATGTTCGGTAGTGAACAGGAATGCGATGAGATATCCCATCAGGGCAGTCAACGGGACGGCCCACCATGTCCCGATGCTTTGCCAGAGCGCAGTTCCGGTAACCGCCATCGCACCGAAGTGCCCCAGGGCACGCATCAGGCCGGGTACATCAGACTTCACTGAGAGCGGCATCAGCTCACTTGCCTTCAGTCGAAATTGGGCTGGTTTTTCCATGTTTTCTTGAATCCTTTATTTGGTCAGTCGTATCTTTTGGCCGCTATGCCAAGAGCAGCTCTTTGACGTTTTCTTCAATGAATTCGCGTTCTGCGGCCAGACCTGCCGGATTTCCGGCGCGGTGCCCCCAAACGGAGGGAATTGGTTTGAGCGAAGCGTTTTTCAGATGCGCCATCTCGCGGCGGTTGTCCTCCACCTGGAAGTAGAGGTCCTGCGCACCCGGCATCAGCAGCGTCCTGGCGCGAATACTTCCAAGCGCCTGGCGCAGGTCGCCGCCATAGATCTCGTTGTCACTGATATCGCCGTTCTGCCATGTCCACAGTTGTGCCAGCAGGTCGGACGGATCACGGCGCGCAAACGTGGTTTCCCAGTAGGACACCAGGTAATCCTCAAGAGAGGCATAAGCCGGACTACGCCACAGTTCTTCCCGATAGACGGTCTGTGAAAGCGCCCACCCCGCATAAACACGGCCCATCGCACGAAAACCCCGCGCCGGAAAGTGCGTGAAGACACCGTCCTGGTATGCAGCGTCTGCCATCAGGGCGTGCTTCACCCCTTCGATGAAGACCCGATTGTGTGGTGAACACCTGGCCGCACCGCACACGACAGCGATTCGCTCAACGGCATCCGGAAACAGCGCGCCCCAGTGGTAAGCCTGCATCGCCCCCATCGACCAGCCGTAGACAAGCGCAAGCCGCTCAATGCCCCAGAGCTCGCTGAGCATCTTCTTCTGGACATGGACAGCATCGAAGTAAGAGACATCGGGATAACGCGTCCCCACGTTTGGCCACGCTGTATTCGATGGCGAGCTCGAAAGACCATTGCCAAAGAGATTCGGAATGACGATGAAATACTTGCAGGGGTCCAGTGCGCCACCCTCTCGGACCATGAATTCGGTGTCGTAATGCTGCGCACTGAACGATGTGGGATAGAGAATGACATTCGACTTGGCCGCATTCAGATTTCCATACGTCTTGTATGCGACGGACATGTCGTTGAAAGTACGGCCAGATTGCAGCGCGATATCGCCAGCCCGATAGAGCTGGAAATCGCCGCCTACAGCGGATTTGGTCTCCATGGTATTTTTTCCAATCATTTTTTTGCCTCAGCTTAGCATCAGACATCAATTACTGTACGCTTGGTACACAAATATATTTCTGTTCTAGCAAACTGCGTGCCAAGGCTCTGCTGTGCCGCAAAATCAGAGATATTTCGCGAGCGCGCTGAATTTATGTACTTCGAGTATCGTTTTTGGTGCAAACTGACGCACTATCGCATCGCAATGCACAAAATTCGGGCGTTGCAATTTTGGGACGGGTTTTCGAGAGGCCAATGCCTTCGGAAGCAGGCCATCGTCGGGGATGCAAATCCCCTTACAATGGCGCCATATTTTTCCTCACATTTCAGCTTCACCAATGGAAGCAATACTCATGAGAAAGAAATCAGACGAGACAGCAGCAGTTTCCGAGACCAAGCCACGGGGTCGTCCGCGCTCGGAGGAAGCTGCGACGGCGGTGCTGGATGCTGCTTATCGTTTGAGCGCCGAATTCGGCTTGAAGGGAGCGACGATACAAGCAATCGCTGCGGAGACCGGCGTCTCAAAGATGACCATCTATAAATGGTGGGACAAGCGCCTGTATTTGTTGATTGATGCATTCCTGGTTCATACGAACAAGGTTTTATTCATTTCTCAGGATGACCCCGCTGACGAGGCCATTCATGCGCATGCTGTCCGTTATGTCACGGCCCTGCAGGGAGATTTGGGGAGAGTGATGCTGGCAGTTCTCGCAGAATGCGTCGCCGAGACGGGGACGTCTCAAACCTTCGTGGACCGCTATCTCAACTACCGGAGAAAACTCGGCCTGAGCGTGATCAAAAAGGGGCAGAAGGACGGCCGCATCACCACGGCGCATTCCGCAGAACTTCTTTACGACAAGATTTACGGGACTATCCTCTACCGACACCAGTTTGGACTGAAGGGCTTGGACAAGAACTCGTTGAAGGCGCTGGTTGACTCCACTCTCAATCCATAGACTTCTGCAGCCTTGCCGGCTACTGCTTGATATTGGATTGTCCCAGCCTCGCGTTTCTCGTTGAGGAAATCAATGAACCTGTTTTCTTTGGGCGGCAACATACAGGTCTCGGTCAATCGGTGCCGAACAAAGAGAACCCAAGGGTCCTCAACCAAACGACTCTGCGGCTACTGGCTGTTGAGTTGTGCTTAATTCCCGCCGGTCGGGTCACTTTCTATGCAACTCAACACGGCAGCGCGCCTCCTCTCAGAGGCGCCATGAATGACGCCCCGCAGCGACTTCAAATACAGTTCATGGCTCACCAGCTGGCGAAGAAACCGCTCGTCATGCCTGAAATCTTTCCAGGAATAGATACTCTTGCTGTAAGCCAGAAACAGCATCTCTTCATCAGCATCGAATCGATAGCACACTGGAACCCCATCGCCCTGATCCATCGCCTCACCCAGCACCTTTCCGTCCCGTACGATGGTCGCCACCCAGCCGCAACCCGCGGTTCCCCGAAGGATCCTGATATCGACCGCGCGATATCCATTAGCGAACGACTTCAGTCTTCCGATCAAAGCACTCCCCCACGCAGTTGGCCGAAAATGATATGCGCTCCAACATGAATCCCGTGATGTCAAAGCAGACGCCGCTGCTATTCTCTGGGGAAAGTTTCTTGAGAGATAGCTCCCAGAAATGGGAGGTCGCTCTTCATTCAGGCATCAGGGAGAAATGATGCGCAGACTGATCGCCCGGGCAATGGCCTGGTGCTGATTGACGGCACCCAGTTTTCGGCGGGCATTCTTGAGATGGAAGATCGACGTGTGTTCGGAAACCTTCAGAATCTCCGCAATCTCCCAGGCCGTTTTGCCCTTCGAAGCCCACAACAGACATTCTCGCTCTCTGGGCGAGAGCGTCGGCATCATCTCCGGCACTTCCACCGCGTTGCGGCGAAACGCCTGAACCGCATCATGCAGATAGAACGCAGCCAGATATACCTGCCCGATGAAATGAGACTGCGCAGCGGGCTTGCCTGCCGCAATGGAACCGGTGGATACGCTCAGCAGCGCCTTCTCGCCACTTGCCCCGTGGATGGGAACGGACAAGCCGGTGCGCAAGCCATGGTCCCACGCTTCATCGAAGACCTGATGTCGGGCCTGGGCTTGCGGCAACTGGTTCCACAGTATGGGGAGATGCGAGTGCACCGCAATCTCTACGACGGGATCCGTCAGTACAAAACCCGCTTCCTGATAGCGCATGATCCAAGATTCTGGATAGCTGGAAAATATATTGAAATCTGCCAGGTGCTCTGGCGGGATCAGCGTCTGCGTATGAAACTGTGGCGCCGGAGTTTGCTGCACGATCAAGGGAGAATAAAAAATCGACTCATACCCAAGGTGCCCGCTCAGCCGCACCAATTCTGACTCAAGCGCACGCGGCGTACCGGCGTTAATAAGTGATTCAAACTGGTACAGATCATGGCGCATTTTCCACCCCCGGTCGCTCATGGGATTAGTTAGTTTTTCGCTATTCTAATGCCCTGCCTCAAAGTCCACAGGGAGCAGCAACGCCGGAAAATCATCTTCAAGAGACACATACAGCCGCGCATTGGAGAAGATGTTCAGAGGAGCACAAGCTGCCAGCGCATCATGGCAACGCGGGCATCAGTCCCGTTCCCCATTTCCGGCCCCAGATCAGCATGCATTGCATGCTCCCCATACTCCCGTGTTTACCGGAATGTATGGATACAAGCAGATATTGCTCCCATACAAATCAAGGCAAAGCCGACCCAATCCGTCCGCGTCCCTTCGGCACCAAAAACCACCGCCCCAAGAAAATATTCCCGGGAAGCGGCATACTTGCGGGTTCGCCGCTCCCCGCACCTGCTCTTCAAGCCCCATGGAAAACATCATCGTCTATGCCATCCCCGTATTCCTGCTGCTCATCGCAGTGGAATTCGGCTATGGCTACCTGCGCCAACGCAATACCTATCAACTGGCCGACTCCCTGGCCAGCCTGTCGCTGGGCGTGATCAGCCAGCTGGTGGCACTGGTGACGCAGATCTTCCAGGTCGGCCTGTATTTTCTGGCCTACCGCGCCTTCGCCTTGTTTCCGGCGGCGCGATTCTGGCACGGGGCGCTAGGGTGGATCACGGCCATCCTCCTGTTCGACTTTTTCGATTACTGGCTGCACCGCTTCGGCCATGAAAATGCGCTGGGCTGGGCCGCGCACTCCGTGCACCACCAAAGCCAGCACTTCAATCTCTCCACCGCCCTGCGCCAGGAAAGCACCGTCGCGCTGCTAGGCTGGGTTTTCTATCTGCCCATGGCCGTCCTGGGCGTGGAGCCGGAACAGTTCGGCATCGCCGGGCTGATCGTGCTCATCTACCAGTTCTGGATCCATACCGAGCACGTGGGCAAGCTGGGCTGGTTCGACCGCGTGTTTTCTTCACCCTCCAACCACCGCGTACACCATGCCGTCAACGACCAATACCTCGACAAGAACTACGGCGGCATGCTGGTGATCTGGGACCGCATGTTCGGCACCTTCGCCGAGGAAAAAGAACCGGTGGTCTACGGCACCCGCACACCGTTGAACAGCTGGGACCCGCTCTGGTCGATTTTTTCCGGCTACCAGCAGTTGCTGCAAAACGCCGCCCAAATGCCCCGCTGGCAGGACAAGCTGAAAACCTTCATCAAGCCGCCCGGATGGCGTCCCCCCGGGATGGCCGCCCCTGCCCCGTTCGACCTTGAGGCCGCGCGCCGGCGTTATGAGACCGAGTTGCCGAAGCTGGCGCGATGGGCCTCGGGCGTGCAGTTCCTCTTGTTGCTGGGCGCGGCCGCAGCAGTGCTCTGGGTATCCGATGGGCAGTCGTATCGTTGGCTGCTCGCCACCAGCGTCGCCCTGCTGGCCGGCTTCTGGGCGCTGGGCGCTTTCATGGAGCGTCGTCTTGGCGCAGCGCTGATGCTGGCAATCGACGTCGCAGCGGCGGGCGTGCTGGCCTATGCGCTCATGGCGGCGTAACTGGCTGGCTCACGGTACCAGCGTCAGGCTCACGCCGCATCCACGCCACCAGCGCCTGCGCCTCCATCGGCCGCGCAAACAGATAACCCTGCACGAACTCGCAGCCCATGGCACGCAGCAGTTCGGCCTGTTCCTCGGTTTCCACGCCCTCGGCCACGCAGTGCATCTGCTGTGACCGGGCAATGCCGATGATGGCAGGCAGCAAGGAAGACGCCCGCCCTTCTTCGGTCACGCGCAGGATGAAGGACCGGTCCAGCTTCACGCAATCGAAATCAAAATTGTGCAGCGTGGACAAGGAGGAATAGCCGGTACCAAAATCATCCAGGCACAGTCCGAATCCGTAGGCGCTCAATTGCCGGAACTGCGCCTGCAGATGATGGGCATCATCGATCAGCAAACTCTCGGTGAGTTCCAGCGTAATACGCGGCGGCGCCACGCCAGCACTCAAGGCGATGTCGCGCACCTGCTCGAAGAAGTGCACGTTCATGGCCTGCCGCACCGAGACGTTCACGTGCGCGGTGAATCCTTCCGGTAGCAGCCCCTGTGCCTGCCACTGCGCCACATCGGCCGCCACCTTGCGGAAGGCCAGCGCACCCAGCTGCGAAATACGCTCGCTGCGTTCGGCCAGCGGAATGAATTCTGCCGGCGAGACCGGACCGAACACCGGCGAGTGCCAGCGCATGAGCGCCTCCACACCATGCAGTGCGCCGCTGCGCAAATCGCAGATGGGCTGGTACACCATGCTGAACTCGGCCTCCAGCGTGGCCGCATCCATGGCTGCCAACAGCGCCTGCACCCGTTCCTCGCGCGCCAGCATGGAGGGCTGGAACACGCAGTAGCCGCCACCGCCCGGCTGCTGCGCCTGGCGCAGCGCGATGGCCGCATTGGCCAGGCTTTTTTCCATGGCGGCCTTGTTGCGTTGTGCGCAGACACTCACGCCGAAACTGAGGAACACCCGCACCTCTTCTGCGCCACCGGTCGCCAGCACCAGTTCGGACTTGCTGCGCAGGCGCATGAGCATGTCTTCATGATCGGCCGGCGCACCCAGCATCACCACGGCAATGCGGCTCTCGCTATAGCGGCAGCGCACCAGCCGCTGGGCGGCAAAGTCGCCCCACACCGGCGCCACCTGCTGGCACAGGCTCTGCCACAGGTGACGCAGGGCGACCTTGTTGAGCGTGTCGGCCAACACCACGTAGTTGTTGATCTCCACCATGCAGACCGTGGCCTGTTCCCAGGCGCTCTGCTCCAGCCGGTTGGCTGCGCCGATCATGCTCAGGAGCCCGCTTTCCTGATCGCGGTCGACCTGGTCGCGCAGTTCGTGATACAGCCGGTAGAGATTGCCGGCCATGCGCTCCACGGCATCCTGCACCGAGACGATCTCTTCGATGGCCCAGCCTTTGGGATAGAGCAGATCGAAGCGATGCGTGCCACTGGCCTCGCGGAAGGCCACCTGCTCGGCCTGGTGGCGCAGCCGCATCAATGGTGAGGTAATGCTGCCGCGATACAGACGGATCAACAGCAAGCCGCCGGCCAGCATGACGGCCAGTGCCACCCAGCTGATCCAGAAAATACCATCGAAGACCGACAGCAGCTCGGCGCGGGACGAGATTACCAACACCCGGTAACCGGCCAGTTCCGCAGGCGCACCGTCGATCCTGGAGAGCGGCTTCTGGTAGATCAGGAACTTGCCATTGGCATCGGTCTTCAGGTTGACCATGCGCGAGCGGTCCGCCAGGCGCGCAATGGCCAGCTCGGTGAAACGCGCGCGGCTGCCCGGCGGCTGGTCGATCAGGAAGCGCTTGTCAGCCGCACTGAGCCGGTCCGATTGCAGCAATACGCGCTCGTTGTCATCGACGATGAAGATCCCGGCCACCAGCGACTGCTGCACCGCTGTATCCAGCAGATGCTGCAGGCGCGCCTGCGAGAGGTCCACCGCAATCACGCCCTGGTCCTCCGGCGAGCGATTGACGGGACAAGTCATGGAAGCATTCCATTGCGCATCGGCCCCCATGCTGAAGTAGATCGCGGAGACCTGCGGGCATTCGGCGGTGGCATTGACGTACCACGGCCGCTGGCGGGCGTCGTAATCGGGCGTGACGGACAGCGGAGTGAGGTTTTCACCATCGGGCCGCTGGTCGAAATGTTGCAGGCCGGGATGGGCGTCATCCTGCAGGTAGTAGTCCAGGCTGCCATAGCCCTTGAGATTGACGGCAATCAGCTGGCCCCGGTTGTTGCCGAACTGGATGTAGGAAAAGCGCGGTTCCTCGGCATTCTCGCGGCGCGCCAATGCCTCGATGAAGCGGGCCAGCGAACGCAGGTCGCCATGCAGGGGAATCGAGGATTCCAGCATCAGGCCCTGCATCTGCTTGATGAACACGCCGCCGGCCAGGTACTCGGAGCGGAAGCCCTCCAGCACGCGATTGAGTTCGCGTTCCAGCAGGGGCTGCACGATCTTTTCTTCCAGGTCGTGCTGCAACCAGAAAAAGCCGGCGGCGCCAAACGCGGCCAGGCAGGCAATGAAGCAGATCAGGGCACCGACGATGAGCTGCCCGATCTTCCATTGATGATCTTTGTTGAGAAATCGCATTCCTGCTTCCCCGCCCCTGGTCCGTGCCCATTGAATCGGCCAGTTCGCCTCGCCGGCATTGGCTGTCTTGCGTGAGCTTCTGCGAGCTTGTCCGGCATTCCGATGCCACGCACTCCAAGCGCTACGTTAGCAGCGTTGCCGTCGTTGAATCTATCAGGAAAAACACGATTCCGTATCTTTTCCTACAATCATGCCTTTGTGGCCTTTGTGGCCTATGTGGCTTTGGATGCCTGCCTGCAAGTTTGCAGGCCCTGCGATGAGGCAAGCCTCCTGCCACTTTTCTTTTTTTCTCCCGGCCAGTCCGGTACCGCGATCCCGTCCATGAATGCCTTGACTGCCCTGCTGCTGCTGACCACCATCCAGATCGCCACCTCCTTCGCCGCCACCGCCGTGCTGACCATCTCGCCCCTGCTGGCCGATACGCTGGGCATGTCCACGCGCTGGGTCGGGGTCTACACGGCCGTGCTCTACGCGGCGGCGGCCTGCTCGTCGATCTGGTTCGGCAACCGCGTCCATCGGCTCGGCGCATTCCAGGTCAGCCGCTGGTGCCTGGCGCTCTGCGCCCTGGGCATGCTGCTCATTGCGACCACCCACGTGTCCGGCGTGCTGGCCGGCAGTGTGCTCATGGGCCTGGGCTACGGTGGCATCACGCCGGCCAGCTCCTACTTCCTGAGCCAAAGCGGCCCGCTGAAAAACCGCAGCCTGCTGTTCTCGATCCGGCAAAGCGGCGTTCCTGCCGGGGCTGCACTGGCGGCCTTGGTGGTGCCGGTCATGACGCAGCACGTCGGCTTGCTGTGGGCTTTCGTGGCGCCGGGCCTGGCCGGCCTGCTCGGTGCGGCCGCCTTCACCAGCAAATCGGCGCAGGACCACGATCCGGCCGCGGCGGACAACCAGGGCACAGCATCCGCAGAGAGCGTCTGGTCGCTGCTGCGCAGCCATCCGCCGCTGCGCATCCTCACGCTGGTGGCCTTCCTGTTCTCGGGTCTGCAGGTCACCGCGATTGCGATGCTGGTGCCTTTCCTGCATGGTTTCCAAGCGATGTCGATCGAACAGGCCGCCGTCTTGCTGACGCTCTTCAATCTGGTGGGGGTGGTATTCCGGCTGGTCTGGGGCCGCTGCGTTGATCGCGGCGTGCCGGCGCTGCGCATGCTGGCCATCTCGGGCCTGCTGGGCACGCTGGGCTTTGCCATACTGGCGTGGTCGGCCTTCGCCCCGGCATCGGTACCGATGCTCTACGCGGCGTCCGCCGCACTCGGCGTGGCCGTGGTGGCCTGGAATGGCGTGCTGTTCTCCGAGATCGCCGTCCTGGTACCACGCGCCCAGGTGGGCCGGGCCACGGGGCTGTGCGTGTTTGCCGGGTTCATCGGCGTGGTGCTCATGCCCACCGTACTGACGCTAGCCATCGGGCAGCGCGTCGCCTGCGGGCTGGTGTTCGCACTGGGTGCGGCACTGTCGGTGCTGGTCGCCTGGCAGACCTGGCGTCGTGCATCACGCACGGGCCAGCCCGCGTAACTGACCTGCGCCATCGGACAGGCGTGCTCACCGGCGCGCCGCCTTGGTGAAGCTGGCCCGGCCCATCTCCCCTGCATTGGCCAGCAGGCGCAATCGCGCCGAGCGCCATTCGCCCAGCGCGCGGATGCGTTCCAGTTCGGCATCGGCCAGGGTGGTCTGGGCGTTGAGCATCTCCACGATATCGGCCGCGCCCGCGTCATACTTGCGCCGCACCGACTCCACCGAGCGCTGCGCGGCCTCCAGCAGGCTGCGCGCCGAGGCCATGCTGCGCAAGGCAGTGGTGGCCTCCGCATAGGTGGTGGCGATGTCGCCCAGCACCTGCGCCTGTACCTCGCGCAGCTCGGCCTCCCGCATTTCCACCTGAGCCAGCGCACCATCGACCTTGTAGCTGTTGGCAAAGCCATCGAAGATCGGGATGTTCAGGTTCAGCCCCAACACCGTATCGCGATCGCCGCGGCTGCCGGGCTGGTTGGGGCGGCCGTTGATGTAACGGCTGGCCGTCATGTCCAGCGTCGGCAGGCCGTCGGCGGCGGCGACTTTGACCTTCTCGCGGGCGGCCTCCACCTGGCCGCGTGCGGCCAGGATCGCCGGGTGATACTGCCGGGCCGATTGCAGCCAGCCCGGCAGGTTCTGCTCCAGCCCGAGCGGATCTTCCTCGGTCTCGGAAGACAGCGTGATGACCGGCACGTCGCCCGCCTCGTCCAGCAAACCCAGGCCCACGGCCAGCACCACCACACTGCGCTTGTACTGGCCGATGGCGCGCGCCAGTTCCAGTTCGGCCCTGGCCACGAAGGTGCGTGCCTGCAAGGTCTCGGGCATGGCGCCCACGCCGCGCTGCTCGCGCTTGATGGCGGCCTCCAGGATCTGGCGCGCCAGCGCCAGGCTGCGCTCGCGCGACTGCTGTGCGGCGCGCGCACTATGGGCGTCGTAATACAGGCCGACGGCATTGCCCATGGCCTTTTGCAGGGTGGCGTCCTGGCTGGCCGAGGCCGCCTGCAGCAGGACATCGGCGGCACGCTGGTTGGCACTGCGCCCGCCGAAGTCGAGCAGGCGCCAGGTCAGCGTCGCATACAGCGTGCCGATGGAGCGCTTGCTGCTGCCCTGGTCCGACGTGGCGCTCTCGCGGTACTGGCCCACACCCGCCCCGAGGGTGGGCAGGTAGGCCGCACGCGCCTCGCCCAGTTGCGACGACTGCAGCTTGATCGCGGCCCACGAGGCTTGGACCTGGGGCTGATGGCACAGCGCAAGATCCACCGCATCGACCAGCGTCAACACCTTGTCGGGGGTGAAAGTGCTGGTGGCACAAGCCATCGGCTGGTCGTCGCCGGGCAGTATTTTTCTCTTGTCCAGCTCGGGCGGACGCGCCAGCAAGGGATCCAAGCGCGCAGGCTCGGCCGCACCCGCCGTCGCCGCGAGCAGCCAGGCCATCAGCATCAGGGCCGTTACCGCACGGCGCGTCCGCAAGGAGTCATCAACGCTCATGCAAGGCCTCCTTCTGATGCCGCATCAAGGGCGACAGCACATACTCGATCACGCGCCGGCTGCCGGTGCGAATCCCCACATTGACGGCCAGCCCGGCCGACAGCGGCAAGCTGCGCCCATCGACATTCAAGCTGTTGCGGGAGAGCAGGATGCGCGCGGAATAGACCAGCCCTTTTTTCTCATCCTGGATGGCATCGCGGGAGACGTGAACCACCCGTGCCGGGACAGTGCCGTATTTGGTGTAATCGAAGGCATCGATCTTGACCTCGACCTCCTGGCCAATCTGGACGAAGCCGACATCCTTGTTCTCCAGCCAGGCTTCGATTTCGATGGCGCCATCCTCAGGCACGATCTGCATCAAGGGCTGGGCCGCCGCCACCACGCCGCCCACGGTGTGCATGTTGAGCTGCTGCACGGTACCGCTCACGGGCGCGGTCAGGGTCAGCAAGCGGCTACGCTCCTCCGCGCGGCGTCGGTCCTGCTGCGCGGCCTCGATGATCTTCTCGGCCTCGATGCGACTGTCGTGCGCTTCCTTCCGGGTCTGCGCCACGAGCGCGGCGCGCTGGTTGCGGGCCTCGCTCAACTGTCCCTGGACGTCCACCCTCGCCTGCTCCTTCTCCAGCCACGCATGGCGCGATACCGTGCTATCGGTCATCAGGACCTTGTAATCGGCCGCCCGCGTGCTGGCCAGGTGCAAGGCCGTCCCGTAGCGGGCGATCTCGTCATCGAGCCGGGCCAGCCGCGCGCGGAAGTCCTGGTACTGCCCCTGCAACTGGCGCTCGGCCGACTCCCACTGCGTGCGCGCCACCCCGGTCACCTCCTCCAACTTCGGCGCATGCAACTGCTGCACTGCCTGCAGCATCGCTGCCGCGCGCGCCACCTGCAGCCGCGCCTGGGCCACGGCGTCGGCGGCCTTGTCGCGTTCGGCATCGCTGCCGGTGGCGTCCAGTTCCATGAGGATCTGGCCGACCCGCACATGCTGCCCTTCGCGCACCAGGATGTCGCGCACGCTGGCCACTTCAACCGCAGCGATGGTCTTGATGCGCGCCGACGGGATGACCTTGCCGGTGGCATTGACCACGATGTCGATGTGGCCCACCAGCGACCACAGCAGCGTGAGCAAAACCATGGCCATGAGCAGCCGTGCGGTCCAGCGCAGGCTGGCCGAACCGGGCGACTCCTGCAGCGACAGTGCGGCCGGGAGAAACTCGGCTTCCTGTTCGTTGTAGAAATGGCCGTCCTGCCGCTCACGTTGGCGCCAGGCCTGACCGAACGCACGCCCGTAACGCTGTCCCAGGGCCAGCCAGGCGCGGGAACGATGATGCAGACTCATGGTGTCTCCCCTTGCAGTGGCTTGCCGGCCTGCAGCGCGCACAGATGCGCATAAATGCCATCGGGCAGCATGAGCAATTCCTCATGGCGGCCACTCTCGACCACAGTGCCGCGTTCCATGACCAGGATGCGGTCAGCGTCGCGCACGGCCGAAAGACGATGCGCGATGATGAGCACGGTGCGCCCGGCACAGATCTGGCGCATGTTGTCCTGGATGATCTTTTCGGATTCGTAGTCCAGCGCGCTGGTGGCCTCGTCGAAGATGAGGATGCCCGGGTTGCTGATGAGCGCCCGCGCGATGGCGATGCGCTGGCGCTGCCCGCCGGACAGTCCGCTCCCCTGCTCGCCGACCAGGGTGTCATAGCCCTCGGGCAGCTCGCAGATGAAGTCATGGG
>Ga0187843_10001127_pt1 | contig 17382 bp, 19 predicted proteins | sample SpaLakP09_SKY_43_FD_134516 | JGI IMG/M metagenome (GOLD analysis project Ga0187843, IMG submission 134516) | Oligotrophic lake water microbial communities from Sparkling Lake, Wisconsin, USA - SP09_SKY_43 | ecosystem: Environmental > Aquatic > Freshwater > Lake | place: USA: Sparkling Lake...
CATATCCCGTCATGCTGTAGACTGGCATCTAGCGTTCGGTGTGGAATAAAACTCGATTATGTCAAAGCCGAAACCGGCGCCCTTGCCTGCGGGAACGGTGGTTGGGGGCTACCAGATCATCAAGAGGTTGGCAGCAGGCGGATTCGGCGTGGTGTACCTGGCCGAAGACCCGGAACGCCACCTCGTCGCCCTCAAGGAATATCTGCCCTCCAGCCTGGCTGAACGCTCGCCCGGCGAGTTGACGCCGCGCGTCAAACCCGAGAAGCAGCCGCTCTACCGCCTGGGTCTCAAGAGCTTCTTCGAAGAAGGCCGATCGCTCGCGCAGATATCGCACCCGAGCGTGGTGTCGGTGCTGAACTTCCTGCGCGAGAACGAAACCGTCTACATGGTGATGAACTATCTGCAGGGCGACACCCTGCAGGATTTCATCGTCACCGCGCGCGATATGAAGCGCGACAAGGTCTTCCGCGAATCCACCATCCGCAGCCTCTTCGACGAGATCCTGCGTGGCCTGCGCATCGTGCATCAGCACAAGATGCTGCATCTGGACATCAAGCCGGCCAATATCTTCATCACCAACGAAAACAAGGCGGTGCTGCTGGATTTCGGCGCCGCGCGCGAGGTGCTGAGCAAGGAGGGTAATTTCATCCGCCCCATGTACACGCCCGGCTTTGCCGCGCCCGAGATGTACCGGCGAGATGGCGCCTTAGGTCCATGGACCGACATCTACGCCATCGGCGCCTGCATCTACGCCTGCATGCAGGGCTATCCGCCCAATGACGCGCCGCAACGCCTGGAAAAAGATCGCCTGGCGCTCAGCCTCTCGCGCCTGCGCAATGTGTATTCCGACAATCTGATCGAAGTGACCGAGTGGTGCATGTCCCTGGATCCGCTCTCGCGTCCGCAAAGCGTGTTTTCGCTGCAAAAAGAGCTGGCGCGCGAAACCGAGCGCCGCTACACCAAGCTCAGCTTCAGCGAGCGTCTCAAGCTGCAACTGGAGAACCTGAAGACCGGAGCCAAAGCGTGAGGGTTCCAGCGTGAGGTTCAACACCTTCCAGGTGAGCCGCCGCGGCCGGCGGGAGAAGTACGAAGATCGCATGGGCTATTGCTACACCCGCGAGGCAGGTTTGTTCGCCCTGGCCGACGGTTTGGGTGGGCACCCCGAGGGCGAGGTGGCCGCACAGATGGCGTTGCAAACCCTGGCCGCCTTGTTCCAGCGCGATGCCAAGCCGGCGCTTGAAGACCCCGCCGCCTTTTTGCAAGATGCGGTCTTGATCGCGCACCAGCAATTGATCCGTTATGCCGCCGAGAAGGGCATGAGCGACACGCCGCGCACCACCATCGTGGCCTGCGTGCTGCAGGGGCGCCGGGCCTTCTGGGCCCATTGCGGTGATTCGCGTCTTTACATGGTGCGTGCCGGCAAGCTGATCGCCCGCACCCGCGACCATTCCTATCTGGAGCTGCAGAACGCGCTCGGCCGGGTGCCCCAGGACGGCGAGACCTTCAACCGCAATGTGCTCCTGACCTGCCTGGGCAGCCCTGGCAAGCCCATGATCGACACCCATGGCCCCATGCTGCTGGAGGTGGGGGACCGCCTGCTGCTGTGCTCGGACGGGCTCTGGGGCACGGTGCCCGACGACTTCATCACCGAGCAGCTCTCGGCCAGCCCGGTGGCCGATGCGGTGCCCGATCTGGTGGAGCAGGCCCTGCGCAACGGCGGGCCGCGCTGCGACAATGTCACCGCGCTGGCGGTGGAATGGGAAGGCGAGGCCGATGCCGACGAGGGCCACACCGAGGCCGGCATTTCCACCCGCAGCCTGTCCGATGACGGCTTTGCCACCACCATCCAGGCTGCCGCCCAGGACGGGCGCGGCGGGGCGGACGAGCTGGACGAAGCCGAGATCGAGCGCTCCGTGCGCGAGATCAACGAAGCCATACGCCGCGCCAACGAGCGCCAGACCGGCGTACTCAAGAAATCCTGAAGGACTCCATCATGACTGAAGCCAGCCAGACTCTGCGCGCCAGCGGCCGCGCAGCGGACGCACTCCGCCCGGTGCGGATCACCCGCCACTACACCCGCCATGCAGAGGGCTCGGTGCTGATTGAATTCGGTGGCACCAAAGTCTTGTGCACCGCCTCGGTCGAAGAGAAAGTGCCGCCGCACAAGCGCGGCTCGGGCGAGGGCTGGGTGACGGCCGAGTACGGCATGCTGCCGCGCGCCACCCACACCCGCAGCGACCGTGAAGCGGCCAAGGGCAAACAAAGCGGCCGCACGCAGGAGATCCAGCGCCTGATCGGCCGCTCGCTGCGCTGCGTCTTCGATCTCAAGCTGCTGGGCGAGCGCACCATCGCGTTGGACTGCGATGTGATCCAGGCCGATGGCGGCACCCGCACCGCGGCCATCACCGGCGCCTACGTGGCGGCGGCCGATGCGGTCCGCTGGCTGCTGGCTCAGGGCAAGATCACGGCCAGCCCGATCCGCCAGGCGGTGGCGGCCATCTCGGTGGGCATCGTCGAGGGCACGCCCTTGCTGGATCTGGAATACACCGAAGACTCAGCCTGCGACACCGACATGAATGTGGTGATGACAGCCGATGGCGGTTTTGTCGAGCTGCAAGGCACGGCCGAGGGCGTGGCCTTCAGCCGCGTCGAGATGAATGCGCTGCTGGATCTGGCCGAGAAGGGCATTGGCGAGCTGCTGGCGGCGCAGAAAGCAGCCTTGTCGTCATGAAGATTGTTCTGGCCTCCAACAACGCCAAAAAGCTGCTCGAGCTGCAGGCCTTGTTCGCGCCCTTGGGGGTGGAGCTGGTCACACAGGGCTCGCTGGGCATCCCCGAAGCCGAGGAGCCCTTCGGCACCTTCGCCGAGAACGCCCTGGCCAAGGCCCGCCACGCGGCCGAGGCCAGCGGCCTGCCCGCCCTGGCCGATGATTCCGGCCTGGCGGTGGAGGCCCTCGGTGGCGCGCCTGGCGTGCTGTCGGCGCGTTATGCCACGCTCTTCGGTCAGCCCAAATCGGATGCCGACAACAACCGCGTGCTGCTGGAGCAACTGGCCGCCTTCCCGGCGCCCGAGCAGCGCGGCGCGCGCTTTGTCTGCGCCCTGGTGGCTGTGCGCAGCGCCGCTGACCCCGAGCCCTTGATCGCCATGGGGCGTTGGCAGGGTCAGATCTTGACGGCCGCGCAGGGTGAGGCCGGCTTTGGCTATGACCCGCTGATGTTCATCCCGTCCCTGGGGCGCAGCGTGGCCGAACTGAGCGCGGCCGAAAAGAATGTGCAGAGCCACCGGGCTTTGGCGGCTGTCCATCTGGCCGCGCAGCTGCGCGAGGTCTGGCATCTTGGCTGATGTCATTCGCCTGATGCGGCCGGGCACGCTGAGCCTGCCGGCGCTGCCGCCGCTGTCGCTCTACGTGCACCTGCCCTGGTGTCTGCGCAAATGTCCGTATTGCGATTTCAACAGCCATGAGTGGCGGGTGGACGGCGCCGCACGTGAGCTGCCGGTGGACACCGCGCGCGCCTATCTGGCTGCGCTGCGCGCCGATCTGGAAGCCTCGCTGCCGCTGATCTGGGGCCGGCCGGTGGTCAGCATCTTCATCGGCGGCGGCACGCCCAGCCTGTTTCCCCCGGAGCAAATCGCCGAGCTGATCTCGGACCTGCGCGCCCGACTGCCGCTGGAGCCGGGCTGCGAGATCACGCTGGAGGCCAACCCGGGCACGTTTGAGCGCGACCGCTTCAAGGGCTTCCGCGAAGCCGGCGTCACGCGCCTGTCCATCGGCGTGCAGAGCTTTGACGATGCCAAGCTCAAAGCCTTGGGCCGGGTGCACAGCGGCGAGCAGGCGCGCGCTGCCATCGCCGAGGCCGCCCAGGCCTTCGACACCTTCAACATCGACCTGATGTACGCGCTGCCGGGCCAGAGCCTGGCCGAGTTGGATTTGGAGCTGCGCACGGCCCTGGACTTTGCGCCGCCGCATCTGTCGGTTTACCACCTGACCATCGAGCCCAACACCCGCTTCGCCAGCGCGCCGCCCGAGAACCTGCCCGACCCTGATCTGGCCAGCGAAATGCTGGACCTGATCACCGCCCGCACCGGCGCCGTGGGCATGGATCGTTACGAGGTGTCAGCCTACGCGCGCGCGGGACCGCTGCGCCCACAACCTGAACTACTGGCAGTTCGGCGATTACCTCGGCATCGGCGCTGGCGCGCACAGCAAGATGTCCTTCCCGCACCGCGTGCTGCGCCAGGTGCGCTGGCGCGAACCGGCGGCTTATATGGCCAAGGCGGGCGAGGGCGCCGCGGTGTCGAACGAGAACGAGGTGGCGCGTAGCGAGCTGCCATTCGAGTTCATGCTCAATGCCTTGCGTCTGCGTGAAGGCGTGGGCGTTCAGTCCTATCTGGAGCGCACCGGCCTGCCGCCCTCCAGCATCGCCCGGGCCATGGAGCAGGGGCGCCAACGCGGCCTGCTGGAGGCCGATCCGGCGCGCATCGCGGCGACCGCCAAGGGTTTTGATTTCCTCAGCGACCTGCAGTCATTGTTCCTGGCGGACTGACTGAGTGCGGCCCCCTCGGGGCCGCTGGGCTTCACAGCGCCATCACGTAGACGCTCAAAGCTTCGTGCTTGGCATGGCGCTTGGCCGTGGCCGCTGCGCTGGCCACCTCTTCGGCCCGGTGCAGGCTGCCGGGGCTGACCCGCACCGCGCCAATGCTCAGCGTGGTGCAGGGGTGGAAGCGCATATCGCCATGGCGGTCTTCGGCCATGATGCCGCCCGCTTGCAAGGCCGCGGCATCAAACAGATTGCGGGCCAGCTCGTTGAAGCCCTGAACGATCTGCTCGCAGCGCTGCTCCCAGTCGGCGCTCTGGAACAGCATCACGAAATCGTCGCCGCCGACATGGCCCAGGAAGTCGCGCTGGCTGTCGCAATGGTTGCTGGCCACGCGCGCCACCAGGCGGATCATCTCGTCGCCGCGCCAGTAGCCGTATTCGTCGTTGAAGGGCTTGAAGTGGTTGAGGTCGGCGTAGGCGGCGACGAACTCGCGCCCGCTGGTCAGCAGGCGGCCGATGTGCTGGCTGATCGGGATATTGCCGGGCAAAAAGGTCAGCGGGTTGGCGTGGCGCGCCGCTTCAATACGCGCCTCGGTCACGGAGCGCACCAGCTGCTCGCCGGTGCCCAGGCCGAGGTAGCGTCCCTCGCGCACGATGATGAAGCCCTCGCGCAGGTAGCGCTGGTCGGCCGAGGTCAGCACGGTGGTCAAGGCCTCGATGCCGGTGTCGGCGTTGACGATCAGCGGCGTCGGGTTGGCGAACAGGGTGCAGGCATGACGGCCGTATAGGTCCATGAAGAAGGGCTTGGCCCAGCGGTTGATGAACTGCGCCCGGTCGACCAGGGCCACCGGCTCTTGCTGGCTGTTGAGCACGGCGATGGCGTGCAGCTCCTCGTGTTCGTTGAAGACGCGGAACAGCTGCTCGTGCGTGGTGTCCTCGTGCACGGTCACAGCTTCCATCATCAGGCGCTCGGCGGTGACACCGTTGCTGGAGGCGCGGCGCAGCTCGGGCAGCACGGCGATCTCACTGCTGGCCAGCACCTCGCGGGCGCCGGCCAGGGGCTCGCGCGCGCCGTCGGGTGTGGGGCGGCCGATCAGCCAGCCTTGGCCAAAGGCCACGCCGAGGTCACGCAGCACGCGCAGTTCCTCGGCGTTTTCGATGCCTTCGGCCACCAGCTGGGCGCCAAAGGTTTCGGCCAGCTGCAGCAGGGCGCGGAAGGTCTGCAGCTTCTCGGCATGGGCCGGCAGATCATGGGTGAAGTATTTGTCGATCTTGACCACATCGGGCTGGATCTCGGACCACAGGCGCAGCGAGGAGCGGCCGTCGCCAAAATCGTCCAGCGCAATGCCCACGCCCTTGCGGCGCAGCACGCCGATGGCGCGGCGCAGGCCTTCGATATCGGCCACGCGCTCATGCTCAGTCAGCTCGATCATCAGCTGGCTGGCGCAGATGCCCAGGTCTTCGCAGATGAACAGCCGGTCCTGCTCCAAGCCCTGCGCTACGGCGCTGGCCAGGGCCGTGGCGCTCATGTTCAGCAGCAGGCGGCCGGGCAGCTTGAGCCGGCTCCACTCGGCCATGGCCAGCAGGGCGCAGTGCACTTCCAGCTCGGTGTTCAGGCCTTCTCGCCGACCGGCGGCGAACAACATATCGGGATATTCGAGCGGGCTGCCGATTGGGCCACGCACCAGGGCCTCATGGCCGTAGACCAGGCCGCAGTCCAGCTGCACGATGGGCTGGAAGACCGTGCGCAGCTGGCGGCGGTCCATCAGGCGGCGAACCGTCAGTGGCGGAGCTTCATCACCCGGTCTGGAGCCTGTGGCGATCGGGGATGCGGGGGAGGAGGAGAGTGCGGCGCTGCTCATAGCGCCATGGTGCCCAGCGCCGATGACAGGGCCAAGAAAAGCAGGCCCCATCAGCACAAAGGCCGCATCAGCGTGAGCTATTGCTCGGCTGTGCGGCCTCGGGGTGGGCGTGTTCTGGCGAGGGTGCTTACACGCGATTGAGCGACATGCCCGAGGTGCTGCGCAGGCGCTCGATCAGGCGCGGTGCGATCTGGTTCAGCGGCAGCACTTCGTCGGCCGCGCCGGCATTGATGGCCTCGCGCGGCATGCCGAAGACCACGCATGTGGCCTCGTCCTGCACGAAGTTGTAGGCGCCGGCGTCCTTCATCACCTTCATGGCCTTGGCGCCATCGGCGCCCATGCCGGTCAGCATGATGCCCAGGGCGTTCGGGCCCACGACGCGCGCGGCCGAGTGGAACAGCACCTCGACCGAGGGCTTGTGGCGGTTCACCGGCTCACCGTCCTGCACGCGGGCGATGTAGTTGGCGCCCGAGCGCTCGACGCTCAGGTGCAGGCCGCCGGGGGCAATGTAGCCGTGGCCCGGCAAGATGCGCTCGCCATCGCTGGCTTCCTTGATGCGGATGCGGCACAGGCCGTCCAGGCGCGCGGCGTAGCTCTTGGTGAAGCCGGGCGGCATGTGCTGGGTGATGACCACGGCCGGGCAGTCGGCCGGCAGATTGACCAGCACATCCTTGGTCGCTTCGGTGCCGCCGGTGGAGGCGCCGATGAAGATGATTTTCTCGGTCGACAGCCGACCCAGGCTGGCCATGGTGACCGGCTTGGCCGGCGCCGCGGGCGGGTGGCCTGCGTGGGCGGCCGCGCCGGTTGCGCCTGAGGCGGGCAGGGCAGCGTGGCTGCGGCGGATGTGGGCCTTGGCGGCGATGCGGATCTTGTCGGTGATGTCATCGGCCAGCAGGCGGATGCCGTCGGCCACGCCGATCTTGGGCTTGGCTACGAAATCGACCGCCCCCAGTTCCAGCGCCTTGAGCGTGACTTCAGCGCCGCGCTCGGTCAGGGTGGACACCATCACCACCGGCATGGGGCGCAGGCGCATCAGGCGGGACAGGAAATCCAGGCCGTCCATGCGGGGCATTTCGATGTCCAGGGTGATCACGTCCGGGTTCAGCGAACGGATCATTTCGCGCGCGAGCAGCGGGTCGGCGGCGGCGCCAATGCAGACCATATCGGGCTGGCGGTTGATGATCTCGCTCAGGATGCTGCGCACCAGAGCCGAGTCGTCGACCACCACCACAGTTGTCTTGGCCATGTCTTACTTCTCCTCTTGGGGGCGGGCTCAGAACAGATCGACAGAACCGCCGCTGGCCACCACGGGCTGGGCTTTCTGGGCTGCAGAACGGTCCTGTTGCACCAGGGCGTCGGTGTTGGTGGGGGCGAGGCGCTTGACCATGGCCTTGCCGCTGAAGGGCAGGAAGCAAACCTTGCGGGGATAGATGTCCATCACGTCTTTGGAGACGATGGGAATGCGCTCGAGCTTGAGGAAGTCGATCACGAAGTTGGTGTTGCGTTCGCCGACATTGATGGTGTTCATGCCGGCAATCACGGCGCCGCCACCGAAGATCTTGGCTTCCATGCGGCCTTTGGATGCACCGCGCTTCATCATCTCGTTGATCAAGAGTTCCATGGCGTAGGAGCCGTAGCGTCCGGAGTCGCCGCTGCCCTCGGGCAGCATGAAGTGGTTCATGCCGCCAATTTGCGCGTGGCGGTCCCAGAGGCAGGCGGCAATGCAGGAGCCCAGGGTCGTCATGACCAGCAGGTCCTCGTTGTCCACGAAGTATTCGCCGGGCAGGATCTTGACCGCCGCATTCTTGAAATGGGCGTCGTAGAAGAAGAACGATGCTTCACCAGGCTTGCGCGGCATGGCCTTGAGTTGCGCAACGCGGGCCGCTCCCGCGCCGCTGGTGAACATCGAGCCGGTGCCTGCACCGGAAGTGGGCGGGGGGGTGCTCATGTTTTTTTATCGGTCGCTGGACTGTGAACTTGAGGAATGCGTCGGAGCCAGGCTCAGACGCGCTCGTAAATCGTTTTGCCGCGCAGGCGGAACAGATCGCGCGAGTCGGTGAAGTTCTCCGAGTGGCCGACGAAGAGCAGGCCATGCGGGCGCATCACACGGTGGATGCGCTCCAGCACCTTGCGCTGAGTCGGCGGGTCGAAATAAATCATCACATTGCGGCAGAACACGATGTGGAAGGGCTCGCCCAGCGACCACTGCGTGTCCATCAGATTGAGTGACTTGAAATCGATCCAGCGCTGCAGCTCGGGCTTGACGCGGATGCGCCCTGAGTTGCCGCCGGTGCCGCGCATGAAGAAGTTCTTCAACCGAGTTTGGTCCAGGCCTCGGGCATCGGCGTTGTAGACACCGCGACGGGCCGTGTTCAGCACATTGGTGTCGATGTCGCTGGCGGTGATCTGCACCTGGGCACTGCTGCCCAGCGCTTCGCTGCAGGTGATGGCGATGGAGTAGGGCTCCTCGCCCGTGGAGGCTGCGCAACACCAGATGCGCACCGGCTTGCCGGCCAGCGGCTTCAGGTCGTCAGTCAGTGCGTGGAAATGGTGCTCTTCGCGGAAGAAGGAGGTCAGGTTGGTGGTCAGGCAGTTGACGAACTCCTGCCATTCCTGCGTGCCTTCCGCCCCGGTGGCATGCTCCAGCCACTGCAGGTAGGCGGCGAAAGACTTGTGGCCGGTCTCGCGCAGGCGGCGTGAGAGGCGGCTGTAGACCATGGCGTGCTTGCCATCGTGCAGGCTGATGCCTGCGTGCTTGTAGATCAGTTCCCGAACCCGGTCGAAATCCGCCCGGCTGAAGCTGAATTCATGGTCGATGGCTTCGGCGCCTGGTGCACTTGGAACAGCTGGCATAAGGTGAGCTCGGTTATGTCCCGGCTGCTGGCGCAGTCCAGGCTTTGATTTTGCGTCGTCTTGCAGTCTGGCGGTTCAAGCCTGTCCAGCATAGGCCAAACAAAGCCGCCAACAGGGGCCAGATCGCCAATTGAGCACGAAAACCCACTGCTAGACTGGCTGCGCACTTGCTCCTCCCCCCTGCACACCATCTTGGATTCCTCAAGCCCCACACCCGCTTTGCTGGATGCCCGACGCCTGCGGCTGGACTTGGCCCTGCAGCTGCTGCAGCAGGCGGGCGCCTTGCTGCCCGAGGCCGAGCCTTACAGCGAGGCCTGGCTGCAAGGCATCATGGACGCGCTGTGCGACCTGTCCAGCAAGGACGCCTTGACCGGACTGGTCAACCGCCGCAGCTTCGAGATGGCGCTGGCCCGCGAAGTGGACCGCGTGGCGCGTTCGGGGGAACCGGCCTTGCTGCTGGTGCTGGACATCGACCATTTCAAGGCGGTCAACGACACCTACGGCCATGCGGCCGGTGACCTGGTGATCCAGGCGGTGGCCGGGGCGCTGAACCAGGTGGTTCGCCCTATGGACACCGTCGCCCGCGTGGGCGGCGAAGAATTTGCCATCGTGCTGCCCAAGTGCGCAGCCGGTTTTGGCGCCACCGTGGCCGAGCGCCTGCGCGAGCGGGTGGCCGAGCTGCGGATCGAAATTGCGTCCGGTCAGACGCTGGCGGTGACGGTCAGCCTGGGCGGTGCCTTTGCGCCGCAGTGGGTGCGTTCCTCGTCCCTGCTCTGGATGGAGCGGGCCGATCGTCAGCTCTACCGCGCCAAGGCCGAGGGCCGCAACCGGGCCTGCCTGGAGAACCAGGTCGATTCCCTGGTGAGCGCCGAGGAAAAAGGCATGTTGTTTGCAGTAACGCAACAGGAAAGTGAATGAGTACGACACCTGATCCTGCTGCATCGTCGCCGGCGTCCCCGCTGGGGGCCGCCCGTCCGGCGCCCAAGACGGGCAGCCGCGCCGGCGCCCGCACCTTGGCCGTCACCAGCGGCAAGGGCGGCGTGGGCAAGACTTTTGTGACGGCCAATCTGGCCGCCGCTCTGGCGCTGCGCGGCCAACGCGTCTTGGTGCTGGATGCCGACCTGGGCCTGGCCAATCTCGATGTGGTGCTGAACTTGCACCCCAAGCTGACCCTGCACGATGTCTTCACTGAGAAGGCGACGCTGGACCAGGCCATCCTGCCGGCGCCGGGCGGCTTCTCGGTGCTGCTGGCAGGTTCGGGCATGGTGGAGTACTCGCGCCTGACGCCCGAGGTGCGCGACAAGTTGCTGCACATCGTCGAGATGGTGCGGCCGCGCTTTGACTGGATCTTGTTCGACACCGGCGCCGGCATCTCTGATGTGGTGCTGTTCTCCATCTCCATGGCCGCCGATGTCTTGGTGGTGGCCACGCCCGAGCCGACTTCGTTGACCGATGCCTACGCCACCATCAAGGTGCTGGCCACCCAGCAAGACCGCCGCGAGGTGGGCCTGCTGGTCAACCAGGCCAACCGCGTGGGCGAGGGCAAGCTGATTTGCGGCCAGCTGCAGCAGGTGCTGCAGCGCTTTGTTGGCGCCCGCCCGGGCCAGAGTTTCAAGCTGGAGTTGCTGGGCGAGGTCAAGAGCGACCAGACCGTGCGCCAGGCCGTGCTCAAGCGCCAGTTGGTGCTTGAACATTACCCCGGAAGCGATGCGGCCCAGGCCATCAAGGCTTTGGCCAATAAACTGCTGGGATGAGCAGTTCAGAAACTTCTTCCGATTCTTCCCCTTCAACATCGTCTTCGCCCGAGGCCTCGCCCGCCACCGCCTTTGAGTGGGTGGGCGGCGAGGCGCGGGTGCGCGCGCTGGTCGATCGTTTCTACGATCTGATGGAGCTGGAGCCCGCCTTCACCGAGCTGCGCGCGGCCCACGGCCCCAGCCTCGACAGCGCCCGCGACAAGCTGTTCTGGTTCCTCTGCGGCTGGCTGGGCGGCCCCAACCACTACATCGAACGCTTCGGCCACCCGCGTCTGCGCGCCCGCCATCTGCCCTTCAAGATCGGCATCGCCGAGCGTGACCAATGGGTCGCCTGCATGGGCATGGCCATGCAGGATGTGGCGCTGGACCCGGCGTTGCAGGAGCGCTTGCTGGAGAGCTTTATGGGGACGGCGGATTGGATGAGGAACTGTTAGCCCCTCGCCCGCGGGTACGCGGGCGGTCCCCCGGGGGGACTGGACTCAGCGGCCGGCGTGGGCCGGCGGCTGAGTCCTCAAGCCGGCCTTGGGGCGGCCCGGCGGTCGGCTTGAGTGGGGTGGCTGGGCTTGCGCGTCAAGTGCCGGCCAGCAGGACCATCAGGGCGCCGCTGCCGCCATCGCTGGCGCGGGCCTGCACGAAGGCCAGGACCTGGTTTTTCTGCACCAGCCAGCGGCGCACCCGGGCTTTGAGCACGGGTTCGCGGCCCGGTGAGCCATTGCCCTTGCCGTGGACCACGCGCACGCAGCGCAGGCCGCGGCGGGCGCTTTCCTGGATGAAGTGGCCCAGGGCCTCGCGGGCCTGATCGCGGCGCAGGCCGTGCAGGTCGAGCTGGGCCTGCAGGCTCCAATGGCCGCGGCGAAGCTTGCGCACCACCTCCTGGCTGATCTCGGGGCGGCGGAAGGACAGGCTCTCGTCGGTTTCCAGCAAGGTGTCGACATCGAAGTCGTCCGACAAGGCCTGTAGCAGCACCTGGCGCTCGTCGGCCTCCCGCTGCAAGGGTTCTGGGGCGGGGCGCTGGCGCTGGTGCAGCACTCGGGCCTGCTGCGCAGCCAGCCGTGTCACGGGGCCGACGCTGAGCTCGAAGATGCGCCGCTCCTGCTCGGCCAGGCGCGCGGCCGCCGCTTCGCGCTCGCGCCGTTCTTCCTCGGCGCGGCGCGCCAGGGCCAGCTCGCGCTGCAGCAGCTTGAGGTCTTGCAGGCTGTGGAGGGCGGCAGAGGGGCGCGAGCGTGGCGGGGAGGGCGGGGACGTCATAGCGGGGACTTCATGGCGGGCGCCATCATATTTTCCCGCGCTCCGCCATCGAGATCACCTCGCCCATGCCCACCACGAAATGGTCAAGTACCCGGATGTCGACCAGGTTCAAGGCCGCCTGCAATGCCTGGGTCAGCAACTCGTCGGCGCGCGAGGGTTCGGCCACACCGGAGGGGTGGTTGTGGGCCAGGATCACGGCGGCCGCACCCAGGGCCAGGCCGCGCTTGACCACCTCGCGCGGGTAGACGCTGGTTTGCGTCAGCGTGCCGCGGAACATCTCTTCCAGTGCAATCAGGCGGTGCTGGGCGTCGAGGAAGAGCACGGCAAAAACCTCATGGCCCAGCCCGCCGAGCTGCAGGCTGAGGTAGCGCCGCACGGCCTCGGGCGCGTCGAACACCGGCCGCTGCGCCAGCTCGCTGTGCAGCGAGCGCCGCGCGATTTCGAGCACGGCCGCGATCTCGGCCTGCTTGGCCGGGCCGAGGCCCTTGATACCTTTCAGATCGGCCACCCGGGCGTGGAGCAGGCCGTGCCAGCCCCCGAACTGATCAAGCAACTGCTGCGCCAGTTGCAAGACCGGTGTGCCCTGGATGCCGGTGCGCAGCAGCAGGGCCAGCAGTTCCGCATCGGCCAAGGCCTCGGGGCCGCGCGCCAGCAGCTTTTCGCGCGGGCGGGCTTCGGGCGGCAGGTCGTGCAGCGGCATGAGCTTCTCCGCAGGGCAGCAGGCAATGGTGCAGGGCCGCAGGGGGCCGGGCAGGGCTTTCTGTCGTCGGTGGTCGGGAGAGGCGGGCTCAGGCCCTAAAATCCGGGCAACTTCGACCTTGCGCTCCCATGAATCTTATCCAAGCCGGTTCTTTCCTGACGCTGCACTATCGCCTCTCCGGGCCAGACGGCACCGACGTCATCAACACCTTCGATGACAAGCCGGCCACGCTGTCCCTGGGCACGGGCGAGCTGTCGCCCGCCATCGAGGCGCGCCTGATCGGCTTGGCCGAAGGCACGCGCACCCAGTTCGAGCTGGCGGCCGGTGAGGCCTTTGGCGAGCGCAATGCCGAGATGATGCAACGCGTGAAGCTCAGCCTGCTGCGCCAGCTGGGAGACCCGGACGAGGAGTACCACGTCGGCGATGTGGTGCAGTTCCCCACGCCCGACGGCCAGGCCAGCTATGCCGGCCTGATCCGCGAGATCGGCGAGGACAGCGCCTTGTTCGATTTCAACCATCCGCTGGCCGGCCAGCCGGTGAGCTTTGAAGTGCAAGTGATCGGGGTGCTCTGAGATGCCGAATTCCATCCAGCCCCAGGAAGTGCTGCTGGCCGAGCCGCGCGGCTTTTGCGCCGGCGTGGACCGGGCGATCGAGATCGTCGAGCGCGCGCTGCTCAAGTTTGGCGCGCCCATTTATGTGCGCCACGAGATCGTGCACAACACCTATGTGGTCAACGATCTGAAGGCGCGCGGCGCCATCTTCATCGAGGATCTGGCCGAGGTGCCCCCGGGTGCCACTCTGGTGTTCAGCGCCCACGGCGTGAGCCAGGCGGTGCGCCAGGAGGCAGCTCAGCGCGGTTTCCAGGTCTTCGATGCGACCTGCCCGCTGGTGACCAAGGTCCATGTTGAAGTGGCCAAGCTGCACCGCGAAGGTTATGAATTCATCATGATCGGCCACAAGGGACACCCCGAGGTCGAGGGCACGATGGGCCAGCTCAGTGAAGGCATCTACCTGGTCGAAGAGGCCAGCGATGTGCCGCATGTGCGTGTCAAGGATCCGGCCAAGCTCGCGGTGGTCACGCAGACCACGCTGAGCGTCGACGATGCCGCTGAGATTCTGGCCGCCGTGAAGACGCATTTCCCCCAGGTGCGCGAGCCCAAGAAGCAGGACATCTGCTACGCCACGCAAAACCGCCAGGATGCCGTCAAGGTGCTGGCGCCCCAGGTGGACGTGGTCATCGTCGTGGGTAGCCCGACCAGTTCCAACAGCAACCGCCTGCGTGAGCTGGCCCAGCGCCTTGGCACGCCGGGTTATATGGTCGATGCGGCCGAAGACCTGCAACCCGAGTGGCTCGATGGCCGCGCCCGGGTCGGCTTGACCGCTGGCGCCTCGGCCCCCGATGTGCTGGTGCAGGCTGTCATCAACCGCCTGCGCGAACTCGGCGCCACCACGGTGCGCAGCTTGCCGGGCGTGGAAGAGCATGTGCGCTTCCCTCTGCCCATGGGCCTGGGCGACAAGTCCATGGCCGAGGTGAGCAACTCTCGATCCTGAAGCCGGCGCTTAGGCCTGCCGGCGGCGCCTGCTCTTGGCGCCGTTTTGCTTTCATAGAATCGACTGAATTCCAAGGACACCTCTTCAAATGCTAGACATCAATCTGTTGCGCAAGGACCTGGCCGCCGTGGTGGCCCGCCTGAACACCCGCAAGAACCCCCAAGCCTTCTTGGACGAAGCCCGTTACGCCGCGCTCGAGACCGAGCGCAAGGGCGTGCAGATGCGCACCGAGGAACTGCAAAGCCGACGTAACAGCCTGTCCAAGCAGATCGGCATGCTGAAGGGCAAGGGCGAGGATGCCTCGGCCGTGATGGCCGAAGTGGGCGGCATCGGCGATGAGCTCAAGGCCGCGGCGGAACGCCTGGAAGCGATCCAGGCCGAGCTCAGCACCATGCTGATGAGCGTGCCCAATTTGCCCGACGAGAGCGTGCCTGTGGGCAGCGACGAAAGCGGCAATGTGGAAGTGCGCCGCTGGGGCACGCCGCGCAGCTTCGATTTCGAGGTGCGTGACCATGTGGACCTGGGTGCGCCCCTGGGCCTGGACTTTGAAACCGGCGCCAAGCTCAGCGGCTCGCGCTTCTCTTTCCTGAAGGGCCCTGCGGCTCGCTTGCACCGTGCGCTGGCCCAGTTCATGCTGGACGTGCAGACCGAGGAGCATGGTTACACCGAGTGCTACACGCCCTATATCGTCAACCGCGAGGTGCTGGAAGGCACGGGCCAGCTGCCCAAGTTCAAGGAAGACATGTTCTGGGTGCTGCGCGGCGGCGATGACCAGGCGCAAGAGCAGTACCTGATTTCCACTTCGGAAATCTCGCTGACCAACACCGTGCGCGAGCAGGTGCTGGACGCATCGGCCCTGCCGATCAAGCTGACCGCCCACAGCCCGTGCTTCCGCTCGGAAGCCGGCAGTGCCGGCCGTGACACGCGTGGCTTGATCCGCCAGCACCAGTTCGACAAGGTCGAGATGGTGCGCATTGAGCATCCCGAGCGCAGCATGGCCGCGCTGGAAGAGATGACGCTGCACGCCGAGGCCATCCTGCAGAAACTGGGCTTGCCCTACCGCACGGTGCTGCTGTGCACCGGCGATATGGGCTTTGGTGCAATCAAGACCTATGACCTGGAAGTGTGGGTGCCGGCGCAGAACACTTACCGCGAGATCAGCTCCTGCTCGAATATGGGTGCCTTCCAGGCCCGCCGCATGCAAGCGCGTTTCAAGAACGAGCAGGGCAAGAACGATCTCGTTCACACCCTGAACGGCTCCGGCCTGGCCGTGGGCCGCACCCTGGTCGCGGTTCTGGAGAACTACCAAAACGCCGACGGCAGCATCACCGTGCCCGAAGCCCTGCGCCCCTACCTGCGTGGCGCAGAAATTTTGCGGGCCTGAGCGAAAAGTGCTGGCAAACTGAGAAAAGCTCGCTATACTAGTGGGCTTACTCGCAGTAACCAACGCGAGCACCAGAATACCGGAGAGGTGGCAGAGTGGTTGAATGTACCTGACTCGAAATCAGGCGGACGGAAACGTCTCGGGGGTTCGAATCCCCCCCTCTCCTCCAAATCGCTTGCTCGGCAAGCACAGCAAAACGGGCCCTTGAGGCCCGTTTTGTTTTTTCGGCTTGTCCTTCGACATTTTCTCTGGCACAGATTTCTTGTGTAGGCGCCGACCAGCGTTTTTGCGCGATCGCTCATCGGTGGCCCGAATTTTCGATTGAAAGTACATGGGCGCCTGAGCTGTCACTTTCGGTTGAACCGTTTGGCATGTTTGGCTTGCTTGGGTGTTTTTCCCAGCGGTGAACGAGTTCAGTCAAATTCGAACGGGGCGACATGGGTGTGCGCTATGCGGGAGCATGGCATCGGCAAGCCCCCCGAAAGGCTGAGATGGCAATTTGAGACATATTGCGTCTGATGCTTGTTTTTTCGTTTCGAAAGACGTACTTCTTGCGATTCGAGAGGGAACCTGCAACTTGTGCTCCATATACTCGCGAACCCGGCGTAGACCGGAGTAGTAACGAGGGAGTAATAAATGAAAGCAGTTGCAACTGCTCTGGCCGTGTGCATTGCACCGGGTTTTCTGCTGGGTTGCGCGAGCGGTCCGCGTTCGCATTCGCCGTCGGTCAGTGGCCAAGTCAGGCAAGGGTCACAATACGAAAGTGACTGGCTTGAGTGCCGCCGCTACGCAATGATCGACAGCTTGCTCTTACCAGATCCCAAAAGTAAGAGCGGCCCTTCGGGCGGAGCAGCAAGCACGCCTGGACATTCGAGTGGCGCGGTTTCCGAATCTTCGGATGAAGTTGCCAAACGCTGCATGGAGACCCGCGGCTATCCGATGCAGCAGTGAGTTCCCATCTCAATCGATCTGTCCAGAAGTCAATCGATCATTCAAGCAAGCTTCATGCTTGAGGCTTCAATTGGCGGAATGGGCCACAGGCATGAACTTGATCCGAGCCACCCAAACTTTGATGCGGTTCATCGCTGGGCATAGGCGCGATCTCTTCGGGCTCATTGGTTTGACCTGCGGGTACCGGTGCTGCCTTCTTCTGAGGACCTGAGGTGCCTGCTCAGTCCGGCAAGCCCATCAGCAAGTCGCCACCGGCGTACAGCCAGCTTTCCCAGTCGCAAGATTCATCGTCCTGAAGGGGCGCCGTGGTCGCAGCCCGCAACGGTGCCGGCGGCAGCGTGCTGGCTTGCGGGCCTTGACGAAGGGCTTGCAGGCTGCGGCGGCGTGCAGGGCGGGCAGGGTGAGCGGCAGCCTTGCGGTTCGCTGCGCGCAGCGAAGCCGAAGTGTCGAGACGCAAGACGTGGCTGTGAGGGCGGTGTGTGGACTGCATGGCTGAAGGGCTCCTGTCGATGGATGCAACTGTCCTCCGATGCAGATTGGCC
>Ga0187843_10001128_pt1 | contig 17368 bp, 15 predicted proteins | sample SpaLakP09_SKY_43_FD_134516 | JGI IMG/M metagenome (GOLD analysis project Ga0187843, IMG submission 134516) | Oligotrophic lake water microbial communities from Sparkling Lake, Wisconsin, USA - SP09_SKY_43 | ecosystem: Environmental > Aquatic > Freshwater > Lake | place: USA: Sparkling Lake...
GTCGCCAAGCCAAGCTCAGCGATGAAGAATTTGCGGTGTTCGAGCAGGTGCGCGACAAGACGCCTGCACGCCCGGTGAGCTTCGAATGATCCTGCTCGACACCAATGTGATGTCGGAGCCGCTCCGACACGCGCCTGAGCCGCGGGTGATCGAGTGGATCGACGCCCAGGCGATGGAGACCTTGTTCCTTTCCGCCATCACGGTGGCGGAGTTGCGGGCGGGTGTCGCTCTACTGCCGGCCGGCAAGCGGCGCGCAGGCCTCCAAGAGAACTTGGAAAAGCGCGTGCTGCCTCTGTTTGCTGGCCGGGTGCTTCCCTTTGACTTGGCCTGCACCCAGGCCTATGCGGCGCTGATGGCGAAGGCCCGCGGCGCTGGCTTGGCCGTTGCCACGGCCGATGGCTACATCGCGGCGATCGCGGCAGCCAACGGCTTCGCCGTTGCGACCCGTGACACCAGCCCGTTCGAGGCGGCGGGGGTCACCGTCATTAACCCGTGGGCGCAGGCGTGATCTGTGAACCAGCAGCCCTTGCTTTCGAAGCGCTGTTCGGGGAGGGCGTTGTCGTTTGAGCCCGTATGCACCGATTTGAGATTCAGTGATCAGGCTGCCTTGAAATCGATCAACCGGCGACGCTTGAGTTCGAGAGGGCAGGAGGCGTGACGGCAGTCGGCGTCTGTCAGCATGGCGGGCTCCATTCAAACGGCGTATGCAAGGTGAAAACCGGGGGGGCAAATTCCCGGTTTGTCCCGGAATCCCGGTTTGTTCCCCGATATGTGCCCCGGTTTGTAGTGGGCTGTAAAGAGCCGCCATGACCCAGCCGAGCATGAAAAAAGCCCCTAGGTCATTGATTTGCCTAGGGGCTTGATCGCTTACGGGACGTCTTGAATCGAAGTCTTGGTCCCTCCGGCGGGAATCGAACCCACATCTGCCGCTTAGGAGGCGGCCGTTCTATCCATTGAACTACGGAGAGTTAACCTAGATTCTAGCCCGGCAAAACTGCCTTCTCTCTATGAGGAGCTAATCTCGTATCATCCCTTTAAATTCGCTCTGTGCTACAGAGTGCTACGTTGTAGCAAGAGGATCGGGACCATGGCGAGCATCAAGAAAATTGGCGAGAAATGGCGCGCCCAGATCAGGCGAAAAGGGCACCCATCGTACTGCAAGACGTTCCGCGTTAAGGCGCAGGCTGAGGCGTGGGCCCGACAGGTCGAGGCTGACATCGACAAGGGCCAGTCGCCGGCGGCCGCTGCAGTTGTCGGCCGCGTGCTGTTGGTCGCTGACCTCATCGCCGAGTACAGGGCCCTCCGCGATGGAGCGCGGCCAATCTCTGACACGAGCAATGAGCATTACATGCTGCGGCGCCTGGATGAAGGCCTGGGCGAGCGCGATGCCGTCTCGCTGACGCCGCACGACCTGGTGGGCTACTGCCAGATGCGTAAAGACGAAGGCGCCGGCCCATACACCTGCAACATGGAAATCTCCAAGCTGGGCACAGTGACCCGTTACGCTGGGGTGGCACTCAAGATCACACTGCCCGACGTGGCCGCGGCCGCGCGGCCGTTGCTGAATCACCTGGGTTTGATTGGCGGCGGGGGCAAGCGGGAGCGGCGGCCCACCGAGGATGAACTGCAGGTCGTCGTAGCCTGGCTGGCAGAGCACAAGGGGCAGATGTTCGCCGACATAGTGCGCTTTGCTGTGGCCACGGCCATGCGCCGCGGCGAGCTGGTCAAGCTGATATGGGCCGACGTCAACGCGGAGAAGCGACTGGTGCTGGTTCGTGACCGCAAGGACCCGCGCAAAAAGGCTGGCAATGACCAATTGGTGCCGCTGCTTGGTGAGGCTTGGACTGTGCTGGAGCGTCAGCCCAAGGTCGACGGCGACCCGCGGATCTTCCCGATCGGGGAGTCAACCGTTAGCAAGTATTTCACTGAGGCCTGCCGCGCATTGAGCATCCCGGATCTTCACCTGCACGATCTGCGGCACGAGGGCACCAGCCGCCTGTTCGAGGTGGGCTTTGCGATCCAACAGGTGGCGCTGGTGACGGGACACAAAGACTGGCGTCATCTCCGGAGGTACACCAATTTGAGGCCGGAAGATCTTCATGATCCAGCCGCTCGGCAATCTGATAAACATTTATCTAGCTCGGTCCCTAGAATCGGCGCTCAGGATGAAACACTAAGGGAGACCAGATGAAGAAGATCGCGCTTTTTAATCACAAGGGTGGCGTCGGCAAGACCACGTTGACAGTCAATATTGCTGATGCACTTGCCGACATGGGCAAGAGGGTGCTGCTGGTTGATGCCGATCCGCAGTGCAACCTGACTTCGTTCTATCTTGATGAGCCGAAGCTTGAAGCCCTGCTTGGCGGATCAGATGCAGACGGAGCTGACTCGACCATCTGGTCGGCAATCAAACCAGTTGTTTCAGGGCGCGGCGATATTGCTCCGGTCGAACTCTGGAATGTGGGCGGCAAGAACACTAGCCTCTACCCAGGAGACGTTCTTCTTTCGATGTACGAAGAAGAATTACCGCAGGCTTGGACCGAATGCTTTGCGCGCAAGACTCGCGGCTATGACGTAATGACGGCCCTATCTCGTGCGGTCGCAGTTGCGGCTGCTTCAGTGGATGCTGACATCGTTATCTATGACGTTGGCCCTAACGTCGGTGCGCTCAATCGAGCGGTGCTGCTTGATTGCGACGCATTTATTACCCCTGTTGCATCTGACCTCTTCTCCCTTCGAGCGCTCAGCACTGTGGGCGTATCAGTTGCACGATGGATACGCGACTGGAAGACCATACGCGACCTCGCTGATCCAGCTCTCCGCGGCAGTCTTCTTACGGGTATGCCTGCGTTTATGGGCTACGTCTCTTCGGCCTACAAGGTTCATACCGGCCGCAACGCTGCCAATCCTCATTTGGATTGGGAAAAGCGAATTGCTCCTCGAGTGCGCGACAGAATCGTGGCAGACCTGAGGGCAGTTGACGCCTCACTGGTGCCGCATGGGGGCAACAAGATCGGTGGGATTAAACACTTCAATAGCCTTGCACCTGCGGGTCAAAAGTACGGGTTGGCAATTGGGAAGCTGCGCGGTTATGTGAATTCTGGGCAGAACCCCGGCATTGAGGAGGCGGCGGACGAATTTAAAGAGCTGGGCAAGGAGATCGCTGCACGCTGCGGTATTTGATGTGAGTCAAGCCCTGGCCAGCGTGCGGCACTTATCCATGTGCTCGGCCACATCGCGGTAGTCGGCCCAGCGCTTGCCGCCGTCCAGGTACGTCGCTATCGCGAAGGTGCCGGCGCTGATCTGGTTGTAGACAGCCCCCTTGCTCAGACCGAGCACCTCGGCGAGCTGCTCGATGTTGAGCCGGATGCCGTAGCGGTCGGCGACTATCATCTGCGTGACGAGGCTGCTCATGCACCGGCCTGTGTGGGCTGCTCACCCTTCGCGGGATGCTTAGCTGGCGGCCGGTCATACACCTCGACCTCGCCCTCGATCGGCGCGACCTGGTGCCAGTCCACGCGGATCTCGGCTCCGTCGACGTGAAGCGTTGCCAGCGGCCGCGGCGGCTCGGCCGTTGCGAACTGACGGGCCTGCACGTTGCAGTAGTGGCGGAAGATTGCCAGCATGAGCGAGTCGCGGAACTGGATCTGCCCGCCGGGAAGCATGACGGCTCCGGCCTTGTGGGCCATCTGTGTGGTGGTGAGCCCGCTCATGCCCGGGCCTCCTCTAGCAGGCTGGTCTGCGCAGGGGCATCGACGGCGGTAACGCCGGCGTCAACCTTCACTTTTAGGGCGGCAGCGCCGCCCGGCTGTTTGGCTGTTTGGGCGAGCTTGGCCGAGGTCGAGGCCGTCGACGCGGCGTCATGCGCCAGCGCAGCGGTCGCGGTTTTTCTGGCCTTGGCCGGCGCAGCATCGAGCGCGCGCGCAGCGGGCGGTGGGGTAGGTGAGGGGTCAATGCCGTAGTGCTGTGCCGCAGCGAGCAACTGCAAGGGCTTGTTGTTGCGGCTCCAGCGGTCGATCTGCACATCCTCCAGCAGCGCGCAGTCCATTAGGAGCTGGGTGAGCTGCTCGACAGTCATGTCAGCCAAGGTGTCGCGCAGTTGGCCGACGTCTTCAATGGCCCACAGCGAGGCCAGCAGGTCCTCCTCTTCGTGGCCGATGCCGTAGAGAGCCTGGCGCGCCACCAGGCGCAGCTCAAACTCACCGAGCGCCGCGCCGCGCCAAGTTGTGCGGACCTTTTGCAGCAGCGCCAGGCGCTCTGTGTTGATGGCCTCCACCTCGACCTTCTCCTCGGCCATGCCCTTGTCGTAAGCAGCATTGCCGGCGTGGCCGGAGCTGCTGGCCTTGGGCTTGAGCTCAACGCCGTGCGCGGCTAGGTCGGCCACCTTCACGGCCTCCACCGTCTTGCCGTTGCGCGGGTCTTGCAGGGTGATGGTCTCGATCTTGACGCCGGCCGGCAGGGTCTTGAGCTGGGGCTTGGCTTCGCTCAGCTGCATATAGGCGCCCTTGACCTTGCCATAGGCGTCGATCGCAGCGCGGGCCTTGTTGCCGTCCACCACGGTCTTGCCCTTGGCGCGCAGCGCTTCGGCCTCACGCTTGAAGAATACGACCTTCTTTTCGCCGAAGCAGTCGGGGTCGGTGCAGACGTTTGGACCGTAGACGCGGGTGCTGTAGTGGTACTCCTTCTGGGCCTCTGCCAGGTCGGTGAACTCGGGTGCGTTGCCGCTGCGCTTGGTGCAGCGCACGCAGTTGCCGGCCTTGGGCAGCAGCATCTCCTCCTCGATCGGGAAGGGAGCCTTGTCCAGGTCCAGCGTGAAGTGCTCGACCAGCAGGGCCTTGATGTTGCGGAAGCTCCGGGTGCCGCCGTCGCCCAGGTCGTACCCCTTGCCGCTGATGTAGTGCAGCGCCTTCTCCTGCAGCTTGGCGGTGCGCAGGCGGGCGATGAGCAGGGCCACCTCGCTGCCGACCTTGCCCTCCACGCAGGCCTGGCGCACCTTGGGGCAGGCCTGCAGCAGCTTCAGCCGACCATACACATAACTGCGGCTCTTGCCGGTCTGCTCGGCGATTCGGTCGGCCGTCTCGTTGTGCTCATCGATCAGTGCTTGGAAGCCCTCGGCCTCCTCGATCGGGTGCACGTCCTTACGCTGCAAGTTCTCCGAGATCTGGGCGCGCTTGACTTGCAGGTCATCCATCGCGCGGACCATGCAGGGCACCGTGACGAGGCCGGCCAGGCGGGCGGCGCGGTAGCGGCAGTGGCCGAACACGATCTCATGGCCGACCGTCGCGTTGGCATCGCCCTGGAATAGCGGTGGCACACGCGGGCGCACCAGCAGCGGCTGCAGCACGCGGCCGTGCGCCATGATGTCGGCTGCCAGCTCATGCAGGTAGGCCTCGGCGAAGTGTTTGCGCGGGTTCCTTCGTCGGCATCGCCGGCCATATGGGTGCCCGTGCCATCCAGACCTTTGAGACCTTCGCCCAGCAACGCTGGGGCACTGGCATGCAGCAACCACCCAAGGAGCCCACATCATGATCACCCTAGCCGATTACTTCATGGGCCGCCGCGAGATGCATGCCCTGGCCCTTACGCCGGAGATCGAGCGCAACGCCATGCGCACGGCCGAACTGGCCAGCCAGTTGCTCAGCCAGGCGGCCACCTACGGCGTTAGCGTGCCGCTGCACGCGGCCAACAAGAGCCCGGTGAGCAGCGGCTGGCGGCCGCCAGCGGTCAACGCGGCGACGGCCGGTGCGGCCGTCAACTCTAAGCACATGACCGGGCAGGCGATCGACCTGTACGACCCCGACGGCGATCTGGATGACTGGCTCATGACCGGCGAGGGCCAGGCTGCGCTCACCGCGCTGGGCCTGTGGATGGAGCACCCCAGCGCCACCAAGGGTTGGTGTCACCTCCAGACCTTGCCGCCGCGGTCCGGGCGGCGGGTGTTCTACCCGTGATCGCCATCTCACCTCGCCTGATCATCGCTGGCCTAGCCGTGGCCGCGGTGCTCGCCGGCACCTGGCACCTGAGCGCACGCCTGGTGCGCGCCGACTTGGCCGCCGCAGATCTCGCCCGCGAGCGCGCCGCCACCGTGCTGCATGCACAGCACACCCGCCAGGCCGCCATGGCTGCTGATCGATCCGAGGCCCAGCGCAGCGCCATACGCGCGCGGGCTGCCAAGCTATTACCCGAGGTGCGAAATGAGCTGCTGGCCCCTATCCCATGCGTCGCAGGGGCGTTCGCGCCCCTGGCTGACCTGCCTATCCCTGCTGCTGTGCTTGACCGCCTGCGCCGGGCCGGTGCCGACTTCCCCGCCGATTGACCCGCCGCCGGCCAGCCTGGCCGCGCCGTGCTGGCCTGGGCCGGCTTGGCCGGAAGGCGAGGGCGTCACGCTCGGTGTGTTCGTCGAGGTGGCCTTGCAGCGCGAGGCGGCCGCGGCGGAGTGTCGAGCCAAGCAGTCCGCCCTGGTGAGGGCTTGGCCAGGGAGCGACTTCAAAGCGAAATAGAAAAAGGGGCCCGAAGGCCCCTGAACTACTTTCTGCCGCGCGGCTTGGGCGGCGGCGGGCTGGGGGCTCGGCGCACAGTTTCCACGACCGTAGTTTTCGGATGGGCTGCGGCATAAGCCTGCGTGACGATTCGACCAGTTCCCGCATGGCGGGCAAGTTTTTGTGTAGGCATGGGTTTTCTCCATAGTTGCCATCGCTCAACAGTACGAGGGGCAGCATCGAGCGTTGCCGCCCCCAGGCTTAGCTCTTAGCTAGGCCAGGAACGCCAGTGGGCTCCCACGTGCTCGGTGCGTCCAAAACGGACGCGCACGTAGTTGCACACACGGACGACCTTGGGTCGCGCAAAATTTGTCATATCGACTCCTTGTGTAGGGGTGTCGAATGCAATTGATAGCTGCGGACCTGTTGGCGTGGTAACCTACAGTTCTACTGGCAAGTAGACCGCAGAGACAGAGGGGTGCATTCACTTCCATGTCTTTGGCGTTTCTTAAGGACCCTTTCGGCGTTGGCGCGCCGGAAGGGTTTTTACTTGAGGGCATCAAAGAGACCCCCAGCTTTTGGCTTTGGCGGAATGATGTTTGCCTTCGTCAGTCTTTCGAGCCGAAATGTGGCTGCCTGCACGCTGGTGCCGCACATTTGAGCCAAGTCGTAAGGCGAAGTGGCTGCTCGGCACGCTGCGAGAGGCATCATCAACGCGGCTGTGAGCGCCTTCGCTTGCCACTCTGAATCTTCGCAAAACTGATGCTTTCCTGGCTCAGCGCCGCGGTGCCATGTGGCGGAGTGTTTCAGCGCTATGTGGCTGAACTCGTGGATGACGGTGCTCCGCGAGAAGACATTCTCTGTTTCCAGCCCGTCATAAACGTCTTGCCGTAGAACAACCAGCCCTTGATCTGGAATCGTGAAGGCTGCGCACTCTTTCAGCGCCGAGACCTCCTCCGAGCGATAGTTGTACTTCGCCTTTGGCAACGTGATTTCCAAGGTTCGCCATGCATCGATTCGGAAGCCGTTCGAACCTTGAATCGTGGGAAGCAGTGGCCGGAATGCCTCGGCAACCTCCTCAATCTTCAAGTAGCTCATCGGTGCGACTCGCATGCCTGTCGGCGTGCTCGGTCTACTGCCATTTCCCAACGTCGTCATGTCATCTCCTTATTTACTTCGTTTGTCCAGCCAATCCAAAATTTCAGGGCTCGGCGCGCAGCCGTCTTGCAGGCGTCTCGCGAAAGCTGCAACCAGTACCTTCGCGTCTGGTTGCAAATCGTCAACGTGAACTACGTCCTTGGACCGCGCGCCAGATTCGCGCAGATGCTGTAGTTCTTCGGGCTTAGCGATCGCCGCAAAAAAGCTGATGGCCCCGTCGATGTACTTCGGTGCCAAAGTCTTTTCGCCATATTCGATCCCACTAAGGTGTGACGAGCTGATATTCATAGCGTCAGCCATCGCTTTCATAGACTTGTCATAGCGCATGCGGAGGTGTCTCACCGCAGTGCCAAATTCAGTCAGTCTCATATTGGGCTCCTTGCCTCTGTTCGCCGGCCGCCAACTTCCTTGTTTGGAGAAGGCGTAAGCTGATTGTTGCACAACTTCTCTAAAAAGAGAAGTGCTTCTCGAAATTGAGTCGCGTGGGGACGGGTTCGATTGTCTAGCTCGCTTCTGTATTAGGGGTACCGAATGGTGATCTCGGCGGCCCAACCCTTGCAGATCCCGGTGTTTGCACGCTATTTCAGCGCCGCGGCGGGAAGATTCTGCGGCCGGCGAGGATGGCGCCATTGACGCCGCTCTTGTCGATCTTCACCTTGGTGGCGGCGATCGACTCGCGGGTGCTGACTGGCGTCAGGGTTGGCTCGATGTACCCAGACCTCCCTCTGACGCGGCTGTAGACCAGGGGCGCCATCTCGATTCGCCTTGTCCATTCGTGAATGATCTCCAGGCGGTCGCGCGCCAGGTTGTGGAGGTCCCTGATGGCGTGCCGCACCAATGACGGCGCCTGCTTCACCCACTCCGGGCTAGGCACATCGTCGACGCCCGTCTCACGCATCCAGAACGCGCAGCCTCGGGCCTTGAACGTCGCGCCGGCACGATGGCCTCGCGGGTCCATGCAGATCCCGTCGCCGGCACCATCCCCCTCCGATCCAAACCAGTGGCAGGTCCAGCAGGGGCGGCTGTAGTCGAGGGGCCTGGAGGCCGTTGATGAGGGCTGGAAATTCACTGTATGGTTATACAGGCTTCCGGCCATTATGACCGTATTCACCCGCCGCATTGCACGGCGCGGGTGCTACGAATTTGCTACGAAGCGGATTCTTTCCCCATGGAAGCGACCCCTTGAACTACGGAGAGGTTGTGCGCCCCTTGGATGGGGCCGCGGAATTGTCGCATGCGCTTCGGACCCGCTGGACGCGGCCCGCAGCCTCAGCGGGCCGATTCGGGCCGTCGTGGAGTCATGACCCAATCTTGCAATGCCGCGCGGTCTCCGTCATTGACTATCAGGCCTTCGCGGGCGCAGGCAGCAACGGCCACGTTGCAGAGGGTGGTCACGAGACCCTCAAAACTCCGCGTACCTTGGTTCGGATCAAAACCATTGAAAAGCAAGGCGCGGATCAAGGCATAGATGTCGGCGCGGCCCACTGGTGTTTTGCGCTCAGCGCACACATCCCGCAACTGAGCGGTGGCGGCGCCCAGCGAGAAGGGCTGCGATCCCAGCGATTGAGCCAGTGCTTCCAGGATCGTGCGGTAGCGCAAGCCCGACAGTGCCGGAAAGCCGGCGACCTGCAGAAGCGGCCCAACCGCTGCCCAGCGGGGATCCTGGGCGGGGTTGTCCTTGCCAGTCTGGGCGGTCGGGTCGACGAAGTCCAGTGAATGACGTTGCGGGTCGAACGCGTAGCCGCCCAACTGGGACCAGGAAAACTGAACCTTGGCAGGATGCAGCGTCTCCAGCAGTTTCTTGAACGAGCCGGCGCCATTCCAGTCCTGGTCAATGCCGCCGCAACGTTGACGCACAAGATGGGCCAAGCTGGCGACAGCGATGGGGCGCTCAGAGGCCGCGACCGCCTCGGCGACGATGGACTCGGCTTGTTTTCGTATCTGCTGCGTCGCACCGACCAGGCCCTGATCCACCGCGGGCTTTACCTTCTGGGCCGCAATTGCGTCCCTTCCGAAGCGCCGCGGATCCACCAGGCAGTTGGACTCTCGGTCAATCTGCAATGGGGTCAGTGCGAGGTCGCGAAGCAGCGCTGTGAAAGTGCCGCGGCCCGCCCAGTTGCTGTCGATCAGTCCCGGCACTCGCGTCGCCAACGCCTTTGTCAGGGATGGCAAGGACAGTGGCGTGGCTGACTTCTCCACAGCCTCCCAGGTCACGGCCTCTGCTTGCACGAGAAGCCCCTCAAGGCGGGGCGCCAGGCCGCTGGCTGCGGCCTGCTCACCAAAGCCAAGCGCCTGGCTGATGAAGGCGTCGGGGTCGATGATCAAGTCAGAGGAAGCGTCGTAGGCGGCCGAGGTGGCACCGGCGGCAAATATGGTCGTTCGCCGGTCGTCCCGACGGAGCTTGCGCAGGACCGGCGTGAAATCCGCATCCGCGGAGAAGACGATGAACTCGTCGTAGCGCGTCTCGCTTTGCAGCACGTCCACCATGTCCAGCACCATGTGGATGTCGGTGCTCGTTTTGCCCGCTGTCGTCATTGGAGGGCAATCCACGATCTCGAAACCAGCTTTGCTGAAACCGAAGCGATAGCGCTGGTAGAGCACCGGATTCAGATAGCAGCGGCGTACCAGGATGCGGCGTTTTACGCTGGCCGCCGGCTCCAGCGGGATTTGCAATTGACCGGTGATCCATTCCAGCCAGCGCATCGGCTCGACCGCAAAGGCCTCGGCGAACGCGCCGTCCAGGCGCTTGAGGCCGGAGTAGACATTGTCAAAGTCGACGAACAAAGCCGATTTCATGATGAGCTCACTCCCACTTCCACTGCCAGATCAGCTCCAGCGCGTTGTCCTCGCCGCCCTGCGCGCGCAACGTGAAGCGCTGGGCGATGCGGTAGATCAGCTGCCAGTTGCCGGTGGTGGTGTTGAGGCCACGTTCGTAGGCTACGTACCAGCGCCGTGATAGCTGCTTGCCCAGGCGCACGACCGTGCCGCGGGTGTCGTTCTCCTCGGTGGCCTGCATCACCGAGAGCTCATCCAGGCCGATGCCCTTGATCAGTTTGTCCGAGGTGCTGTCGCCCTCGCCGCTGAGCAGGGCCAGCGCGGCGCTCTGCAGCAGGGCGGTGTCGGAGCGGCCCAGGCCGTCGGGCGCGCGGCCCAGCACCAGCCAGGAGAGCTTGTCGGTGTCGCTCATCTCGGGATCCGAGAACAGCTTGATGCGCGGCTGCAGCGCCGTGCCACCGACAGCCACGCCGACCCGCGTTTCGCTATTGGCGCGCACCGCCTGCACGTCCAGCCGAGGGTTGTCATAGGGGCCGACGAAGGTGATCTCGCCGCGCTCCACATCCAGCTTCTGGCCGTAGGCTGCGTAGGTGCCGCCGACGGTGCGCACGCTGCCCGTGAGGCGCGGCGCGCCATCGTTCTGCGTCAGTTTCAGCTCGCCGCTTAGACGGCTGTCGAGGCCGCGGCCGCGCAGCTTCAATGCGCTGCCCAGGTCGATGTCGAGGTTGACGCGCGTCTTGCGGCTGCTGGTGCGCGCGGCCGGTTTCAGCTCATCCGGCATTTGCTCGGTGCGCAGCACATAGACATCGCTGTCCAGGCTGGGCGCACTGCTGCGCGAGAAGTCGAACAGGCCCTCATCGACGCTGAAACGACCGTCCAGCTGCAGTGCCTGCGCGCCCAGTTCGAGTGCGGCCTGGCCGCTGATCTGCAGCCGCTGGTCGACCCGGTTCAGGAGCACGAAGCGCTCGGCCTTCAATTGCAGGCGGGCGCTCGGCTGGGTACCGAGCTGGGCCTCGCCCGAGGCCGTCAGTTGGCCCACGCCACCGCGTGCGGTCAGTGACACCAGCTTGGCGCTGCTGCCGTCCAGGGTCAGGGCGAACACGCCCTCGGTCATGTCCACGCCCAGCAGTGGGTTGCGCAGCGAGATCGCGCTGCCGGCGGCGCCGCCGAGCAGCTGCGGCGCACCCAGAGTGCCGGCCATCTGCAGATGGGCCGAGAGGCTGCCACCCAGGCGCCAGCCCGGCGGCACCCAGGCGCCCCAGGTCCCCAGCTTGGCCACATTGGCCTGCAGCACGCCCTCCAGCTTCGAGCCGGCGGCCGGCCACAGCGCCTGCGGGTCGGCGTGCACGGTGACGGCCCCGCCGAGCGAGCCCATATTTGTGCCAGCCATCGCCTGGGTGAATTGCCAGAGGCCGTCGCGGGCCGTCAGCGCCAGGCGCAAGTCGGTCAGTCCCAAGGCCTGCACGCCGCGCTCGTCGGTGACGCTAAGGTCGCCGGAGCTGCGCTCCAGCATGATCGCCACCTCCGGCCGCGGCAGGCTGCGGATGCTTGCCCGGCCGCCCACCACCAGGGCGCCGCCCCAGCCGAATTCGGGCTGCCAGCGCGCCAGCAGCGGCGCCAGTTGTAGCGGCTCTAGCGCCAGCTCGGCGCGTACATCGGCCCGCTCGCCGGCGCGGCGCGGTGCTCGCCATTGCAGCTGGCTCCAGCGCAACCGGGCGCCGCCCAGTTCGATACCGGCAGGCGCCAGGGTGGCCCCGGCCAAGCTGGCGTCGCTGCCCAGTTGCAGGTCCAGATCCAGGCCCTCGGCCTTGAGCCAGTCCGGCAGGCTGGCCTTGTTCGGCCGTACTCGCAGCCGCGCGATGCGCGCCTGCCAACCCAGGCCAGTGCCTTGCTGCCAGGCTTGCAGCGGCGCGGCTGAGAGCCGGCCGCTCAGGTTCAGTGCGGCCTCGGTGGGCACGCTGGCCGTGGCCGTGCTCTGGCCCGCGGCGGGCGGGCTTACCAGCCCCTGCAGGCCCAGCGTGAGCCGGTGCTCGGCCCAGTTGCCCTCCAGGTCGAGCTTGAGCTTGCTGGCCACCTGGCCGGCGAGGCTGATGCGCTCAAGCTCGGCATTCAGCAGCAGCGGGCTGTCGAGCCGGCCGCCGCCGGCCCAGCGCAGCCGGCCCAGGTCGGCGCTGGCCGCCACCGGGCCGATCAGGCGCAGCTTCTGCACATTCAGGCTGCCTTCGGTGCTGGCCTGCCACTCCTTGGCGTCCGGTCGGCGCAGCAGCAGGCCCAGCTTGCCATCGGCCGCGCCGGCAAGCTGCAGGTCGGGGCGGGCCAGGGCCAGCAGCGGGCTCAGGCTGGCCAGGCGCGGGGCGAGCAGTTCGACCTGGGTGTCCAGGGTCGGTATGGCTAAAGCGCCGGACATGCGGGTGATGGCCAGCAGCTGGTTCTCGGCCAGCGCCAGCCGGGTCGTCAGCAGCGCGTCCTTGCCGTCGGCATGGGCGTAGTTGAGCTTGCCGCTCAAGGCCACGCCGGCCAGGCGACTGGGGCCCAGGGTCAGTTGCACCTGGCCTTGGGGCCAGGTCTTGCCTTTGGCGCTGTGCTGCAGCTGGACGAGGCCGTCGGCATTGAGCGCGTTGCTGCTGCGCTGCCAGGCCGAGCCCGGGCTGCCCGCCCACAGCAGGCGCGGGTCGAAGTCCTGCAGCTTCAGGCTGCCCTGGGCTCGCCATCCGCCAGCCTGCTGGCTGCCCTCGCCGCTGAGCAGCAGGCGCGAGCGGCCCGAGGCCAGCTGCGCCTGGTCGAGCTTCAGGGTCTGGCCCGATAGGCTGGCCTGCAGGCTCAGGCTCACCGGACTGGCCTGCCAGAGGCCGTTCAGGTCGGTGCTTATCTGCAAGGGTGCGCCGCCCTGCTGGTTAACTTGACCGCTGAGCTGCAGCCGGCCGTCCAGGCGCAGGTCGCTCAGGCGGCTGTCGAGCGCGGCGGGGCGCAGTCCGCTCAGGCGGGCCGTCAGGCTCCAGCCCTGGTCCGGCTTCAGCTGGCCCTGGCCGCTGATGCGGCCACCCGGCGCACCGGGCGCGCCAAGCAGGCCTTCGAGCTCGCTCAGGCGCAGGCTCTCAGGCTGGTCGGGCCGGCCCGACAGCGCCAGTGCGATGCTCTGCAGCGGTAGGCGCTGCTGGTCCCAGCGGCCGGCGGCTGCGTTGCTGAGGCGCAGGCGCAGCAGGGCCGGTTCGCTCCAGCCCTTGGATTCGAGCTGGGCCTCGCCACTCAGCGCTGTGTGCGGCATGCCGCTGATCAGCGCGGACAGGTCCAGGCGCTCGGCACGCGCCTGCAGCGACGCCAGTGGCCAGGCTGCAAAGGGCTGCAGCAGCGCATCGGCCTGTAGGCTCTGGCCGGAGGCCTGCAGCTGTGCCTGTGCTTGCAGCGCCAGCAGCGGGCCGCTGAGCTTCAAGCCGCCGCTCCAGTCGGGCAGCGCCTGCGCCTTGTCGGTCGGCTGCAGCGCCAAGTCGGCGGCCACGGTCATCGACCCACCGGTCTGCACGCTGGCCTGGCCGCGCAGGCGCAGGCGCTCCCATTGCAGGCTGTCGACGCTGACGCGGTGCAGTTGCCCGCCGTCGGCGCTCAGGTCCAAACTGCCGCGCAGACCGAGCAGCGGCTGCGGGCTCAGGCCGGTGACTTGGTCCACCTGCAGCGCCTGCACGCGCAGGCCCATCGGCAGGGCAAGATCAGCAGGCGGGCGGCTCGGCTCGGAAGAGGGTGCGAGGCTCAGGTCGAGCCTGTCTGCCTGCAAGCGGGCGATGTCCAACTGCCCCCACAGCCGCGGCGAGCTCGACCAGGAGAGGGTCAGGCCTTGCCAGCGCAGGCCGTCGATGCTGATGCGGCTCTCACTGCCGGGCAGACGGTAGACCAGGCGGCGCGCCGAAAAATCGCCCAGCAGGCTACCCTGCGGCGCATCGATCTGCAGGCCCGGCACCCGCGCCAGCATCCAGACACTGCCGCCCTCGCTCTTCAGTGCCCACAGGACGCCGAAGGCGGCGCCGCCGGCCAGCAGCGGCGCCAGCACGGCCGTGGCCAGCGCTCGCTTGCTCCAGCGTTTTTTTATGGGAACAGGTACGTCGCTCATAGGGCGATCCCCACGCTCACATGCAAACGCCATTTCTGCAGCTCTTGGGACCGCGCCAGGTCCAGGCGCAGCGGCCCGACCGGGCTGCGCCAGCGCAGGCCCAGGCCATAGCCCAGGGCCGGCTTGAAGCCCTTCCAACGCTCGGCGGCCTGGCCGGCATCGACGAAGACGGCGCCCCAGTAGTTGGGCAAGCTGAGCGCCAGCGGCCGTGCCAACTCGAAGCTGGCCGTGCCCAGCACGCGACCCCCCACATCGACACCCAGGCGTGTCGGCCCGAGGCTGCGGTAGGCATAGCCGCGCACCGAATCATCGCCACCGGCGCGGAACAGCAGCTTCTCGGGGATGCCCACGCTGTCGCTCGCAAACACCTGGCCCAGCTCGCCGCGCGCATTGGCATACCAGTGCCGGCCCAGCGGCCGGTACCAGCCCAGCTTGAGCTGCATGCGGCCGAAGGCGCCGCTGTCGGAGGCGCTGTTGTCGGCCCGACCTGCGCCCAGCAGCAGCAGGGCCTGGTGGCCATCGGTGGGCAGCAGGGCGCTGTCCAGGCGCCGGCGTATCCACTGAGTGTTGAGGGAGACGGCGTTGCTGCTGATGCTGCTGCCTGCCGAGCGTTCCTGCGAGCGCAGCAGCTCGCCGTAGATCAAGCGCTCGTCACGGTCGGTCTCGCGCAAGCGGCCCAGCCGGGTACTGATGCTGTTGATGATTTTGTCGGTCGAGCGCTCCTGCTCGAAAGCCAGGGAGGCCAGGTTGCGCTGCATGTCGGGCAGCGGGTGCGAGCTCAGCTCCAGCTCGGCGGCACGCAGGTCACGGCCCAGGTCGAGCTTGGCACGACTGCGCAGCGGCAGTCCAAAGGGCACGCGGTTGATGTACTCCAGCGTCACCCTCTGGCCGGTGTTGGCGTCGTAGCCGATGCCGGTGGTGGCCTGCTGGCGCGGTGCCTCGCGCACCCGCACCAGCACCACGGCGGCCTGGTCCCGGCCCGGCTCGATCTGCAGCTCGACATTGACCGAGTCGAACAGCAGGGTCTTCTGCAATCGCTCCTGGAAGTCCAGCAGGGTGCGCTCGTCGTAGGGCGCGCCGGGGGTGAAGCCGGCCAGATAGCGGACCGACTGCTCGGACTGGTAGCGCAGGCCCTCGATGCGCAGCTCGCCGAGGCGAAAGAGCGGGCCGCTGTCCAGCAGCAGGCTCAAATCAGCCGTGTTCGCTTCGGCGTTCACCCGGGCTACGCTGCTGGCCCAGCGCGCCAGCGGGTAGCCGCCGGCGCGTGCCCGCACGAGCAGGGCGCTCTTGGCGGACGACCAGGCGTCCTGGCTGAAGCCGTCGCCTTTATCGAGGGTCCAACCGCGCGTCAGGGCAGCAGCCGCGGCTGCGTCGGCCTCGATCGCGCCGCTGTACTGGATCAGCAGCGACGCGACCTCGGTCAGCGGCCCCGGCGTCACCTTGACCACCACCTGCTCGAGAGCGCCGGGCCGGCGCTCCAGCAGCACCTCGGCGTTGAAGAAGCCGGCTGTCTCCAGCAACCCGCGCGCCTCGATGGGCGTCGTGGCAGCGAGGCGGTCGAGCTCGATGCTGCTGAGCTGCTGCGAGGCCTCGGTCTGCTGGAAGCGGGCCAGGTCCAGGTGCGTCAGGAGCAGCGTGCGTAGCTCTCTTGGTGCCTCCACCACAAGCTCGTAGGCGGCCACCTTGCGGACCTCGGCGGCAGCGGAGGGATCTGGCGCGGGTGTGACGGTACTGCCCAGCAACGCGCAGCCACTCAGCAGCAGGGCCGTGGCGAGCAGGGAGATGAACCGGGTGCCAACGCTCATTTGCTGAGCAAACGCATCGCGCCTTCCAGCCCTGCAAGTGAGAGCGGGAACATGCGTTGCTGCATCAGCTGCTGGATGATGGAGATGCTCTGGCGGTACTGCCAGACGCCCTGGGGCTCGGGGTTGATCCAGGCGTATTTGGGAAAGGCGTGGGTGAGCCGCTGCAGCCATTCGGCGCCGGCCTCCTCGTTGTTGTATTCGACGCTGCCGCCGGCCTGCAGGATTTCGTAGGGGCTCATCGTCGCGTCGCCGACGAAGATCAGCTTGTAGTCGCGGTTGTACTTGCGAATGATGTCGAAGGTGGAGAACTTCTCGGCAAAGCGGCGGCGGTTGTTCTTCCAGACGAAGTCATAGACGCAGTTGTGGAAGTAATAGAACTCCAGGTGCTTGAACTCGGTCTTGGCGGCGCTGAACAGCTCCTCGACGCGGTGGATATGCTCGTCCATCGTGCCGCCCACGTCCATCAAGAGCAGCACCTTGACCTTGTTGTGGCGCTCCGGGACCATGCGGATGTCAAGGTAGCCGGCATTGGCGGCGGTCTTGTGGATGGTGTCGTCCAGGTCCAGTTCGAGGTCCGAGCCTTCGCGGGCAAAACGGCGCAGGCGGCGCAGGGCCACCTTGATATTGCGCGTGCCCAGTTCCAGGTTGTCGTCGTAGTCCTTGTAGGCCCGCTGATCCCAGACCTTGACGGCACTCTTTTGCCCGCCCTTGCCGCCGATGCGGATGCCCTGCGGGTTGTAGCCGCCGTTGCCGAAGGGGCTGGTGCCGCCGGTGCCGATCCACTTGCTGCCGCCTTCGTGGCGTTCGTTCTGCTCCTCGAAACGTTTTTTCAGCGTCTCCATCAGCTCGTCCCAGCCCATCGCCTCGATGGCCGCCTTCTGCTCCGGCGTCAGTTCCAGCTCAAGATGCTGGCGCAGCCACTCCAGCGGCACTTCCTTCTTGAAGTCGGTCAGCAGCTCCACGCCCTTGAAATAAGCGGCAAAGGCCCGGTCGAACTTGTCGAACAGGGTCTCGTCCTTGACCAGGGTGGTGCGGGCGAGGAAGTAGAA
>Ga0187843_10001129_pt1 | contig 17359 bp, 26 predicted proteins | sample SpaLakP09_SKY_43_FD_134516 | JGI IMG/M metagenome (GOLD analysis project Ga0187843, IMG submission 134516) | Oligotrophic lake water microbial communities from Sparkling Lake, Wisconsin, USA - SP09_SKY_43 | ecosystem: Environmental > Aquatic > Freshwater > Lake | place: USA: Sparkling Lake...
ACAGTGACTACTATGGTGTTTGCCAACGGTGCTTGGCATCCAAGCCAGGGTGCAACAACTACAGGTTAACCTTGTTACCTAACTAACCAGAAAGGGTCTTGACAGGCCCTTTCTTTTTGTGTACAATATAATTTTTAACTAGGATCACATATGATTACCCTAAAACAGTTTATGGAAATTGTCAGCTATCGTATCTGCGAAGGCAGTGCATGGAACGGCTTTGCCCCCGGTGCATATAGTTTGGACTATTGGAACGGTGACCAAGATGGACACAGTCTTTGTATTATTTTTAATACCAAGGATCAAACTGTATATAGTGTACAGGTCTGCGACTATAAAAACAATCGTGCTTATCGCTTTACTCATCCAGAACATCGCAAGGATTTAGACAAGGAAGCTTGGGATGACGTTAACTGGATTGATTTGGACGTAGAAGATGATTGGTTGGAAAAGGCTCAAGCCATTGTGGAAGAACGAGACTATGACACTCGTGTTCAAGTACCTTTGGAACTAGGCGAGGATGAACTGTTTCGACTGATGACTATGGCACATGAGCGTGACATAACATTAAATCAATTAGTCACTGAGATTATTCAACGTGTGATTGATCGGGAAGAGCTACGTATTATAGAGGAAGAAGTTGCCGACTTAGATATCGTGCCAGAGAAAAAAGCAAAACGTAAATCAAAAAAGAATAAGGAGTAATTATGTTTGAAAATTTTGTATTTATTGGTCCCTACGCTAAAGTTTCATTTGAAGGTGGTGGCGGAACAATCCTATTAGCCAAATTAACCCTTGATCATGGCGATGAAAAAACTAAAAAAGTTAGAGTTGAGCAATTGCCTAATATAGAAAAAACTGTATTCATCAGAATTGCCGGCAATGAAAGAGTATATGCTCAAGGTCATGAAGATACTAGTACTGATTTAGCAACTAGTATTCATAAATTAACTTTTGATTTTAAACCTAATCAATTAGCTGATTTAAAAGACGTTAGTAATAAGGTGGTGTTAGGCATCGCACACGACATGTATCCTTATGAATTGACTATAAAGGATTCTTTTAGAGAAAATTTGGTTAGATTCCTTAATTGATTTAGCCAATAACTATTATTGGAAAATACCATAACAGAACCTACTAAAATGCTATTGATTTGTCAAATTAAACTGCTATATAATAATACATCAGTATAAACACTGACACACTAAAAAGGAAACATTATGTCTATTACAATTAAAAACTTAGAAAGTGCATTGGCTGGCGAAAGTCAAGCACACGTCAAGTATCGTTATTTTGCTCGTATTGCTCGAGCTGAAGGATTTGAGGATGTTGCTCGCCATTTTGAGCATACCGCAGATCAAGAACTCAAACACGCATGGGGCCACTTGGAATTGCTAATCGGCACACCAAGTACCAAAGAGTGTTTGCAAAAGGCCATTGAAGGTGAAACTTATGAGTTCACCACAATGTATCCCAACTTTAGAGATGATGCAGTACATGAAGGCAACACTGCCGCAGTGATTGAAGCAACCTCACAGATCGAAGAAAGTCGCGAACACGCCGCTGAATTTGCCAAAGTGTTAGCCAAGGCAGAAAGACGATTTGCCGCATTGAAGAGCGTGGAACAACGTCATGCCACCGCTTATCAAAAGATGTTAGAGGAGGTGCAATAATGGAATACGTATGCATTGTATGTGGTCATGTCCACGATGAACAAGTAGAAGGCAAGTGGGAAGAATTGAGTGACGATTTCTTATGCCCAGAATGCGGAGTTGGTAAAGCAGATTACGAAGCCGTAGAACTATAATGAGTCAGGAAGCCATGCGTGAAGCTCTAGAAGCATTAGAGTGGTTACGTGTGGCTTTCAAACAAAACAGTCAAGGCCGGCAAGTAGCAGATTCAGCCATTGATGCATTGAAGTTAGCCTTAGAGCCAGAGCCCATACAGTATGAAGTTTTGGATGAGAAAGATCAAGTTATTTTCACATCCAATGATGACAAATCATAATTGTTCTATCATCAATAGATAAAATGGACTATCACTTTGATTGATGTAATGATAGTTTACAAATTGCGTATTAATATCTAAAATCGAATCCCTATACATATCTAATCCAGAAATAATCATTTTCCAATCAAACTTTAAAATAAAATTTTCAGGCAACTTTACTAATACATGAAATATTTTTTTTAAATGACTATTTGATTTGCCCCATCTTCCTTCAAGTGGAATATACTCCTTAGGCAATAATCGAACCCAATAAGCTACGACATTGGTTCGATTTTCAACTAAACTCTCAACAAGCGATTTAGTTTCCCTCATAAGTTCGTCATTAAGATCTACTGTATATCTACAACCGGGAAGAACATCAGTGGGTACCCAAATTCTTTCCCATTCTTGTATACTGGCAGCTTCTGAAAATAAAGCATCTGATTGTACTTCATTTAGATAATATAAAATTTTTGTTTGATCCATATACGGTATTTTTCCTTGAATATTTATTGTATATAAATATACTTTTAAGTCAAAATGAATCTGCTATTAATTTGTCTCCCTCGATCACGATCTTGGTTTATGTTAAACAGTCTATGTAGTTATTATAAATTAGAAAATTGCGGCGAATATTTTAGTAGGTTAAATCATGATTATGCAGATAACTTTGTTCAATATCAAAAAGAGTCCCGTTATTTTCAACCTAATAACATAGGTGTCAAACTGTTTGCCCAAAATCTTATATCAAAAAATTTCCTAAGAAACTTTGATGCTCAATTATTAATTCAAAACTTTACAGAAACTTTCAATATATTTTTATATGATAAAGTAATATTGTTAACGAGGAAAATCAAAACTGATCAAGTTGCCAGTACTCTTTATGCAATTCATAACAAAAAATTCATATACCTATCAAAGTTGGAAAGAAAAAATGATCAACTACATATTGACTTAGATGATGAAAAAAATATAGAAATAATAAAAAAAAGCTTAATGAATCATATAATAATAGACCTAATAAAGGATGCCCTTAAATTTTCTAGAGTGTCTTTTGATCATATTGACTATGACAATGTGCCAAAATATCTATTATCAAAAAATATTCCGTCTTATAAGCATTTTATAGATACTAAATATGTCTATCAAACATTAATATCAAATTATGAGCAACTGGAAATTACAATTGAAAAAGAATTTAATTTTTTAAAAAACATATTAGCTGATATCAAATTATCATGAAAATTATACCAAATCTTTTAGATAAAAAAACTCTAAAATTAATTAAAAAGGACTTTGAAAACAAATCTAAAATTGCCTGTTGGGGGGTTTCTAAATTTACTTGGGATGAAAACATAAAAGAGTTTTCCATTGGCCAAATTAATCAATGCTTGATAGATGATGATATTTGTTCTAGAATAGAAAGTTGCTTAAAGCCATATGTAAAAAAATATAAAAAAATAGTTATACAACATTTCATATGGCATCCCCTAAGCAATATATCTTTACATAACGACAATGCCTATCTTTTTGGGGCCACAGTCTACCTTAATGAAAATTGGGATATAAATTGGGGAGGACTATTTGTTTATAAAGAAACAGATAGCTATAAAGTAATTGAACCAGAATATAATACCTGTGTCATTAATGATGAACAGGCTGATCATTTAGTAACAACTATAAGTCCTAATATACAATATCCTAGAAGAACAATACAGATTTGGGGATTATAATGGATATTCTAACAATTAATGAAACGCCTTTAGTACAAGTTTTTAAAAATTTTATTTCTAAAGAGGATTGCAATTCAATCCTTGAAACTATGCAAAATCCTGATTTTAATTGGGAAGATGCTAAAAAAATTACACCATATGGAACTTTAAACGTAGATGACACAACACCTGGACATATGGCAAGTTATTCAAAAATAGAATCAGAAAAATATCGTCAAATAATTTCAAAAATTAAACAAAAAATAGCAATAGAAACTGGTCATCCTCTTGAAAATATTTGTGATCCAATCCCTACTTATTATACTACAAGTTCTAAATTTGATGCCCACTGGGATTTTATTGCACTAAACTTAGAAATTGCAGATGGATATAAGGAAATGGTGGATCGAGGGGGTAATAGAGTAGCTACTGCTATTTTAAACCTAAACGAAGATTTTTCGGGAGGGGAAACTTACTTTGATCGATTATGTAAAGCAGCATGGCCGAACAAAGGTCAATTGATCTATTTTAGATATGATTATGACGATCCTACAATTAATATTAAAACTATTCATACTGGATCAGTTGTAGAGTACGGCAATAAATATATTCTAACTTTTTTTATCAAAGAGTCAGATTATAAAAAACAACCAATTTCGTACAATAAATGTACTCAAGAAACTGAACTTATAAACTCAGCAGAAGATATTGTATATGAATTAGAGTGCGGGCCTGATTGGGATCGAAGAGTATTTAATATTAATCTACCTGCGAATAACCACCCTAAAAATGCAATAGCAATAGCAGTTTCCGGTATGGATTCAACTTTGGTATTATATATTATCGCTATGCTTAATAAGTTACAGGTCATACCATATAGGATTTTACCAATTGCATCAATTCCTATCAATAAACCCATGGAACTATCAGGGCTTGATATTACATCTATACGCTGTGTTACTTCAGAAATAAAACGTCTAGTAGATGATGATTTTATGAATAATTTGATAGAGTTAAAAACCCCCCCGGGTGCTGATATAAGCATTAATCCAGTAGATGTCATGTTAAACGTATATAAAGGAACAGACCCTTATTGGCCTGCAAAACATCGAAACTGGCAAGTAAAATATGTATATTCTGGGGATTTAGAAAGACCCATATTAGACGAATCATGGATACAAGATGCACCTGTTGTTAGGAAAAGTTTAGTTAACTGGTGGATTCAACCACTTATTAATTTACAAAAATACCATATAATAGACTGTTATTATCAGCTAGGAATAGAAAACTTATTGAAAAATACTGGTGTTTGTCATCATAATCATAGCAATCCAACTGAATTAACCTGTTCTGCTTATGCCTGCAACGAAAGACGGTGGGCTTTAATGTTAATGGATAAATATAATGTAATTCCATATTTAATTCAAGATTGGAGACCTAAAAATGAAAAAACAAACTATTAAAGAAATCAAAACTCCACCCCCAATTCCAAGTCCGCTCCTAGCAGGAAAAATTACCAAAAAGAATCCAGATCCATCTAATAAATCTATTTTAAATGGTGGTGGCGGCGTCTGTTACGGTTATAATCCTGGTGCCGGATAACTCGGCAGCCGAAATTTTTCTATATTTTAGAAAATTTCTTAACAAGAAGATTCTCCTATAGGCTACTCTATAGCGATTGGTATTGACATATTCATACCTCCTAAAAATATTAAATTATTTTCACATCCAGCATTGACAAGAGCGTGTAGTGGCTATATAATACTACTTTGTTTGTAACAAAAGCTCTTTAACAACAAGTGAATTTTTCCTGGGTAGCGAGAAGCATTGGTGACTTCAGCAGACTGTAAATCTGTCGCCCTTTGGGCAACGGGGTTCGAATCCCTGGCTACCCACCATATTTAAGTGCATTAGGATAGTGTATTTCAATATGGTAAGAGTAGGGTGACGAATAGGTGTTCTCTTAGCACTGGGCGTCGGGATTCCTTAGTCAGCAACACTGACACCATATTCAAGCATATTAATTCGAGTGTGTTTGAATATGGTAGACGGCGCTGGTGCGCGGCGGAGACTTATAAACTCTGGAGACTGGTCAGATGGGCTGGAACGGTAGGGTTCGAATCCCTAGTCTACTACCAAAAAATGGGGGTGTAGCTCAGTTGGGAGAGCGCCAGCTTTGCAAGCTGGATGTCGCAAGTTCGATCCTTGTCACCTCCACCATTTATTCCCTGATAGCTCAGCGGTAGAGCGCCGGACTGTTAATCCGTCGGTCCCTGGTTCGATCCCAGGTCGGGGAGCCAATTTTATTCCGGTGTAGTATAATGGCAGTGCGGTGGTCTCCAAAACCACTAGTGGTGGTTCGATTCCATCCACCGGAGCCAGAATGGTTCGTTAGTCGAGTTGGTTAAGACGCTTGCCTGTCACGTAAGAAATCACGGGTTCGAGTCCCGTACGGACCGCCAATTGCCTCAGTAGCTCATTAGGTTAGAGCACCGTCTTGATAAGGCGGGGGTGCCTGGTTCGAATCCAGGCTGAGGCACCAAGTTTTAAGGGTCTATAACTCAATTGGTCAGAGTATCAGACTTTTAATCTGAGAGTTCCCGGTTCGAGTCCGGGTAGGCCCACCAGTCAATTGGGGTATAATGTAATGGTAGCATACCGGATTTTGATTCCGTTCGTTGGGGTTCGAGTCCCTATACCCCTGCCATATATAGTGCGGTGCCAGAGTAGTCCAATGGAACGGATTGCAAATCCGTAGAGCCGTGGGTGCGAATCCCACCCGCACTTCCAAGTTTCAAGGAGATAATAATGAAAAATACATACTTTGAAAATATTGTAAACAAAGAAAAATTCATTTGTCCCAATCCCAATGACGTCAGACTAATTGACGGCATTGAATACTTACGAGTATTACGAGAGGCTAATCGTAGGGAATGTTTAATTCGTAAAGATAGTTTACGTAAAATAAATAAAAGTAAACTATCAATTTAACAGTTATGATAGATTTTCAAATATTCAAATTTCCTATCATAATCGTTGCTACCCCAAGAACTGGTAGCAATGCTTTTGCCGATCATTTAGCATCAAAATATCCTAATTTAAAATTATATATAGAACCAGATTTAGTTTCTGAACAACTATCTGATTTTTTAGATTATGCAAAAAATAATGACGACTTTATTTTAAAAGTTTTGGTTGATTCTCTAGTAAGATATCCAATTTGGTTTAAAATAAAACTTTATACAGGTGTGTACCATTCAATCAAATTAAAAAGAAGATCATTAACTGAACAAGTAGCAAGTCATTATATTGCTAAAAAAAGAAATATTTGGACATATTGTGACGGAAATTTTAAAGATTGGCATAATAAAATAGAAGACTCTATTGAAATTGATGAGGATGCAATTAAAAAAACTATAAAAAGTGTAAAATCTTATATTAATAATATTAATCCTTTGGTGTGTGATGATACATTTTTTTATGAAGACATGATTGATTTAGATAGTTCAAACATAAAAACTCCAACCCCTACAAATTATATAAAATTAATCAATAAAATTGAAGATATACTGAAAGAAACATGAAAACATGCCACAAAAAATTTTAATAATGGGATTGCCTGGTTCGGGAAAAACCTTTCTAGCTCGAGCACTAAAAACTTATATAGAAGAAAACAGCAATATCAACACTATTCCGTATGAAAGAATGATCAGTATGGAAATCCCACCAATACATTATCGTTCAACAGTAAATTGGTTCAATGCCGATGATGTTCGACAAAAATATAATGACTGGGATTTTAGTCGAGAGGGTCGTATTAGACAGAGTATACGTATGGCTAAATTCGCATTAGAATCTAATGGCGATTATGTTATCTGTGATTTCGTCGCTCCATTACCTGAAATGAGAAATAATTTCAAAGCAGATTGGACTATCTGGATGGACACTATTGATGCTAGTAGATATGAGGATACTAATAAAGCATTTATTCCTCCTGATATATATGATTTCCGTATCACCGAGCAAAACGCCGAGAAATGGGCAGAATTTATTGGTGATCATATTTTATATGAACGCCGTCGACCTATTATTTAATTGGTAAAATAATCATATAATGACCAATGACATAAGCATATTAAATGAAGCAGCTTACATTGAAGGCTATAAACAACTTGTAGTAACTTGGGATTTGGGAAATTTTTGCCCATATTCTTGCAGTTATTGCCCAGATAAGTTTCATAACGGGTCAATAAAATATCATCAAATTGAATTTATTCTTAAAGTATTTAACTTGTTACCAAAGAATACAATAGTAACTTTTATGGGGGGAGAACCAACATATCATCCCGATTTTGAAAGTATTATTGAAAATAAACCTGATAGTATCAAAATCGCAGTTGTTAGCAATGCTGCCAGACCTTTAAGTTTTTGGGAAAGAATAGCATCAAATTTAAGTGCTGCAACATTATCTTTTCATTCTGAACATACAGTTCCAGATAGATTTTTTGAAGTATGTGAATTAGTCTATAAAAAAAACAAAGTATATGGGAAAGTATTTTTAGTAATGAATCCAAAGAAATGGAATTATTGTATTGAAATTTACAATAAGCTAAATGAATTACAAATACCAGTCATTCCAAAGCCCGTACTTGAAAATTTTGGATTTTTATCAACAAATATAGTATCAACTTATACAAAAGAACAAGTGGATTGGTTAACAAATGAAAATCAATCTAGGAAAGAAAAAACCATTAAGATTGTTAATCAAAACAAAGAAGTAATTTACGAAACAAATAGCTCTGAGTTAATTTTAAAAAAACTAAATAATTTTAAGAATTGGCATTGTTATGCAGGAATGTATCATTTGAGTATAGAATATAATGGAGATATTCATGATACTAGATGTAGACAAAGAAGATTATTAGGAAATATATATTCAAATTTTTACTTGCCAAGTGAACCTATTGTATGTGAACAAACCTTTTGTAGTTGTCAATCTGATATACAAGTTAAAAAGATAAAATTTTTATGATAAAAATATTAGGTACAATTGATTGCAAATCCATAAGAGATTATTATTTTTCTATTGAAAAATCGATCATATGGAAGGAAAATATTGGTAAAGGAAAACAAACTAGCATACAATATGAGATAGGTAGCGACCCATGGACTAGTTCAAACGGAAAAGATATGGGTGAGCAAAATAGATTTAATCAGCTCAATCCATTTTTCAGTAATTCAATTTTAGAAGAAATAATTAATAAATTTAATTTAACCAGATCTAGACTAATGTGGCTTACAAAACAGGCATGTTATACAATGCATAAAGACATAACTCCGAGAATACATATTCCTATAATTTCAAATCCAGATTGCTATTTTCTTTTTAAAGATCAAGCCCCTGTATATTTAGAGCCTGGTTATCTTTATTGGGTGGATACTACTAAAGAGCATACTGCTTTAAATTGCTCTTTTCATGAAAGATTACACTTCGTAGGTGCAACCAATAAAGATGAATCATGCACGTAATTCTTTTTACTGATGTCGCAGATACTCTTGGATATGGTAAATATGCAGGAACTTATAAAATTGCAACAGAAATACGTAAACATGGATATACTTGTCAAGTAATTGATTTATTTTCCTTTTATACTGTTGATCAATTAGAAAAAATTATTAAAAAGTTTGTAACTAAAGATACACTTTTAGTTGGGTTTAGCTCAAGTCTTATGGAAAAAAGAATTAATGGTAAAGTTTTAAATTTTGGAAGACCTGACCATGAATTTACTGACTTTTTAAAATTAATTAAAGATTTAAATAACAAAGTTAAAATTTGTATAGGCGGAGCAAGGATTACCATAAATTCATATTGGGAGGGGGTTGATTATATTGTAGTTAATAAAGGCGACACTGCTATTATTGCTTTGTTAGATCATATAAAAAATGGAACTAATTTAAAAATTGTTCAAGAATCTCCCTGCATTGTCATAAATGGTAATGATTATCCTTATAGTCAACATGAATTTTCATTTAGTCAAATAAATTACATCAAAGAAGATATTATATTTCCTGGAGAAGTATTACCTGTAGAAATAGCTAGGGGATGTATCTTCAAGTGTGCCTTTTGTCATTTTGATTTAATAGGTAAAAAAATAGGTGATTGGCAAAAGAACGAAGAAATTTTAAGAGATGAGCTTATAAGAAATAATGAAATGTTTGGAACTACTCATTTCATGTTTACTGATGAACTCATTAATGAAAGTCTTCCAAAAATGCGTAGTATCCACAAAGTCTTAACAAGCTTGCCATTTAAAGCATCCTATACTAGTTTTGCAAGACTAGATTTAATCTGGAGATTTCCAGAAATGCGTGAGCTATTATTAGAAAGTGGTGCAATCAGTTTAGCATTTGGTATAGAAACATTGCATGATCAAGCGGGTAAAAAAATTGGCAAAGCATTAGGATCTAAAAAAACAAAGGATACACTAATTTACTGTGCAGAATTATGGAAAGGTAAGATAATTACCAGCAGCAATTTTATTATAGGCTTACCAGAAGAACCTAAAGAAAGCATTTTAGAGACTTTGGAATATTTGGTTAGCGATGAATGCCCATTAGATATATTTTCTTTTTTACCATTATATCTGCGAGCAGAAGATGACGGGAGAGGCAGTGCAAGTACAATTGATAAAGATCCAAAAAAGTTCGGTTATGAAATTAAGGTAGATAATCAATGGTCCAATAAACACCTAAGTTTTAAAGAAGCTAGAGAATTGGTTCAACAGATTTGGAAAGATCCTAGGGTAATTAGTAAGAGTAAAATTAATGCTAGTACTTGGATTGGAAGAATTCTAAATTTAGGTTATTCGATAGAGGAATTTTTTGATATATTAAACAGTGATATCAATAAGACAACATTAACTCCTATTTTAACTGAAAAAACTTTAAATGCAAAAATGCGTTACTATGAAGAATTGATGAAATTATAATCTAAATTTTGATCTTGGAATATCACACCCTCCCCAACAAAAATTTTGATTACAAATAACAGGTTTTTCACATAATGTAAAATCATCGAAGATATTTCCAATAATTTTGCCTTGTTTACATATTGTAGTAATAACATCACCGCCTAATTGTATTCTGATACTTTCTATACCAGCATAACAAGTCCATCCTTTAAAATTAGTATTGCCTAAAGATAATAATTCATTTGAATTAGTTGAATATAATAATTCATTATTTTCGTCATAGAGATTGATGGGTTTATTATCATGTTTTAAATTACATTCATTAATCCAAGTCAATTGGTTATCCGTGTATAGTGGGTTTATGATTTGGATACATTTTTGAACATCGAGTCCTAACTCAATTAAAGGTTTTGGCAAGACTGGCAGGCCTTTATCTAATAATTTAAAATATATTTCTTTGCATTCATCCCATTTAGAAGGATTCATTGGCAAGTTAATTCTGATGAAATCACCCAATGAATGGTTTTTATCACATAGTTCAAACACAACCCGAGCGCTATCGACAAATCGATCAAACTTAGCATACTCTATATGATATGTTAATATAGGAACAGAAATATATTTAGATACCTTTTCCCAAAATTGAATAGGTTTTGCTAAATTGGTGATTACACCAATTTTGATGTTACTAGGTACTTCCTTTATTATTTGTTCAAAATTTGGATGAAGACTTGGTTCGCCTCCACTAAACATAATTAATGTAGGATTAACAAATTTTTTATAGGTTTTAAAAATAACATCTAAAGGATGAAATTGACTCTTTCCTGCATATAAGTTTGGATAACAGTAAGAGCATTTATATTGACATGTGTCGCCTAGCATCCAATATACATAAAAATAAGGCGTAGATTTTAAAATTTTTACTTTGTCAAATAACATTATTAGGGTTCATATCGAATTGAATGCCAATCAAAACTAAAATTTGGATCTAATTTTTCATAAATTAGCCATTGTTTAGTATACTGTATATTTATAGGAAAGGCAACCTCTTGGATACCATTGAAAAACAAATGCTTAGGCTCTTTATAATTCACTCGTTGACTTGATTCACCTAGTCTAGTTCTTTTAAAAACAGTTATTAAATTTCTATTATAATCATTAAAACAAATGGCCACAGCCTTGTGGTTATTTTTAATACACCAAGATTTATGGCATGGTAATAAAATTTCACGTAATATGTGCTTATTCCTAAATTTTTTCGTTATCCAAGCACGAGTCCCTGCGATTGCTATGTCTTTTGAAAAATCACTTTGATATACCCCGCCACAGGCCACAATTTCATCGTTAAAAGTAACAATATGAAATTCGCCATTAATCAAATTGAATCTTTCTGTATTTTCTAAAATATAAATTAGGCTATTTTCACTATTATTTTTGTCCCACATATTGGTTGCAGCAGGATCGTTTGAATTGATAGATTCAAATTTTAAGAAATCAAAAAATTTTGTTTTATCGTAATCTTGATAAAGGTAAATATGGTACATATACAATAATTATAAAATGTTTAAAGCAAGCTCAACGTCACTTCAATATGCTCATATAGTAGCAAGGATATTTATAGTGCTGGGAATTTATTTTATAAATCTTAATCCCTATTATCTCATAGGATCTATAGTATTTTATCATATTTTTATGACAATAGGATTAAGTGTTATGTTGCATAGATTCTTTAGTCATCATAGCTTTAAATTCAAAAACAAAATCACGGAATACTTTTGTACCTTAATTTCAATTTTAAGCATGAGAGGTAGCCCTATAGCATGGGCTTATATTCATAGATATCATCATGAACATGTAGATACAGAAAAAGATCCTCATAGCCCACAAGATAAGCCATTTAAATTTTTTGATCTCTTAGATAGAAATAAAAAGGCAGATCAATTAGAAATATGGAAAATTAGATCATTGATGACCAAAGAACAAATTTTTATCAATCAATATTACTGGCTGATAATCTTATCAATTATATTGCCTTTAGGTGTTCTAAATTTTGAAATTTTTTATTATTTTTGGCTGCTTCCAATAGTAGCAGTGCAATTTGGTATCAATCTTCAAAATTATTTAGGGCATATGCCAAAATTATTTGCATATACAAATTTTAAAACTAAAAGCTCTGGTCAAAGTCAAAATAATATTTTATTATGGCCTTTATATTTAGGTGAAGCATGGCATAATAATCATCATTCACATAGTAAACATTTTCATTATGGTAAGGAAATAAGCGGAAAATGGTGGGAATATGATCCTGGTGGAGCTTTTATTAAGCTTATAATGAAAAAGGATATACTATGAATATGTTAACAAGTAGCACTATAGGAGCTCAAATATTTTTAATCTTAGGTATTATAGGTTCAATAGCCGGAGGAGTTTATTACGGCGTTGATTTTAATACTTTTTTATTAATTTTACTTGGATATTTTATATATGGTTGTTTAGGTATAGTGGTGACATTTCACAGATTACTCACTCACAGAAGCTACAAAACAAATATATTTATTGAAAGATTATTTTCAATATTTGGCTGTTTAGGGGGAACAGGTAGTAGTTTAGCTTGGGCAGCAATACATATTAATCATCATTTAAAAAGTGATAAACCAACCGATCCTCACAGCCCTTCATTTAAAGGCCTTAAAATTTTCATGCTAGACTATACACATGAAGTTGATAAAAACACCAAATGGAGACTTAGGTACTTAATAAAAGACAAATTTCATCAATTTCTACATCGATATTATTTTGGAATAATTATATTCTATAGCCTTTTATTGCTGGCAATAGGCGGACCTTATTTAATGCTGTTTCTACATTGGGCTCCTGCTAGCATTAATGCTTTAATGAGCAATATTGTAAATTATATTGGCCATAAACCAAATTGGATTGGCAGTTACAGAACATACAATCTAAATGATAAAAGCTCTAATAATTGGATTTTTGCCATTCCTACTTGGGGTGAAACATGGCATAATAATCATCATAGACATCCAAAAAATTTCAGTTGCGGCGAAAAGTGGTATGAAATTGATATCAGTGCCTTTGTAATAAGGATTATAAAACGTCAGTGACATCGGCATATCCTGGACGTTTAACAGCCCCGGGATAATATGATTCTATCAATTTATCATGAATAGGCCCAGCAGTATCTCCCTGCCAGCAAACACTGGCACTGGTAATTGATATGTTGTCTGGCCAGCGTTCAAAACTTATTAAAACAAACCCTTGACTATGAGTAGAATCTTTTCCGCCATGAAATGATCCATTCTCTAACTTACTTGACAAATGTCTATAATAAATGCTGTCGGCGCTCATAACATTACCCCCACCTAATGGCAATGTGATAACTTCAAGGCCAGGGTGACCATGATAGGGAATAGCCATATTAGGATGTATTAAATACCATTCTACTTGATAAGGCGGTTTTCTAAAGATACTTATAGCTGTTGCGTCATCTGTTATGAATACCGGTGCGTCTAATGGAACTAGTAAAGGAAATTTAGATTCAATGAACCACGATATAAAATTTTCTAAACTAGTCCATGATTCTGGAATCTGAATTGAATTTACATAATTTGATACAATATTGTCCATAGCATAAATATTTATATATTAATTACTTAGGAGTTAGATTTATGGAAGAAAATATTCATCCTATTATAAAAAAATGGATTGATAATAATTTCCCAACAATGAGCTGGGACAAGATTCCCGATAATAAAATTTGGTTAACAGATTGTACTACTAGTAGATTAGTTTGGGTCGAAGAAAATATAACCATTGAACAGTATCATTTCTTTCCTAATACAAAAGTGCCTATGCACTCCCATCCATTTGATAATCATATAGTTTTCTTAGGTGGAGATTTTACTGCTTATAGGGAGATGCCAAATGGCTCTATAAGAACAGTTGTAATGCAGGACTGGCAAATTAATAAATTAAGTACAGTTTGCCCCCAAGGTTGCAAACATGGTTTTGATGTTGGACCACGTGGAGCATCTATGTATAATATACAAATTGATAATGAAAATTCAAATGACAGAGTCAGTGCTGTAGTAAAATATATTGGAGCAGATATGGGTCCTATTCATAGATCTTTAATGGAAACATAATTTTATAAAAATTTTTATAAAAATCTAATTTAAAAGGAATTAATATATGTTAAAAGTTCAATACAGAAGATCCCGATCAAACACTGATATTTCATTTTTCTCTCCAATAATACCGTATCTTGATCATGATCCTAATGCATTTATACCACATTGGTGGGATCAATATCGAAATACTGGAAAATTAATTCATTTGGAACAGACATTAAGTGAGGATTCCTTAATTCAATATAGTACAATGTTATGGGAGAATAAAGAAACTTATGATCAGGCAATGTTAGACCCGATAGTAATCAAATATTATGAAGCTCTTTATGACTATAATGAAAAAAATAATATTATTAATGAAGGTCCTATTTTTTCTGTAATATAATTATCATTATAAATCTTGTTTTTGACAATATTCTAAAACTTCATTATACGTATTGGCCGAAAAGCTTATACTGAGATTTACTCTTCTTTCAGTACGATTTACTACAGCATGCCATTCTTTAGTATTAAAAAGATAGGAATTGCCTAAAATGTAGTCTACGGGAATAATATCATATCTTAATAAATTATTCTTATTATGTGTAAAATAAGTATGACTATCATAACCTAACAATAAAGAATTTATATTACACAATCTATTATTATCAATATGGAAGTCAAGAAATGACCAAGGTTCCATTTTTAATAAATATGGAGTTCCATTAAATTTTTCAATAACATCTATCAAAGGATGATCCTTTATTAAATCTTTTGGTATTGAACACATATCAAAACCTGAAATGGTAAAATAACGATGTCTATTTTTTGACTCATAATCTAATATCTTTTCAGTATCAATCCTGCAATTGAGCTTATAAAATAACGAGTCATTCATTTTTATTACACATTTTGTTGTTGACAATATTCTAAAATTTCTTCGTACCTATTAGATCTAAATCCTATACTGAGAGTTACTCTTCTTTCCGTACAATTCATAACGGCATGCTCGTGTTTGGTATTAAAAAGATAAGTATTACCTAATGTATAGTCTACAGGAATAATTTCATATATTAATTTTTTATTCATATCATTTCCAAAATAAGAATGACTGTCATACCCTGACAATAAGGAGTTTATAGCACATTGTCTAGTATCATCAGTATGAAATGAATATAATTTCCAAGGTTCCATTTTTAATAAAAAAGGGGTTCCGTAAAATTTTTCAATAACATCTATTAAAGGGCACTCTTTTACCAACTCTTTCGGTATTGAAAACATGTCAAACCCAAAAATGGTAAAATAACGATGTCTATTTTTTGATTCATAATCTAATATCTTTTCAGTGTCGATCTTACAATTGAGTTTATAGAACAACGAGTCTTTCATTTTTAATCAACCTACAAAAATAAATGATAATAACATTTAAACTATATTTAACCTTAAATAATTTAGAACGCAAAAGACTACATCTAATAGGTATAGTGGGTAAATAAAACTTAATAGGATATGAATAATGCACGCCTTACTGAGCTTTAACAATAATGGATTTCAAGTATTAGCCGAAAGAACTTGGAATCAAAATAAAAAAATCTACGCCGAGCAACACGGCTATTTTTGTGATCAGAGAACAGAGGATAAGTTCACTACAAATCCAATGAATAGTTTTGAAAAGATACATCATACCAAGGAAATGTTTGAACAACATCTAGAAATTGAATGGGCTTGGTATACTGGCTGTGATGCTATGATCACAAACTTTACAATTAAAATTGAAGACAAAGTTGATAATAACTATCATTTTATAATCTGTGTGGACGCAAATGGCATCAATGCTGATAGTTTTTTAGCTAGAAATACTCCAGAAGGTATGGAATTTCTTGATCATGTATTGAGCTTAAAAGAAGAATGTATGCAGCATTGGGACCAAGAACAACGAGCATTATGTTATGCTTGTGGATTGCCACCTGGTGGTGGTGCCAACCCAAATGAACCTGTATTCCCTTATGGTGATAATATTGTGGTATGTGATAGATTTAAAAACACAGTGAAAATCCTGCCACAACGTCATATGAACAGTTATGAGTATGGATTGTATGGCGGTCAATATCCCGCTAGACAGGATAGATTTGGCGAGCATGGTAATTGGGAAAAGGGTGATTGGCTTATACATTGGCCAGCAACTAGTCTACAACAAAGATTAGGATTATTTGATGGGTATCAAGCGCATATAGTAAAATGAAAAATCATACTATATTTGGTACCTTAGGTGATAATATCTATTACCTATGTTTTATGAAACTGATGGGCGGTGGCAATCTATATGTTAAACTAGATTATCTAAATCATTTCTGTTCTGTGGTCATGGGATGGCCACAAGGAGCAGGCGTAGTAGCTGGTACACTGCATCCGTGGCAATATGACTTTATGAAACCTCTACTTGAAATACAGGATTACGTTAACTCTGTATCAATTTGGAAAGATGAATACATTGATTATCACGGCGAAGGTGCTTGGCGTCAACACAATGGCATGTCATGGAATGGTAACAACGTCGAAT
>Ga0187843_10001130_pt1 | contig 17349 bp, 17 predicted proteins | sample SpaLakP09_SKY_43_FD_134516 | JGI IMG/M metagenome (GOLD analysis project Ga0187843, IMG submission 134516) | Oligotrophic lake water microbial communities from Sparkling Lake, Wisconsin, USA - SP09_SKY_43 | ecosystem: Environmental > Aquatic > Freshwater > Lake | place: USA: Sparkling Lake...
ACGGGCACCTCAGGCTCGGGCACCTTCTCCCTGCCCCGCTCCTCCTTCGAACTCACGCCTAGCAGTCTTCCATCCAGGTGATCAGCTGCATCGTGGCCTTGGCGACGTGTTTCTCCACCGTGCTGATGCTCAGGCCATGCTGGTCGGCGATCTCCCGGTAGGTCAGCCCATCGATACGGTGGGCCAGGAAGATGTCGCGCGGCTTCTCGCCCAGGCGGGCCAGGCATTGTTCGAGCCGCACCAGGCGCTCACGGCCCAGCACCACCGATTCGACCGGCGGCGCGTCGTCCACCAGGATGACGTCCTCCAGCACCACCTGCTCGCCGTGAACCACGCGGGCCCGGTGGGCGTCGATGGACAGATTGATGGCGGTGCGCATCAGAAACGCGTCGGGCTCCAGCACCACCTGCTCACGCTCGTAGCTGACCAGCCGGGCAAAGGCTTCCTGGATGTAGTCGTCGGCGTCCTGGGCCGCACCACGGCGCATCAGTGCGCAGCGGATGCGGGAGAAGACGGCAGGCAGTTTCTTGCTCATGGTGAACCCTCCCAGGGTCAATGGCCCAGCGATGCAGCACCGGCCGCATCAGAGCCGACAAGGCGCAACCGGGGCCGAGCCGCCGTAGACAGCTTGGGGAACTTGAGCCGCAGTTCGTCCCGGGAGATCGTCTGGGCCACGAACGACACTGCGGCGGCCAGATCAGCGAAGGGGCCATGGCGAGCCACAGCACGGTGCAAACCATGGCCCAGTTGCTCCAGATGCTCGTCGCCCGCACGGACCACGGCCCGGCGATGGGGCCGGAGCGCATAGAAGGGCCGAAGCTGCTCCAGCACCTCTGGCCAGTCCGCCGACAACACGGCCGCCTTGTCCGACCTTGACTTCGCCAGCAGGCACTCCAGCGCGATACGCGCCGCACGAACCCCGGTGGCTTCACGGACTGCACGGCGAGCTTCAGCGCGGAGTAAACCAACACTGGAAACAGCAAGCACATTCCCCTGGCTCAGGATTCGCCCAAAAGGCGGCAGGACCTTTGCCCAAGGACACAGGGAGCTAGCCTCAGTCTCCGAAACACACACCAGCGAGATTTTGTCGACACCCCGAGAGTCAAGGTCAGCCCAGACGCCAAGCCAGAACGCTTGATGGGCAGCCGTCCCAGCCCAGGCGCCCAGCGCCTCCCATTCGTTATTCGATAGTACGCCTACCGCCCAGGTGACAGTCAGCTCGGTGGATGCCCACCTATAGCCTGTCACTGGAACCCGCTGCTCTACAAAGTGGGCGCTGCTGTAATGCCGGCAAAGCGCGACTACTGTCCGGGTGTCATGAATGACAAAGGTGTTCGCCATCAGATCGCCTCCACGAGAGCGGTTGATCAGGGCCTACGCGAGCTGGGGGACGGCACGCTACCCATGGCAAACGTCCTGGTCGCCCATTCCAGCTCGCAGCGCTCTACAAGCATTTGGCGTCACACACTGCTGCGGAAAATGTCGCACAACGCTGCCGTCGCCAGATGCAACTGTAACGCCATTTGCGTTTGTTTAAGCGTCGTTTTATTGAACCCAGCCTGACAACCTTATTTGGATGTCAGCCAACCTTCCAAGAGGCCGACCCTCAGGGTCGACAACGTTTGATCCAGTCGTCGCAAAGTCTTTCGGCAAGGCCGTTGTAGAGCAGCGCTCGGCCATCGGCATGTCTCAGCTAGCGCTGGCGATGGAGGCGTCCATCGAACGCGCTCACATGGGTCGGATTGAGCGCGGCGAACGAGTACCGAACTTGGTTTTGATCGTCAAGATCGCTAATGCACTTGGATGCAGTACTGCAGCATTGGTCGCGAAGTTCGAGCAGCAACTCATCGAAGCAGCAAGCGAAGCCGGTCAGTAGCTAGCCCGAGCCGTTCATCCTGATTGCACCGAGTACAACCGCTGCACGCGCCGGTTGGACGCCGGCCAGAGGCTGAATGCTGCCGTTCAAGGTTGGCCGCCGAATAACGGCCTCAGCCCAGAGGGGCCGGCGGTAGAGCGCCCAGCGGGTGGCCAGCGGTTTCCGTCTGTCAATGCAGTTAGCATGACCGGCAATACCCCAGCAGGGAACTGCTCCGGTCGAGGTGCCGTCGCACATTGCTTATGACGATGGTGGCAAGGCGCTGCGGCGCCTCCTTGGCTGGCAACTTGCCCGGAAAAGAAAGGACACAATGAAGCTAAATTCCGCCATGCTGATCGCCCTGTCACTGTATGGCGGCAAGGTGTATGCAGCCAGCGCTGATGTTCTTTACGATCAGTTCCAGGGTGGCCGTTGCGCGCCGGCCCTCGCTATGCTGGAGCGTGCCGCCACGGACGGCGAGGCCACAGCCCAGCACGTACTCGCCCAAGCTCACTACTTCGGCTATTGTGTGACCAAGGACGAGCGCGAGGCCGTGACCTGGTTCCGCAAGACGGCGGAACAGGGGTATGCCGCTGCGCAATTCAACCTGGGCATGATGGATCACAACGGCCGAGGCGTGGCCCAGGACGAGCGCGAGGCCGTGGCCTAGTACCGCAAGGCGGCCGAGCAAGGGGACGCTGCTGCGCAGTTCACCATGGGCGTCATGCACGAGACGGGTCAAGGCGTGGCCAAGGACGAGCGCGAGGCCGAGGCCTGGTTCCGCAAGGCAGCCGAGCAGTGGCACGCCGCTGCGCAGTTCAACCTAGGCGCCATGTACGACAAGGGCCAAGGCGTGGCAAAGGACGAGCGCGCAGCCGAGGCCTGGTATCGCAAGGCGGCCGAGCAGGGGTAGGCCGATGCGCAATTCAACCTGGGCGTCATGTACGAGTACGGCCGAGGCTTGGCCAAGGACGAGCGAACGGCTGAGGCCTGGTACCGCAAGGCGGCCGAGCAGGGGTACGCCGCTGCGCAGAACAACCTGGGCGCCATGTACGACGCCGGCCGGGGCGTGGCCCAGGACAAGCGCGAGGCCGTCGCCTGGTTCCGCAAGGCGGCCGAGCAAGGGGACGCCGCTGCGCAGTGCAACCTGGGCGTTATGTACGCCAACGGCCGAGGCGTGACCAAGGACGAGCGCGAGGCCGTGGCCTGGTACCGCAAGGCGGCCGAGCAGGGGCACGCCGCTGCGCAGTACAGCCTGGGTGTCAGGTACGACAACGGCCAAGGTGTGGACAAGGACGAGTACGAGGCCGTGGCTTGGTATCGCAAAGCGGCCGAGCAGGGGTACGCCAGTGCGCAGAAAAATCTGGGTTTTGCCTTCGAATATGGCCGAGGGGCGCTGCAAGATGCCGGCGAGGCCGCGCGCTGGTATGAAAAAGCCGCCCGCCAGGGGGATGCCTGGGGCCAGCGCAATATCGCGCGGATGCTACGCGAGGGGCGGGGCGGTCTGGCGCGCAATGTCGTGCTGGCCCATCCATGCCTGGCTAAACCTGGCCAGCGAGGCCAAGAATCCGCACCCCAAGGCCGCGGCCGAGCGCGACGAGTTCGGCCGCGCGCTCAGCCCGGAGCAGGTTGCCGATGCGCAGCGCTTGGCGCACGAATGGAGGCCCGGCACCGGCCTAGGCACACCAAGAGTCAAGGAGGAGACCTAGTCGGCGCCCGCCGCATGTCGCGGATAGCCGAAGCTGGCCCTTCCCGGTGCTGCCGTCCGTTCGGGCCATAGGCAGCATGGGCAATGGTTGCAACGCGGCCGACAGCGTGAGTTCGGGCGCGAAGGCCGAAAGGCAGGAGTCGCTGGCATAGTTGCTGATCAGGCAGACAAAGTCTGCCTACGCACGGCCCGAAATGCATTTTCTGCTGACACCGGCTAACCTGGGACCATGAACATCGCCGTCATCGGTGGCGGCATCGCCGGCTTGGTGGCCGCGTGGCAGCTGTCGCGGCGCCAAGCGGTGACGCTGTTCGAACGCCATGCGGTGCCCGGTTTCGTCGCAAGCTCGGTGGCGCTGGATGGCGCCCTTTCAGGTCTTCGCATCGACGTGCCGCTGCGCGTGTTCTACCCCGGGTACTACCCGATGCTTACTCGCCTGTATGCAGAACTTGGCGTGGCCACCGAGCCTGTCGATTACGCGACCACCTTCAGTGATGGAGATGGCCGCACCTACTTCCGTTGGCGCAACGCACGCATGGGTGGCTGGTCACTACCCTATGTGCTGCCGCAGGACGTGGCCAGTGCGCGCGGGCGGCGCATCGTGAAGGGTGCGCTGCACTTCCAGGCCAGGACGCGCGCGGCGCTGGCTGCTGGGGATTTGGGTGGCGCGAGCAGCGGCGAGTTCGTCGCGGCCGAGCGCATCGCACCCGAGTTCGTCGACGGTCTGCTGCTGCCGGCCGTCGCCACCATTGGCACCTGCAGCACCGACGACGCACGCGCCTACCCCGCTGCCGTGATCGCCGGCTATGCCGCCGCAGGCGTGGCGCGCCAGAGCGTGCGCCGTGCACGCGACGGCGCGGATGCGGTGGCCGCGAAACTGCTGGCCGGCATCACACGCGTTCAATGCAACGCCGGCGTGGTGGCCGTTTGGTCCCGGCGGTGCACGGCCGCATCCGCGCGTCAAGCCGGTGCCGGCCGGGTGGTGGTGCAGCACGCCACTGGCGAGGATGTCTTCGACCATGTCGTCTTCGCCACGCAAGCCAACCAGGCCCTCAGCTTGCTGGCCGACGCCGCGCCCGACGAGACCGCGGCGCTGGCCGCCTTCCGCTACCGTGCGCTGGAGGTGCTGATGCACCGTGATGCCGCGCTGATGCCGGATCGCCGCGCCGACTGGTCACCGGTGAACGCCCGTGTCTGCGCTGAACACGAACAACCTGAAAGCACGATATGGATCAACCGCGTGCAGCCAGGGCTGCGCGACGCCGCGCCGCTATTCCAGACCGTGATGCCGCAGCGCTCGCCGCGAGATGGCAGCATCCTCGGCCACGCCCGCTTCGAGCGCCCACTGGTCGACGCAGGCAGCGAGGCCGCCTTGGCCGCACTGCAGCGATTGCACGAGCAGCCCGGACGCAGTGTGTGGTGGTGCGGCTCCTACGCCGAAACCGGCGTGCCGTTGCTGGAAAGCGCGGTGCGATCGGCGTTGGCGGTGGCCGCGCGGGTGGAGTCCTGCGCCGCCCAGTCGCTGGCCCGGCCAGAGGCCGCGTGACGGCAAGCGTTGCTCAGCGATGGCCGAAGTCTGGCAACACGAACTCGGCCACGTCACGGATGTGGCGGAGAGCCCGGCTTGATGACCGTAGGCCAGCATTTCTGGCCCCCCCCGCAGCGAGCGGTCAGGTATCTGTTCTGGAGGTCGGAGCAAGCACTCAGTAGAAATCTGAAGGCGCTGCACTTGCTCGAACTGGCATGCTCCGACTCTTCGCAGCTGAGGGGCATCAAAAGGCTGGTTGCAGCCGCTCGGACTCGGCACTCGTAAGTCTGCAATGTGACCGGAGCAGCCGTTCGCTGGCCAGCCAAAACGTCGTCGCGGAGTAGATGGGGCCTTGAGATTTCAGGCCTGACCCTTACGCCGGTGACCCTTGCGCCGGTGCTGTTTTGGTCGGCCGAGCGAGCCTCGAAGTTACAGAAGAAACTACTCTTTGGCGGTGCGGTGGCTACCGCCGAAGCCGCTCAACAATCTTTCTGCAATGCTCACTTTCAGCGTCCATAGTTAATCCGCGCTCTGCCAACTCAAGTGCTCTCGGTGCGTTCTTCGTATGCATATGGAGCCAAGCCAAGCGAGAAAGATCCGTTGCGTCAAGTTTCGCGATGTCACTCTCAAGTTGATATATCAGCTTCCCAACAAGATGCTGCCGTTCTTCCGGCAAGAATGGGTCATTCCCGTCGCGCGCTGCGTTTGCGAAAACATGATTGATAGCATTGGCGAGCTCGCTGCGATCATCAACAGACATATCTTGGCTATTTGAAAGTTCAGCAAGTGCCTGCATCTCACCTTGAATGTCGCCCTCTTCTCTGCAGAGTCCAGCGAGGCTCCGCCAAACCGATACCCTCGATAGGCTTACATCATCGCTTTCCAAGTAGCGGCGATACGCCGACTTCGCCCATTCTGGACCGTTCAATCCACCTTCTTCCAAATATAGCCTAGCTATGTCAGGCCATGCTGCCGGGACGCGACTTGCTACGAACTCCAGCATTGGCTTCAACGATTCAAGGTTCTGACTTCCAGCGGTTACCCTCTTAGCGAGGCCTCTTACCAAGTGTGCAACTCGAGTCCTAACACCAGCAGGAATACCATCCTTTCGAATTGTTCCAAATTCTCTGAGAAGTTCAGAGTCAGCTTCAACCACTGCTTTTAGTGGGCTTGCATTTAGCTTTTTTTGACCGAAGGTGAGTGCAGCAAGCGGGATAGAAACGAAGTGCTCCTTGTCGTCCGGAACTTTATATTCTTCCAAGAACGAGAGGCGCTTGAGTTCGTCAAGTGCGCCTCGTACATCGATGCGCTCATCAGCGCTTCTCATTAACACCGCTTCTAAAGCGATTGCGGGCACGACAGAGCGCCAGGTTGAAAGCAATAGAAAAACTCGCTGAGCAGCAGGCGAAAGTGCGCTGTACGTACGTTCAAAGAGCGCCTGAAGGATTTGGTCTTGATCGGCAATGATACGCTGCGGCTTAATTAATCGCTTCGCCTTGGAAACCTCGCCCAATAGGATTTTTATGACGTATGGATGACCGGATGATTCATCGATCAATGCACGCCGATAGTCGTCTGTTAGGAGATCATCTATATCAATTCTTTTCGCAACAGAGTTAACTAATTTCAACGCCTCCGAATCCGTCATACCGGCGACCTCTATGGGATAGTCCCCCACGAAATCACGAGTTCTCGTAGTTATTAAGACCTTGTTAGGTGACCGAATATAAGCATCAATCCATGCAAACACCTCCGCGGGATTCGTGACAGTTTCAAAATTATCAAATACATACAGAGTTGGCCCTACCGGCGTACCCGAAAGAGCGGCCGCAAAATATTGATCCGATTTAAATCCTTTGTCGCTCCTATTCGCAGGATCCATGAGTACTGCATACTCGTTGGCAAAGTCACCTAGCGATACGCCGTGCGGTCTCACTGGCTTTGGCCCACTAGAAAGCAAATCGACATCCCGGGCACTGAACCAAACAATAAGATCAAATCTGCTGGTCTGCTCCTTTTGAAGCCTCTTGATTACGGATATTGCAACGGAAGTCTTCCCAATTCCACCAGGACCTCCGAGCGACACTATTTCATGGCGATCCCTTGTTAGAGCCGCTTCGAGTGTCTGCTCAAGGTTGGGGCGATCAATGTAATCATCAGCAGCGGCCGGCACATTGGAAAGTGAGTTGCCCTGTAAATCTAGCGCTGGGCTGCCTTGTGTCTCACTGTTCGGGAGTGGCGTCGCGGGCGCTAACCATTGAGCCCCTTCTACTCGGCGCTTCTGATTGCTTATATACGAAATAATCTCATAATCCGAGCCGCGAAATTGACCATTCGGTACGAAGAAGTCTGTTACCGAGGCATCAGATTCTAGTAGTTCAATCCGGACGGGCGCTCCGATATTAATGTAAACACCGTCAACTAGATTCTCTGTCCTGCTTTCCCGCAAGTGCTTGAATTGATCTGAAGTATCAGATAAGGAAGTAACTTTGTACTTGCCAGACAAATTTCTATGCAGATATGCCCATTCCGCCTGGAAAATTGAAAGGTCTTTAACGATTAGTCGGATCGACTTCTCTAGTGGGACTATTGCTCGGGAACATTCGATGCCCAATGGTGCGCCATGTCCCCGCGTCTTGTTGCGCAGTAACGCAAACCATGTGAACCACTGCCGTAGGGGCACCTGAGGCGGCAAGTTTGGGATTTCGATTTGAAGGGCGTTAATCGCGCTATGCAACAACCTGACTGCTTCATACTGCCATTCCTTTTCACCCGATCGTTGAAGGAGTTCACGTTGAAATCCTTTGAATTCGCTTCTTAGGAACTGGGCACTCGGGCCCGTCAACGCTGCGTCTAGTCTGGATGACCACTCCCCAATACCGTCTGCACGAACAAGTTCGCGGAGGATCCCAAAGCGATTTCGATCCCTGTCATCGGTAATGCCCGCTATGAACGTGCAAACGATCATCTTCGTCAAAAACTCGCCAAAGAACATGAGGCCGTAGAACGCGGATACGTCGGAATCATCCCTATCGCCTTGGTATCGAGCCTCCATCCGTTGGAGCGGAGTAATCATTTTTTTAGCTTTCGGTCGGGAATTACGAGGGGAACAGCAGTAACTGCTAACTCTGCCAGTCGCGCCAACTCTTTGCAACGGAGGGTATTCACCGTCTGCAACCCGCCCACGTGCGGGCCTATCCGGCCCGGATTGTCGAACGTCGAACACGAGCCCCGTTGACCAGCGACTGGTTCTGGCCACGAGTTACTCTTCCTGGCTCGCAAGCTCAAGGGCAGCAATCGCTGCGAAGCCGCCTCAAGGCCCTGGCCGTTCCTAGCCGCGCACAGCTAGTGCATCCAGTCCCTCTGAACGCTACAGCCCGACAGTCAGTTCTCTGGCCAGCACAGGCCCCAGCGCTCGATCACCCCTCGCACGCGAGCGTCTCCATCCGGGATCAGCGTGTGCAGGTCGGCCCGGCCCCAGCGCAGCGCATCTAGACATGACAGCATGTCGTCACTGATGGCGATGTCGACGGCGCGAAGCTCGAACGGGTCGAGCGCAAAGACCTTCCCGTTGTAGGTCGCAGCCAGGAAGCGTGCAATGCGGGCGATCTGACCAGAGTCGCGCTCCTCGGCCAACTCGAGCAACCGCACAAAAGCCTGAGCGCCTGCGCGCGTGGCCTGCAGGGATCGCACGTCACAAGCCGCGACGTCAGCACCGATCCCGATGTTCGTGACGTGGCCTGGTCGCTGCATGACGCTCACCGTTCAATCTCACGGCCTGGCCTGCCCTTGGAGTGGGTCGGCTCAGCATGGGACGGCCCTGACCGCTGCGGTACTTCGCGCTCCCGTTGACGGCCATGGTCCTTCGCGAAGGCGGACTCGACGATGAAGCTGCTGATGCGCTGGGCCAGCTCGCGGTCGCCCGGCCGATCCGATGCCCTGAGCGCGGCCACGATGTGCGCCCATGCCTCCAGTGCACCGACTCGGCTGCTCGTGTAAGCCTTGCCCGATTTCGTCGACTCCGGGGCATTGCGCAGACGGCCCTCCTCCCGGGCCTTGTGCTGCCACAGGTTGTCGTAGCGGCGCACTGCCCCTCGGGTGGCCTGGCGCGTGGCTTCGGCCTCCACCCCATAGCCACGTAGTCGCTCCGCGAAAGTCTCGCGCCAGCGTTGCAGATCGGCCTTGCGCGGGTTCAGACGCCTGCCGCTCATGGACTCCGCCCTCACGCTCAGATGCACATGCGGGTTCCCCTGGTGCTTGTGTAACACCATCACATAGCGGTGGTCCTTCAGCTCGATCTGGGCGAACTCCCGAGCGGCCTTCAGAACGATCTGCGCATCGGTGCCGCGTGGCATCGACAGCATCAGGTTGAAGGCCTCGCGCCGATGGCTAGCCTCACCGATCAGCGAACCGCCCAGGCGCCATTGCTCGGCCAGGTCGCGAAGAGCCTCCTTGTCCTGGCGAACCACGCCGCGGTCGTCCTCGAACTCAAGCTTTCCGTTCTTGCTGATGTAGCGGAAGTGGGCAGCGATGGCGCCCATGCCGCGACCACCACCGGTGACCTTGATCATGACCTGTGGCGCTCGCCGGATCACGGTGGCCTCGATGCGCCGACGAATTACCGCCGCTTGACGACGCAACAAGGTATTCAAGCGTGATTGCGGTGCCGCTTTCACCATGCGGTTTCCAGGATAAAACAAGCGCTCGCCCCACTGAACCAGCACGCCATCCACCGTTGAGCTTGAGGTCATCTGCGCCCTCCCGTTCCATCGCTACACAGGATCGCCTGCACCCTGACGCCGCGAAGGCGTCAGCGCCGAAACCAATGGCGCCGCTGCGGCGAGATGCCGTTTCACCGCATCGGACAGCTCAGCAACCGCGTCACTGCAAGCCACCTGTTCTGGCGACGAGGCCTCACCCATGACGCGCATGAGCGCATCCAGGTCACTGGATATGGCTGCCAGGACGGCATTGGACCGCACCAGGGCGGCCCAGTTCTCACGCTGGTCAGGGGCCACGGGCACGGGTGGCTGTCCATCCATCAGCCGTGCCACATAGACCCCTTGGGACAACCCAGCCGCACGCGCAGCGCAGACCAGCCCTGCGGCATGGCGAGCAGCCATACGCAAGGTCACCTTGGTGATGGCGTCCTGCGCCCCGGGAGGAACAGCACCAGCTGCACGCGCATGGCCGGCGACAGAGCGTGCCTCCACCCATTCAGCAACAGCCGTTCTCACCAAGGCGGCCACCGGCATCTGCATAGACTGCGCGATGGCATTCAACGCCGGGCCATGCCCGCGCAAATCGATGCTCATTCGCTCGCGCCGAGCCGTCGAACGCGGCGCGTCGTCAGCTACGTGGCGGGTCCAGAGCATTTTGGGCATGATCACCAATATGCGCCCACATTCGGGCTGGGCGCGCGATGATTTTTAGCTAATTTCCATCGCCCTACCGGTGTAGGTCGAGCAGCAATGCCACTACGCCGAACCGCGGCCGCCAGCGCTGGGCCAAGTCATCATCGTCGAACCATCCCATGTACTGAAGCCCGATGGCTACGGCATTGAACTCTAACAGGACGGTCGACACGGGCACGTTGCAGCACGGGGTCACAACGTGCCGGTCCCGTTTGCGTTAGGCCCTACATCCCCGCAGTTGTTGCCGTCGCGCGCCGCAACTCCGCCAGTCCAATGTCGTAACCCCATCTGAATCTGGCGAAAGAGTGTCCCCATCCCCCGGCCTCCGAGACCCAACGATTGGCATCCCAACCGGCCTCAATTAAATCCGCCGCGGCAAATACAAACTCGAGAGCATCTGTCAAGAAGTGCGCTGACGGCTCTATGCGGTCGAAGTCCAAGTCGCCTGAACTTCCATGCACATAGAAGTTCCGGCACTTCACTGCCGTATTCGCCACAAACTGCAGGTCCAGGAATCTGGTGCCGACTTTTGCCTCAACGATAGAGACTCGGTGCGCGACCTTCTTGGGCAGTGACGGCTGACCCAATCTTCCCAACGCCGAAAGAGCGCTGTTGCGCTCGGGTCCCGCGGGATGCTTGCGCAACAACTGAGCGCACATGTCCCGCGTCGAAGCCAGCGCAGGATCTAGTGGAGAACTGATTGGGAACGCACTCGCGGGCAGAATATCGAACATGTTGGCTGCAGCGACAAGACGATCAACTCCATACTTGTTTCCTTTCTTCAAGCAGCCGAGGTACTGCCCTCGCGCTGCGCGCCAGTCCGAGTGCCGACGTAGCCAATCGGCAAGTACGGCGTCGAACTCCGTGCGGCGGCGTATTGGATCTAGCGGGACATCGCCAGGATGTGGCCTAAGGTGCTCGACGTCTTTCACCTTCCACTGATAGCTCTGATGTATCTGCATCATCTGAGGAATTCCATCAATCACTTCATTGGTGCTGATGTCGATGCGTTCTATGCCTTGACGCCGGCCCGCCGCAATGGATAAGAAGGCGCACACCTCAAACATGCGTTCAACAGCGGTTTCGAATGCGATGGGTGAGTCGGGCTCTATCGAAACCGCAATTCGGTTCTTCATGTAAAAGCCGGATGGTCCGCCGAGGCTATATCGCGGCCGATGATTTACGGATACCTTGCCGACTACGCTATTCACCTCAACAATGCGGTCCTTACCAGTGAAGTAGTAGACCTGCGGCCACTCACCCGTTTCAACAGTTCGATCGTGGCGTCGCTCTTCAAGAACCGCATCGATGATTGGCCGAGCATCGATTACTTTGCTGAAGGCATCGAAGTCATAGAAAAGCGTCTTGAGATCAGTGGTACTAAAGTGAATCCCAGTGATGCAACTTTCGCTCGGATTGAGATGCCGCTCTCCCACCGCCACGTAGTGCGGAAAGACGTCCGCGTGGTACCTTATCGGCCCGTCCCTCCGGCCTGAGTGGCCAGACCCGGGACTCCTGCAGTCGATCAAAGTGACGCAGTCGTCGTCGTATGTTGTTCCTGTCACACAACTGCCATCCTCTACTCGCTGCAGGAACTCATCCGAGTGCAATCGCAGATTCGACTTTGTTCCAGCGAGTTCCAGCTGCCCGACTGCCGTTTGGCCGCCAGCCAAAGAGAACGTACCCAGCAGTCGCGTGGATTCCCTCTTTCCAGCCTTGCTCTTAGAGCCACTCTTCTTCATCAGCGCCTCGTGCCCGTGGATCTCAGCCATTCTCCGTCGGCCAAGACTCGCCTAGAGTGCAAGGTGAGGAATAACCCCTCGCTCAACCACCGGACCCGCTACGGCAGCCACCGTCTGGCCGCTCCAGGCCATGGTAGAAATCGTCCTTCTGCGGCCAGCCGGCGACTACCGCCGCGGGCCGGTTAGCTCGAACGTTGAGTGGTTCACTCAGGCTGCCATGACTGGGTCGCGCAGGCGGTTAGCCGCTGCGCGTTCGCGCGAGGTGGGTTGCTTGGGCGGCGGCGCTGGTGGGCGCAGCAGGCCGCCCAGGAGGTCGGGGGAGAGTTTCAAGAGGAGACACCTCGCATCGGTTCGATGCCAGGTGTAGCGACGGGAAGACGCATCTGCCGATGCGTCTGGAACCCCGGCACGCTCGCAGCAGACGCTGCCAGCTCAAGGCCGGGTCTCCGGGCGGCTGACCGTGTGCTCTTCGGCGGCTGGGGCCGCACGCACCCGACACTCTCCGGGCTGGACGCCCCTCGTCCTCCGTCAGCAATACGGCGCCGCTGCCTGCACCCCACCCCGACTGGACGTCGGCGCGTGGCACAGGAAGCCAACCCGGACTGCGAGCAGCGTGCGCCGTGACCGGCTCTCGCTTCGTGGCTGGACGCCTCGTCTCCGTCCGGGTTGGCTTCCTGTGCTTCGTTTCGTCAGCGGCGTACCTCACGCCCACTGTGTGGGCTGCGGTCCCGGACCCCTCATGCGCGTGGGCGCGCACCAGCCTTTGGACGGGGCTTCGAGGACTCCGCCCCCCGGGCGCTGCGGCAACCCGCTGGGGCGGGTGTGCCTTCGCGTCAGTTCAGACGCCTGTCTGAACTGACGACCGTCCGTAAACGGCGGCGCCACCAATGATTAAGTTCTTACGCCTTTTGACCCTGGGCGTCCAACTGGGCCCAGGGCAATTGCTCATAGAAGGAATTTATCGACGCATATGCATCGGCGAACGCAGGCAAAGGCTCTTCTACTTCTTGCGCTAGTAATTCGTAACCCTCTTTAGCCATTTCTATGACTTCAGGATTTGAAATTGACGCCTTGGTGGCTTGGATTTCCCTTTCCTTGCATGAGGCGACTAGCAAATTCAGCAACCTTAGCTGCTCCGCTGGCTCCATCTTAATCCCCCTCACTAAGAGGTTGATGTCATAGACATCTTGCCGGCGATTACGCCTTCTAGTTGGCTGCTGTAATAGCGACCGATACTTTTCTGCAATTAGATTAAGAAAGCTGTATGCCTGAATTTCCTCCCCCTCACCAATACCCAAAATCTCTACATCGTAAACAGCCTCGTTGTAGCTATAGTCAATTTGAACTACTGTTGGCGCTTGTTTATTTCGTAGTCGGTCGACTTCGGAAGCTTTACTTCGAGGTGCATACCCAATGTTGAGTGACATTGTCGGGAAACTGGCATCGGGTCGCGCTGGCCTGACTTCTGCCCGCTGACGAAGACACATTGTGTCGTATTGCAGAATTTCATTTGCAATTACCAATTGCTGGTCCAACTCAGCTAAGAGGTCTTGAGCTTCGGCCTTTTCGTATTTCGCCTTAGTTGAAAAGTCAGCGTCTTTAGTAAATCTGGTGCTGTCGTAACGGATAGCCATTAGTAAGCCACCCTTCATCACCATCGTTGAGCGGAGTGCAACAGAGCTACCGATAGCAGTGAGGACGATATGTACTGCTTCTCGAAAGTTTCGCTTATCTTTTGGAGCCTTCGCGACCCAGGCGGGCAAATCTAGCTCTTCAAAACTCATCAATGTCCTCATCCGCCACAGTTAGAGATGGCACGTTAATGGATAGTTTCCAAACATCAGAATATGTAGATGCGTACTCTGCGTCTGGGTCTAGTTTTCTTGAGCCACCCCGTTGCGCCCAAATTTTCCAGCCTTCCAACGCCGGAGAGTCTAACTTGCAGACTTCCGCGAGAACGTAGCCTGCTCTTACTTTATCTATTGGTTTCCCGTGTCTCTCTACTTCGTCAACAATTAGGCGAAGATAGCGTTTCGCTTCTTTTTCATAGATATCAAGTACATGCTGCATCCCACCGCAAAGCTTTGGTTCGCGGAGCATATCTAAAAATACTCTACCGATGGTTGCCACTCGTAAAGCATTTACGCCCACGATGCGGAATGCACCCATATGGGACCGCTCTTGCACATGAACAGATGTGCGCCCAATGGTTGAAAATTTCGGTCGAGTTAGCCGAGGGAGCCCCGAGACGTCATATGTCTCGTAGATATCTCCAAGCTCCTTTCGCATCTTTATTTCTGCCTGGTTCCGCCATTCAATTGCAGGCGGAGTGGTCAAATATAAAATTTGCGGAAATCGGTCTGTCAGACCGTGATGCTCCATGGCGCTGAGATGCGAGACGTAAGCAAACGGGTCTATACAGCACGCAACCTCAGCGGGGGGCGTGTTTGAGCGACCGAATAGGGCAAAGGCGCTCAAGCCTTCAATTGGAGAGATAAGCCCTATGTTCGCCAGCGCCTCGATTAGTCGCTTATATTCAAGCTTAATCGCAGCAGGCTCACGAGCCTCCGTCTTGAGGCATACGAGCTTTCCCAGCTCGTATGCATTCAGCGCGGGGACGCTGGCAGCGGACAACGACTGTCCCACCTGCGAAACTAGCTCCACATTAACTGTAGAGCCCGACGATTTTTTGGTAGCCACGTTGCCTTAGACTGCGTCCTGAGGACGCAGTCTAAGGCAACGTGGACAACAAGTCAAGTATTCTTCACATCAATGACTGTTAGACTGCGTCCTTAGGACGCAGTCTAACAGTCATTGGAATCGCGCATTGATTTCCGACACGTTGATGAGGTTATTTCAAAATGTCTGCCGCACAGACTGTAGACTGCGTCCTTAGGACGCAGTCTACAGTCTGTGCGCGTGACGGATGAGCCCCCTCTCTTGAGAGGCGCTTCACCATGAACAGCCAAGCACCTAGCGGCGTCAATATCCGACATGAAAGAATGGTTGTCGTTTGACGCCCAACCTCACAACATGTAGACTGCGTCCTAAGGACGCAGTCTACATGTTGTGAGTAGGCAAACCTCGGACCTCCTGGCGAATGAACGTATTCCTGGCATCCAGCTGGCTAACAACGTTCACGTACGTGGGAACGTAGGCTGTCAGCTCATGACCCGTTGCTCAAGGACGCGGTTAATTGACCGTACATGGACGCCCCCGTCGCGCCGGGCCAGAAACTCGGCCTGCTTGAGCTTCTCTTCGGCGCTCTTGGCGCTGCTGGAGTCGGCCTGCACCAACAGAAGCAATCCCATCAAGGCACCGAGCAGATCGGTGCGTGAGAAGGTCTTCGACATTTCGTTCATCCTCAATGGAAGCAGTCGGCAACAGGGCAGCGTTGTCACTGGAGAGACCCCGCCGTCTTGATGCATAGGTTTTCGATAAGGCCATTGCCAGCCTCTCGACCATAGTTTTGTTGGACCTTGTCCCGGGCGGCATGGCGGACCGGATCATGACGATCAGCAAGACCCCGGAGCAACTGTCTCTGTAGCGAACTGACATCGAAGAGGACCAAGGCAAAGAGCTGCAGGAACAGCGAGATCATGAGCACCTCGCCAAGCAGCTTGCGGTGCCTGACGATGCTGGGGATGAACCAGGAGAAGTCGAACCTGGCAAGCTCCCCGGCCAGGCTGGCGCGGCTGGTGATCAGGATCAGCTCACCGCTCCATTGCTGGAGGAAGACTTCGAGAGGCTCGATAGTGGGGCGGGCAGCTTGAGGCCCGGCAGACAGTTCGCCGCCGGCATTGCGGTCCCAGGATGCGGGATCCAGGAACAGAACGCGTTGGCCATCGCATTGAGCCAGCACCACCAGCCGACCATCGTTCATCTGGGCCAGGGCGGGCAGCGGCACCAAGGTCAGGCGCTCGGCCGAGGTCTGGGTGGCCTTGGCTTTGAGGCCGAGGTGGCGCGCGGCCAGCAACAAATCCTGGCGCGACAGCGCGTCGGATTCACCCAAGCCCAGTTCGTGCCTCAGCGCCGCAGGCTCTACAGCGACATGGTGAAGCCGTGCAATGACGGCGAGTGCGGCCAGGCCGAACTCGGCCGATGCTGCGTCGACATGGGCTTGATCCGGGCCAGCGATCCCGGGTTCGTTAGGGGTTGAGCCGCCTCGATGGGCAAAGGCAACCCCAGGCGCGACACTGGTGGTGTCCGCCGAATTCGTATTCATCACTGGCATCCCTGTGCGGCACTTTTGGCCACTTATTCAGGCGCCGATTCTTCCTACCCCCTAGTTTGTTGGATACCCCCCTGAAGATGGAGCTCGAGGTCATTTGCAACGGTGTGTTGGCAATGTCCCAGTCAAACGGGCGCTCAGCCTCATTCGGCAGTTGGGATTTTTCTACTGTCAAGTAGTCTCAAGTGGTGCGCGTGCGGCTGAGCACGGGCAGCGGCAGGAGGTCCGGCAAGACATCGAGCGCCTGCGTGGGCAAGGGCACCAGATGAGCCGGCGTCCGGGAGTCGCGCTTCTGCCAATACCGCAGCTTCATCTCCTTGGGCGGACAACGCCATAGCGGCCCATCGAGGTCGATGTCCTCCCAATGGAGCAGGCGCAGCTGACAGGGACGCCGGAACAGCATCGTTGCCAGCCGCAGGGCGGCACAATATGATTCCTTCCACGATTCGAAGTTTGCGGGTCGTGGTTGTCAAGTCGACAAAAATTTGTGCGCATGCGGGTGGATGGCGCAAAACTGACTGGAGTTGGCGAGTACTTACTCTCGTTAGATACAGTCGTTCTTCAAATTGCCTCCTCAACAAGTAAAATTCGGCAGTAACTAGCCGGTGCACTCCAGCGCGGAGCGCGACTTGGCAAGGCCCGGGCGCGATCTTTCGATAGAGCCCCAGCCACCAAACATCTCTCAGAAGCCCATCCATCGAGATGGGCTTTTGCGTTTCTGGCCCACCTCATTGGGCTGGTTTCGTGCCGTAGGCGTCCGGGCATCACATCTTGACGCCGACGTTTGCAGGCCCGAATCGACTCAGGGTAGGTCGAGGAGCCAGTCTCGAATTGCACGGTTGGCAGCATTGATGTCGAAGCCTTTCGGGTC
>Ga0187843_10001132_pt1 | contig 17341 bp, 12 predicted proteins | sample SpaLakP09_SKY_43_FD_134516 | JGI IMG/M metagenome (GOLD analysis project Ga0187843, IMG submission 134516) | Oligotrophic lake water microbial communities from Sparkling Lake, Wisconsin, USA - SP09_SKY_43 | ecosystem: Environmental > Aquatic > Freshwater > Lake | place: USA: Sparkling Lake...
AGGGTGAGCAAGGCCACGCTGATGGCCAGCAACAGGCGCGGCACAAGCTGGTCATCTTTGATCGCGAGGCCAAGGTGCCGGACCTGCCGGACGGCGATACTCGCATCCGCTTTCACCGCATCGCCGCCACTGAGGCCAGCGATGCAATCACCGACTTCAGCGCCATGCGCAGCGTGCGTTCCAACGCAGTGGCGCTGGCCAGTTGGCATCCCGAGAAGATATCTTCACCTTCGGCCGAGGAGAACTCAAACCTGGATGCGGGCGAACTCCCAGCCCTGCCGGTCTACGACGGTAAGGGCCAGCAGGACTTTGCAGACCAGCAAGCGGCCGCGACCCATGCACGGTTGATGCTGCAGGCATTCGAAATGCAGAACAAGCGCTTCGAAGGCGCAAGCGCGGCGCGCCAGCTCGGTGCAGGTATGCAGTTCACACTGAGCCAGCATGAGCGCTATCCCGAAGGCGAGAACCGCTTCAAGCTGCTCTCGGTCAGTCATAGCGCTCGCAATAATTTCGATAGCAACATTGCCCCGATCATCGATCAGGTACTCCCTGCCTCGCTGGGAAATTTGTTCGGCGAGACGCCCTCCTCGGCCAGCGTATCGGAGGATGACCTCAAGACTGGCACCTACCGCAACCGCTTCGTGGCCTTGCGCGATGTGGTCCCCATTGTCCCCACCGCCATCACGCAACGCCTGAAGCCGACTGCACGCGGCCCCCAGACTGCGCTGGTGACCGGCCTGCCGGATGCGGCCGTCACCACGGACCGCAATCACCGCGTCAAGGTCCAGTTCCATTGGCAGCGCGGTAAGTCGCCCAATCCGGGCGGCTTGCGCGAAACCGGGAACCTCGGTGACAAGAACGGCAACGCCCCCGGCAACGATGCCTCCGGTACGTGGGTGCGGGTGGCCGAAGCGCAATCCGGCCCCAACTGGGGCAGCCAGTTCACGCCAAGGGTCGGCAGTGAAGTGCTGATCGATTTCATGGAGGGTGACATTGACCGGCCCGTGGTGGTCGCGCAGCTCTATAACGGCAGCGATGTGCCGCCCTTCTCCGCTGGGGTGAATTCCGGGGCCAATCACGCCGGCACGATCTCGGGTTGGCATAGCACAGCGCACGATGGCAGCGGCTTCAACCAATGGGTGGTGGACGACACGCAATCGCAGTTGCGTATGCGGCTGGCGTCCAGCCAGGCCAGGTCCCAGCTCAATCTCGGCCATCTGATCGAACAGGCCGACACTGGCGCCCAGCGCGGCAGCTATCGCGGCCAGGGTTTTGAATTGCGCACGGACGCCTGGGGCGTGGTGCGCGGTGCGGAGGGCTTGCTGATTTCCTCGACGGCGCGCCCCGCTGCCGGGGCCAGCGTGACCAGCACGCAGATGGATGCTCATGAAGCCGTCGCCCAACTGAAGGGGGCGCAGCAAATGGCCCAGGCCATGGGCGACGCCGCCACTCAGCAACAGGCGCTGCATAGTGCGGAGGGTTTCCAGGCCAAGACTGATTTCATCTCCATCATCGATCCGGCAGACCAAGGCAAGCATCCGGGCAGTGTGAATGGCCAGGACGCGTTCAAGAGCCAGGCGGATTCCCGCGAGAGCGACAGTGCGCAGCCGGTCGAGAAGTTCGCAAAAGCCGCTGTGCTGATGGAGTCCCCGACCAACATCAACTGGGCCAGTGCGGCATCCACCGTGCTCTACGCTGGCGAAAACCTTCACTGGACCACGCAGGGGGATACGCACTGGACTGCCACCGGTACTGCCAGCGTTGCGGCGGGCAAGGCGGCCACGCTCTTTGCGCACGACGGCGGCATCCAGGCCTTCGCCGGCAATGGCCCGGTGTCCTTGCAGGCGCATACCGATGCGCTGGAGATCCTGGCTGACAAGGAGGTGAGCGTCATCAGCGTCAATGAAGGCATCGAGATCAAGGCGCGACAGAAGATCGTGCTGCAGGCGGGGCAGGCTTCGGTGACGCTGGAGGGGGGCAATATCACGTTTGCCTGTCCGGGGACGTTTTCGGTGAAGGGGGGAACGCATGCGTTTCCCGGAGGAGCGAGTGCAGCGGCAAGCCTGTCTCCTTTACCGAAAAGCACCGTGGATGCAAAAGGTTCGCGGAAATTCTCGTTCTCGCGGTAAGAATTCAATATGCTCATCAGCCCGCCTTTTCTTCCTCCTCATCTTGATCAAGCCGATGATGCCTATCTGGAGAGGGCCATGCGTAGCCCGGAACATGGGAATTTCCCGGTCAGCCATAAACTCTCGTGGCACGGAGGCTTGCATTTGGAAGCCCCAGCTCGTAACAACGGTCGAGAACCTGTTCGGGCCATTGCCGATGGCATCGTCGCCTACGTTCGACAACCAACAGCGCGCCCAGCCACCGCTACTGAAGACGAAAAGCATGTACTCGGCTATATGGGATGGACAGATGACGGCTGCATCATCATTCGCCACGATTCCACGATCGGAGCCCAGAACGATGCAGAAACGCCAGTACGTTTCTACTCCATCTACATGCATCTGCAGACGATACGCGGTATCAAAGCTGGCCAAACAATTTATCGTAAGGCCGAGTTAGGCAGCGCAGGCTCATTTGAGGGGCACGCCAACATCATCCACTTTGAGATCATCTGCGACGACGACAACCTTAAAAGACTGCTCGGCCGAAATACGGGTGACCTCAACATCACGACAAACGGTCGTACCGATGCGGTCTTTGGTGAAATTTACTTCAGGTTGCCAGCCAATACCATGCTCTACTCACAGCGTCCTCCTCTGAATGAAAAAACTGGCGTCGGCGGAACTGTATTGACCGAAGTCCTACTCGTGGGACTTCGTTTTGGAGGTGGGCATGGTCATGTCAGCACCTATCGCACGGACGGCACCCGAGTAGGCGCAGTGCTGAAGGAAAATGAAGCTGAATACGAACTTTACCGCCAGGCTGGAAAAATCGTTCAGGCGTACAGAGCCGCACGAGCCAGCCAAGTACCGTCACACAGCGCAGTCTACGAGTTGCTGCGATTCGGACGGATCTTGGGACCGGATCCCCTGATGCCAAGTGACACGCCACACTGGCGGCAGATCTCCACAGCGGATGCAAAAGGATGGGTGAATCTGAACGCCACTGGTGTTTTCAAGTACAGCGATGCCGATGCGCCCCAGTGGGCGGGCTGGCAACTGCTGAAGGACTACGACGACCAGAACAGCCGTTGCGATCTTGACGTGCTTCGCAAAATGCTGGACGAAGACGGGGACATGATCACGACCCCGGCCGAGGTGGAACGCCGTATGAAAGACATAGAGGTCCAACGGCTCATGCGAGGGATGGTGTGTAAATTTCCGACCGAATGGCAACGAGCGGGCGTCGCGCAGCGGTGGAATTGGCTGACCAAGGAAGGACCGAGCAGCGAGGGAAGCAAAACGCCAAGCCTGGCGAAAAGCACTTACCTGCCACTCGCCGACTTCCCCGCTTTTCAGCGTCATGTGGAGGCATTGGCATTCTGGGAACATGCTGTGCTCGACGGTATCGACCCCGCACATTGGCACTTTCATCCTAGGAAATTCATTGAACACTTCAGGAAATGCGGCTGGCTAAGCATTGGGGAAATGAAGCGAATTTATGCGGACAATGAGAGCCTCTATAGAGATATGGGTCTGCCTGGGGAAAGCGTCAAAGAAAAATTTCGCCTCAGTCTCAATCTCGTCTTTCGGAAATATCTTCTCAATACGCCCGTCAGAATGGCACATTTTTTCGGCCAAACCGCTCAAGAGAGCTATTTCTTCATGGTCACACGCGAGGTGACTATTTCCGCCAGCAGCGCGATAAAGGAAAACCATATCTCGGTACAGGGCGAAGAAGCCGGATATCTTCAGATCACACCAGATAATCGGAAGCAACTACGGTTTTTTGCCGAACGTGGCCAGAAGGGTTACTACGAGGGACGTACTGACTTGGGCAACACGGATACAGGCGACGGCATCAAGTTCCGCGGACGGGGCATGAAGCAATTAACTGGGCGCTATAACTATTCAGAGTATTGGGTATTTCGTGGTTGGCTTGATCGTAAGTCTTACGTTGCAGACTGGTCCAATAGTGGAGGAAAAGGGCCGGTGATTAGCAATCCTCAAATTGTGAGTGATGTCCCCTATAACGCTGTGGATACAGCTGGCTTCTACTGCGCAAAGACGAATATCCTGAAAGCAGCAGATGGTGGGGCGACGGCGGAAGCCTCTTCCGCTGTAACTCGATTAGTTAATCCTCATGAACGACCACTAGCTCCGAGACGATTGACCGAAACATTGATCTCCTACCGGGTATTAAGTGATGAAAAATAAGATTTTGATTTTCGCAATACTACTATCAGCACTTCCTGTTTCATGTACGGCCAACGCCGCGAATCTCGATTCGCGCAGTTCGTTCAGCAGCGGGAAGAATTTGTTTTCGTTCAAACAGGGAAGGCAGACGGTTAGATTTCATCTCGACATCCACGTCAATGGTTGGTCCATCAACTGCACAAGAACTCGGGCCGTCGTCTGGGGAGTCGATCTTGGCCTAAGTCAATCAGGTGTACCGTCAGTAAGCAAGGTTTACATCATTAACCTTGATAGCAGGAAAATCATTAATCACTACACGATCACACGTGGTCCATTTAGTGCCGCATTCAGCGCGGATCATAAAACGGTGATAGTAGATGACTACGTGGTAGATCAAAATTCGGGAAAAGTGCTGAGCATGACGGACAACGTAAAGATAGCCACTGAAGCTTGTCCATCATTCCCCGGAAAGCATTCGGAATATAAGTAATTGATTAGTAATTCCGAAGCAGGTCAGCTCCGCAACACCACGTACGCAATTCTCATCGCCCTTGCTGTCACCCAGGAAAACGGGGTAGTACGTTTAGACAATCACTGATGAAGCAACCCGCGGTATCGCAGATATTTGACCCATGGTACATGGACGCCAACAGCAAAGATAAAAACTTACCACTGCCTAATATGCAAATCACACAGAACGAGCAAACACACGCGCATTATTTCCACATCACCATCTTGGAAGAAAAAATTTTATGATCAGCAAATTTCATCTTGTGCTGTTTCATACCTTACTGATCCTTTGCACTGCAGCTACGGCCAACCCGCACAATACAGATTTTCCACCCCTTGACGTTTATGGAGAGATAAAACATAACGCGTGTCTTTCAGAACAAAAACAGTTCATGTTGAAGAGACTACCGGAGGATGCCCGTGGCTTAGTTGACACCCTTTTATGCGCAAGAAAACAGACGCCAGCAAAACCTATTTGCTGAGGCACATGCGCAAATTCATTAAAAGTACAACTCTAGATGAAAAATATATTGAGCGCACCAAAGTGATCAAAGCCGACTCTGAGCTTGCAGAAGAACTACTGAGCGCAGGCGAAGCATGGGATGTAAATTTGGAAGTCACTGCTGACAGAATCCAGCTCAACTTCATGCCAAATGAAGTTTGCCATTCCAGTCGGAATTTGATTCGGCTCACAGGAAAATGGTGGATCGCCGAAACCGATGATGCTTGCGATTAGTTCTCTTCGCTCCCACCATCCTATAAAGTCGAGATTCTATGAAAAGCGGACCACTTCTAGCTCAATTTTCGCTACTACTCTTCGTTTCCGCCTCGGCATCAGCGAACTCATCATCGGCTGAATTTCAACCCATCAATGTTCATGGTGAAATGAAAATCAACGCATGCGTTCCAGAACAGAGAGAGACCGTGCGAGCAGAACTTCCGGAGGGCGCTGCGCAGTTGGTCAATACGCTCTTATGCGCGAAGAAAACGGAAGCCAACAAAACCTACCTGTTACGTCATATGGGCAAATTCATCAAACGTACTGGAACAGATGAAAACTATGTAGAACGCACCGAGTTGATCAAAGTCGACTCCGAGCTTGCGGAACGGTTGCTGAGTGCAGGCGAGGCATGGGATGTGAGTGTAGAAGTTTCAGCTAACCGCATCAGCATTACCTATATGCCCAATGAAGCTTGCCTTGCTGGCCGAGAGTTAGTGAGAAAGAAAGGAAGATGGATGATTGCTGCAATCGATAGTGCTTGCGATTAGTTTCTCACTCAGCCATCTGAGGCCCGGCAAACCTCACTGACAGATAAATTGACGTAATGGTTTTTGTCAACCAAACATGTGTGCAAGGCCGCACTCTCAGCTTTGCTCAAGGAAAATGGCTTCTCTACAAAATTGGCGAAGCATACGATTACCTCTCACTATTTCTCTCCATGTTTTTCTTATTTCCAGATCCGATCAGCGCCTCAAACATTGAACTTCGCAATTCGTTCCGCGGCGGAGCAAATGGATTCGCGTTCGAAGCAGGAAAACGTACAGTTTCAATTCCGCTTGGTATCCGAGTGAGCGACTGGGCCGTCAACTGCTCAAGAACCCGTGCCATTGCGTGGGGACAAGATCTAACTAAAGCACGGATAGGTGCCCCGCCCGTTAATAAGATTTACGTCATCGATCTAAAAAAGAGAAAGCCGATCAATCATTTCACGAGAACGAGGGGCCCCTACGAAGCGGCCTTCAGCAGGAATCACAGAACAGCGATAGTGGATCACGATATCGTGGATCTGACGACAGGAAAGGTGGTCGACGTGATTTACGACATGAATCTTGATTTGGAAACTTGTCCCGCATTTCCCGGAAAGCAGTCGAACTAGTACGACTTCAGCTCCGTCAGCGCATAAATTCCCAATCACCTCAAATGATCTCAATGTTCACTCGCTTAGTCATCGCGTGTGTTGCCACGGCATCGGCAACGCTTGCCCTTTCGGCCACATCAGCGCGGATCGAAGTGAAGCCAATTACGTACAACGGCTCGCTGCCTTATGTCGAATCCGGCGACGCCAAGCGTGACGCCCGCATTAACCATCGCATCTTTCTCGATTTGATCGGGCAGCCGGCTCCCGCCAGATATTCCGACGGCATCAAGATGCCCAAGGAGCAGATCGGATTCCAAGGCAGCTCGGACTTCAGTTTTTTGGTGTTGCGCAACGATGATCGGATGCTGGCACTCGAGGTTGATAGCGAGGGCTGCGGAGCCTATTGCGAGCATTACTGGGCGCATTACAACTTCGATGCGGCTACCGGACGAAAGATTGCAGGTCCGGACATCTTCACGCCAGCAGGAGGTGCGGCGCTGCTGAAGCAGAATCTCGCGAAGCGGCAAGCCGAGTACAGGAAAGCCATTGCAGACCTGAACAAGGAGGCCTTAGCCAACCGCAAGAAGCAGGGCATCACAATACCGTGGCCACAGTCCATGCCCGACAGCAAACCAGACGAGGAAGAAGAGCGCATCGCGTCGACCATCGGCATGTACGAATCCTGCCTGGAGTCAATGCGCTCACCCGACTATGGCAAGTATTACAAATTGGATGATATCTCGCTGCAAATCGAACGTGACTCCATCACCTTTCTGTATGACCGCTGCAGTAATCACGCTGAGCGGGTGCTGGACGGCGTGGGCGAACAGAAGGTCACTTACAAAATCGTCGATCTGACGCAGTATTTCACTGCTTATGGAAAGTACTTGTTCATGAGCGGCCCGCAAGCTGCTCCGCGTGCCGAACCGTATCGGCAGATTCTGAAAGGTCGAGTGGGCCAGGCGGCCATCACACTAGCATTGTCCGAACTCTATAGCGACGGTTCGCTGTCCGGCAGCTACTTCTACGATAAGTACCGCAAGCCGATCCTGCTGAGCGGCAAGGTAAATGGCAGCGTCGTTGAGTTCACGGAGTCCGAAAGCAGCGATACACCCCAACCGATGATTCGGGCTACGATCAAGGGCGACGAGCTACAAGGCCAATGGATTGGAAAGAAGACCCTCGATTTCTGGGCTGCACCCTGATCGGGAAGCCTGTGGGCCTTCGTTCCTAGCAGATGGTTGAGCATCGCGACAGCGCACCGCACCGCCCCCGTCACTGCTGCCTCCGCCAATCAGAACTTGCTCGACACCCCCAACCCCCACTTGCGCTCAGCATCCCCGCTATCGGGCAGCAAACCATTCGAATAATCCAGGCTCAAGCCCACGTTCTGGTTGAAGTTGTAAGTCAGCACCGACTTCCAGTAATGAATGCTGCGATTGCCCTGCAAAGCCTTCAATCCGGTATAGGTCGTGGTGAAATCAAACGGCAAGGCCGGATTGGTGGAAGACAGCGTGAACCCCGCCTGTGCCCCCAAACGGATGAAGTCGCGATGCTGGTCCACCACATCCGGATCGCCCCGGTTGATGTAGATACCATTGCGGCTCTGGCCGATCAGAATCGGCTTGAAGGCCAGCCCGTTGTTCCAGCGCAGGAAATCGTTGAGCACACCCGGCCGCACCGGCGTGAGCGTGAAGTTGACCGTCAACAACCGGCTGCCATCGGTATTGTTGATCAGGTAATCGGGACGCGCCGTCAGGTCTTCGGTATTGGCCGTGTCCGCATGCGCGAAGTGGAAGGCCGACAGCATGCCCACCTGGCTGGTGCGCGTGGTGGTGATCTCCGGATTGCCGCTATCGTAGTTGGTCACCCGGTTCTGCTTGAAGCCGACATAAGGCACCGCCTCATAGGTGCTGCCCGGCTCGCCCATGGGCCGCTTGTCCAGCGAATACCCGGCAAAGACCACCACATCATTGGTCCGCGACTGCGCCACATCGTCATTGGCCAGCGCTACACGCGCCCGATCGACCGAGGCGAATGCCGCCTTGTCGCGATGATCGATGGAAAGCTGGTCAGGATTGCCGCGAATGCGCAGCGGATCCATCCAGCTGGCCTGCTGTGACTGCGCCGTTGCGCCTGCAGCCGGGGGCGTGGCCGAGCCGGCCACTGGCGTAGCGGGCGCGGCCGGTGCCACCCCCATGCGCAAGGCCGCATCGGCATGGACCAGCGTCGGAGCCGCACCCGAGGCGGTACAGCGCAGGGACACACGGTTGTTGTCACGGAAAAAGGCCACCGCGTCGCTGCGGCCGCTGGGCTGGAAGCGGCCGTCCTTGCCGTCCAGCAGCGATTGCACATCGGCGGCCATGTGGTCGACGTTGCAGCTATCTCCCTGGCAGGCCTGTCCGGCAGCCTTTTCAGTAGCACGCTTCTGCAGCAGCCAGGCCACCAGGGCGCGCGGCGAGTTCAGCGGCGCGGGCTCCTTGCCCACCGAGAGATAAGCGGTGCTCACGGGATAGGTACGGATCAGGGTCGCGGCCAGTTGATCCTTGTCCAGGGTCTGGTCACTGGCGCAGAACCCGCCGGTCTCGGCCGCGTGGGCCAGGGTCAGGCTGAAGGGGGTGGCCAGCAGGATGGCGGCGACAGGAAAAGGGAATCGTCGTTGCATCAGGGAGAAAGGAAGAAAGGGAGAAAAAGCAGGATACGGAGAGAGGGAATCGGACTTGCGTCCCCGCATGAAGAGCAAAGGCCGGCAAAGCCGGCCCGAAGAGCAGCGCGTTCAGCCCTGCGCCAGCGGCAGGCCCGGCAAGGGGCGCAATTCCAGCTGGCCCAGCAGGTAGGGCTGAATCACCAGCTTGTAGCTTTCCAGGTCAAAACCCTTGAGGCTGGCCGCCGGACGGCTGGTCAGCTGGCGGTTGTCGCGGTCCAGCGAACCGAGATAGCGCCAATGATCGATCACATGCACCTGTTGCCAGCCGTCGCCCTGCTCCACCAGCGCCATCGGACCGGCATACGGCCACGGCAGGATGCGCAGGTCTTCCAGCGCCTGCATCAGGCGCTGTTGGTGCTGCTCCTGCGATTCCTCGCCGGTGCAGGCGCCACGGCAGCGGCGGATCTGGCGACCAAAGCAGGCCATGCCGAAGCCCTCAGCCTGCTCCATGCCGGTGGCGATGGAGCACAGGCCGTGCCGCTCCACCATCTTCTGCAGCGCTTCCTGCGCGGCACGCTCGCTGGTGTAGATGCCGAAGAGATTCTCGGCGCGGCTGAATTCGCGCTCCTCGACCTGGGCCACTTGTGGCTGGCCCGCCGCGTTCAGGCGCAAGGTGAACAGGCCGCGCTTGGTGCGCTGCTTCTTGTTGTGCGAAGGACGCAAATCGCGCAGCAGGCTGTTCTCCAGCAAGGCCGCACCCAGCTCGCCGGCGGTACGGCGGCATTCGATGCGGCGGGTCTGGCCGATCAGGAATTGTTCTTCATGATTGTGCAAATGGGCCAGCACGCGGCTGCGCAGGTTCACGCTGCGGCCCACGTACAGGGCCTGATCGTTCACACCGCGCAAAATGTAGACGCCGCAGGCAGCCGGCAAGGCTTCAATGCTTGCCCGATCAATGTGCAGCGGATAGCTGAAGGTCGCCGCACGATGCGCCGCCGGCTGGGGCGCATTGAAGGTGGCGCGGCGCAATTGTGCATGGCGCATGCCGCGCTGCCCTTCCTGCTCCAGCAAACGGTCCACCAGCGCGGCCGGCAGCTTGCGCGGCTGGGCGGCGTGCAGCGCCGCCGGTGCCTGGGGCATCAGGGCGGGCATCACGGCTTGCAGGGGGCGGGTAAACAGCTGGGTCAGCGAAGTGCGGTGGCTGATGGTATTCATGGCGCTGGCCAAATCCTTCTTGTTGTTCATGTCACGGCGAGGCGTGCTCTGTCAGGTTGCAGACGGTCCGAAAAGACGGGGCCGTCAAGTTAAAGTGGATTATGAAGTTGCCCCTCTTGCGCCACAGTCGGCAGGATGATGAAGATCGTGTAGGACATTGCCGCCTTGCTGAGCTTGTGCAGCGCCTCAGGCCGGATCGAAAGCCTCCAGCATGGCTCGTGTCAACCGCTGCGGCGCCTTGCCGAAATCGGCCCAGGGGTCGCTTTGTGTGAGGCTTTCCAGCCTGCCGGGCATGGTCGCCACGCGAAAATGGTCTGCCGTAACGCCCTGCTCCAGCTCTTCCCATGTGATCGGGACAGAGACCGGCGCCCCATCCCTGGCCCGCACCGAATATGCCACCACCGTCGTCGCACCTGGCGCATTGCGCAGATAGTCGATGAAGATCTTGCCAGCGCGCGCCGCCTTGCTCATCCGGGCGATGAAGCGGTCCGGCAACAGCCGCGCCAGGTGCGCCGCCAGCCGGTGCGCCCAGTCCTTGACCAGCTCCCAGTCATGTTCCGGGCGGATCGGCACCATCACATGCAGGCCCTTGCCGCCGGAAGTCTTCAGGAAGCAGTCCAGCCCAAGCTCATCAAGCAGACCCCGCACCAGCTGCGCCCCCTCTACCACCGTGCCCCAAGGCACATCCGGTGCCGGATCGAGGTCGAAGACCACCCGGTCCGGTTTGTCCAGCGCCCGCCCGGTGGCGCCCCAGGCGTGCAGCTCCAGCACGCCCATCTGCACGGTCGCCACCAGGCCGGCGATATCGTTGACCATCATGTATTGCGCCTTGCCCTCGCCTTCCGGGACTTCGATGGTCTCGATGGCCTCAGGCATGCCCTGGCCGGTATGTTTCTGGAAGAAGCATTTGCCGGCATGGCCATCCGGGCAGCGCACCAGCGACAAGGGGCGCTGCTTGAGCTCGGGCAGGATCCAAGGGGCGATGCTCTGGTAGTAGCGTGCCAGTTCCAGCTTGGTCAGCCCCGTATCGGGGAAGAGAATCTTGCCGGGATGGGTCAGCTTGACGCCGGCGACCATCACTGGCTTGGAGAGGTCCTGCACGGGTTCGCTGCGCTTGCGGCGGCGCGACGTGGCTGCGTCGGCGCTTTCTTGCGGGGGGTGGTCGGCTGCTGCGGCGGGGGTTTCGCGCACGATCTCTTCGGGCTTCTTGTCTTCACGCAGGGCGACGAAGCTGCCATGGCGCAGGATGCCGGACTGGGTCCATTGCGCAAATTTCACCTCAGCCACCAGCTCGGGCTTGAGCCAGTGCACGCCGCGCCGCTGCTGGCCAGTGGGCGGGTTGAAGAAAGCGGGTTCATGCTGCTCCCGCTGTCGGAATTGTTTGAGCATGCTGGCCAGCAGACGCTCATCAAAACCCGTTCCCACACGCCCGGCATACTGCAGTCGCCCCTGTGCGTCATGAACGCCTACGAGGATGGCGCCAAATCCGCTGCGCTGACCTGCCGGTTCGGTATAGCCGGCAATGACGAACTCCTGCCGATGCTCGCATTTGACCTTGAGCCAGTTGCGGTCACGCCGTCCGCTATAGGGCGCGTCGGCACGCTTGACCACGATGCCCTCCATGCCGTGCTGGCAGGCATGGCGAAATACTTCATCTGCGTGCCCTGCGATATGTTCGCTGTAGAGCAGCAAGCCCTGCTCGTCACTGCCCGGGATCACTTCCCGCAACAGCTCCTTGCGTTGATGCAACGGCAGGTGGCGCACATCATGGCCATTCAGATACAGCAGGTCGAAGGCGTAGAAGGCCAGGCGGATACCATTGGCCTGCTGGCGGTCGCCCCGCGCCAGGTTTTGCAGGGCTTCGAAGCTGATGCGGCCCTCGGCATCCAGGGCCACCACTTCGCCATCGATCCAGGCCTGGTCGACCGGCAGCCTGGCCAGCGCCTCGGCCAGGACAGGCCACCGATGGCTCCAGTCCAACCCCTCGCGAGTGTAGATAGCCGCTCGGCCAGCGTCGATGCGGCACAGGCCGCGATAGCCGTCAAACTTCAGTTCGCTGAGCCATTCTTCGCCTTGCGGTGCGCTGTCAGCCAGGGTGGCCAGCTGTACCTCGATCTTGTCGGGCATGTCGCTTTCCGCGCTGGCTGCATCATCATCAGGGGAGGAGTCGCTTTTGACTTTGCCTGCTGGCGCTGCATCGCCCAGGTCCTTGACACTTTCCGGGCGCAGCTCGGTGATGGCGGCGGCTTGGCCAGTTTGGGCGGCGTCATCGTCTTCCTTGATGAGCAGCCAGTTTTCCTTGCCATCTTCAGCGGGCTTGCCCATGCGTACCAAGGCCCAGCGGCCTTGCAGCTTCTCACCCGATAGCGCAAAGCTGAGATGCCCTTTCTTGAGCCCGGCCTGCGGGTCGCCATGGGGCAGCCATTGGCCGCGATCCCACAGCACCACGTGGCCGGCACCGTATTGATGCGCAGGGATATCGCCCTCAAAGGTGCCGTAATCAAAGGGATGATCTTCCACCCGCACGGCCAAGCGCTTGTCATGAGGATCGAGGCTGGGGCCTTTCGGTACGGCCCAGCTCTTGAGGACGCCGTCCAACTCCAGCCGGAAATCGAAGTGCAGGCGGCGCGCGTGGTGGCGCTGTATGAAGAATTGCAGCGGCTCGGCCGCCTTTGCGCCTCCTTTGCGAACCTGCTCCTTTTCACGCCCTGAAGGTTCAGGCGTGATGCTGAAATCGCGCTTGGCGTGATAGCGCTCCAGCGCTGAAGGCGCGCGGCTCATGCCTGGGCCCTCCGGGCGCTGCTGCGTGCAGTGGTACTGCGCGCAGAACTCTTGCTGGCCGCAGTCTTGCTGCGGGTTGTGGCCTTGCTTTTGGTGGCCGTGCGAGCTTCACCCTTGCTGGTGGTGGCGCGCTTGGTGGCCGGCTTGCGATCGGCCATTTTGTGGACCTTGGCGCCGCCCTCTTCTGCCTTGTCCTTGGCGGTCGATGCTGATTTGCCGCGACCTTCCAGGCTGCTCTTGAGCAAGGCCATCAGGTCCACCACCTTGGCGCCGCTGCTGGCCGGGGCGGCCGCCTCGTCGGGCTCGGCGACGGCATGGGTCTGGCGGCTCTTGATCTTCTTCTGGATCAGGGTCAGCACATCGTCGCGATAGGTATCGTGGAACTGTTCGGGCTCCCAGTCCGAAGACATGTGGTCCACCAAGGCACGAGCCATCTCGACTTCCTGTTTGGTCACGGCCGACTTTTTCGACTTGCGCGAAGGTACCGGCAAGTCATCCGGCGCGCGCAGCTCGCTGGGATAGCGCAAGGTGATCAGTTGCAGCATGTCGCCTTGGGGGATCAAGGCTGCCAGGTGCTGGCGGGTGCGGATGACGATCTGGGCAATGGCCATCTTGTCGCTGGCCAGCAGGGTCTCGCGCAACAAGGCGTAGGCCTTGTCGCCGCCCTTGGCGGGGGCCAAAAAATACGGTTGTTCGTAGTAGAGGATGGGAACCTGCTCGCGCTCCACGAAACTCTGGATATCGATGCTCTGCGTGGCCTCCACATTGGCCTGGCGCAGGTCCTCGTCGGACATGAGGACGAACTTGCCCTCCTCGTACTGGTAGCCCTTGATGATGTTTTCCCAGGGCACTTCGCGCCCGGATTTCTTGTTGTAGCGCTTGTAGCCCACCGGGGACAGGTCGCGCTTGTCGAGCAGCGTGAAATCCAGCTCATCATGTTTTTCGGCGGTATAGAGTTCGACCGGGATATTGATCAGCCCGAAGCTGATGGCTCCCTTCCACAGTGCGCGTCGCATCGCTTTCTCCGCAAGTTCGCTGATGGGCCGATTATCAAATTCCCGCGCCGGCAGCGCAGTCGGACTGGCGATGAAGCCCGCGTAGGAATGCGCCGGGGCTGTCCGGCGTTGCGGGCGTTGCAGCCTCCCGCCCGGTCTTCTCCTACATGGATTTACCGCACAGGCCGATACAGGGCCGGCACGGCCGGACTTACTCTTGAGCGATTTCCTCCCCGTCCCAGGAGCTGCCATGCCCGCTACCGTTGCAGACATCCTCATCGACACCCTCTACGAGATCGGCGTACGCCAGATCTTTGGCGTGGTCGGTGATGCCTTGAACCCGCTGACCGACGCCATCCGCCGCGACAAGCGCATCGAATGGATAGGCGTGCGCCACGAAGAAGGTGCCGCCCTGGCCGCCGCCGGCCAGGCCAAGCTGACCGGCCGCCTGGCCGTATGCTGCGGTACCACCGGCCCCGGCGCCAACCACCTTGTGGCCGGACTCTACGAAGCCCGCAAGGACCACGCGCCCGTACTGGCCATCTCGGGCGGCGTGCCGGCCGCCAAGCGCGGCACCGACTATTTGCAGGAAAATTCACCCGACATGCTCTTCCGCGACGTGGCCGCCTACAGCCAGGTGGTCACCAGTGCGGAACAGGCACCGGCCGTGTTCCACCAGGCCATCGCCCAGGCCTATGCCCAGCGCGGCGTAGCGCACCTGAACATTCCTGCAGACATCATCGGCGCCAAGGTCAGCGGCACCGTGCCCAGCATTCATACGCTGCGTGAGCGAACTGAACTGGCGCCGCCCGCCGCCGATATCGCCGCTGCCGCTGAGCTGATCAACGCGGCCAGTTCGGTCGCCATCTTCGCCGGCAATGGCTGCCGGGGTTCCATCGAGCAGGTGCTGGCCCTGGCCAGCAAGCTGCAGGCGCCGGTCATGCACACCTTCCGTGGCAAGGATCTGGTGGCGTACGACCATCCGCACTGGATCGGCGGCGTCGGCCTCATTGGCGGCGCGCCAGGCACCGATGCCCTGCATGGCGCGGAAGTGATGCTGATGCTGGGCTCGGATTACCCGTATTCGGAATTCCTGCCCACCAAAGCCAAGATCATCCAGATTGACGAACGCGGTTTCGTGCTCGGCCGTCGCGCCCCGGTCACGCTGGGCATTACCGGCTCGGTGGGGCCTGCCGTACAAGCCCTGCTGGAAAAAGTCGAAGGCAAGACCGATGGCAGCTTCCTGCAGAAAGCCAATGCCGATCGTGAACGCTGGAACAGCAAGCTGGACAACGCCGCCGAGATCAAGCGCCATCACAAGAAGATCAAGCCGCAAAGCGTGGCCCGCGCCCTGAGTGACCTGGCTGACGACGATGCCCGTTTCGTCATCGATACCGGCGTGGTCACGCTCTGGTGTGGCAACTGGATCCGCCAGCGCGGCCAGCAGCGCCTGCTGGCCTCGTTCAACAACGCAGCGGTGGGCACCTCGCTGGGCCAGGCCAATGGCATCCAGGCGCTTGATCGCGAACGCCAGGTGATCGTGGGCGTGGGTGACGGCGGCTTCACCATGTTGCTGGGCGAATTCATGACCAGTGTGGAGCACAAGCTGCCGGTCAAGGTGATCGTCTTCAACAACCGCGAATGGGGCCTGGTGCATCTGGAGATGGAAGAAGCCGGCATGCCCGCCTTCGAAGGCTCGGAATTCCCCAATGCCGACTTCGCCGCCTTCGCCCGCGCCTGCGGCGGCCAGGGCTTTACTGCGCGCTCGCCGGAGGACTTGCAGGAAAGCCTGCAGCAACTCCTGGCCGCGCCCGGCCCTGCGGTGCTGGATGTCTTCATCGATCCGTCGGAGCTCCCCGTCATGCCGCACATCAAGATGGAGCAGATCTGGAAATTCGGCCTGGCCAAGGTCAAGGAAAGCCTGATTGCCATGCAAGGAGGATGAACCATGGACACCATCGAACAGCAACGGGAAGACTACGCCCGGCAACTGCGTGCCCGTTTCGAGCAATACAAACGCTGGGCTATCGAGCATTGGCCGGTGGCCGAGCAACCCTTGGAGGACAGCGCCTTCATTGCCGCCGAACGTGAACTGGAACTGCTTACCGGCACCATGTTGCACCCGGGCCGCAAACCCGACGGGATACCGGCAGACGGCGTCCGGCAGGCGCAGTTCGAGGACGTGACGCCAGCCCCCTGGCCGTGAAGTCAGTCAGGGGAGAAAGCGTCCTCGCGCATTCTTACGTGCGGTTGCGTCTCCCGCTTATAGGGCTGCGGAAGCGGGAGAAGTAAGCTTCATTTCACAGGCTGCACTACTGCCAGCCCATTCCATCAGACCAGAAGGAGAACAGCATGAGTGAAAGCAAATCCAACAAATCGGGAAAGGACCATCGTCCCAACCAGTACGACACGCCGTCCGAAGTAGCCCTGGATGAAGCCAATGAGATGAGCTTCCCGGGCAGCGATCCGGTATCGACCTCCAACATCACGCGCATCGAAAAGGCGCCCGAGATGGACAAGGCCAAGGACGACCACCAGAACAGCCACCGCGTCAAGGAAAACACCCCCAAGGCCAACTGATCCAGTTGCGCCCGATTCCTGGGCGGCCGGTGCATGCCGGCCGCTTTTTTATTTGATGAAGGGAGAACCATGATGAGCAATCGCTACAACCAATTGAAGGTCGCCGTGCTGGTGACCGACGGCTTCGAGCAGGCCGAACTGCTGGAACCGAAAAAGGCGCTGGAAGCCGCCGGCGCCACCGTCCACATCCTCTCCGACAAGAGCGACAGCGTGCAGGGCTTCAAACACGTCGACAAGGGTGAAGTCGTCAGTGTCGATGGCAGCCTGGATAGCGCCAACCCGGCCGATTATTCGGCCGTGCTGCTGCCGGGTGGCGTGGTCAATGGCGACGCCATGCGCCTGCTGCCCGAAGCCCGCAATTTCGTGCGTGCCGCCAATGATGCGGAAAAGCCCATCGCCTCCATCTGCCATGGCGGCTGGCTGCTGATCTCGGCAGGCATCGCCAAGGGC
>Ga0187843_10001134_pt1 | contig 17311 bp, 7 predicted proteins | sample SpaLakP09_SKY_43_FD_134516 | JGI IMG/M metagenome (GOLD analysis project Ga0187843, IMG submission 134516) | Oligotrophic lake water microbial communities from Sparkling Lake, Wisconsin, USA - SP09_SKY_43 | ecosystem: Environmental > Aquatic > Freshwater > Lake | place: USA: Sparkling Lake...
CATGTTCGACGAAACCACCCCGCGCCTCGGTCTGCCCTATGTGCTCGCCGCCCAGGCCCAGAAGCATATTCCGATCAATGAAAGCCTCGCCCGGCTGGATGGACTGGTCCAACTGGCGGTCGAAAGTCGCCTGGTTGCCGTCCAGCCAGCGGCCCCGGCCGGTGGGGCGGTCTGGGTCCTGCCCGCCGGAGCCGCCGGAAGTGCCTGGACGGGCCAGGCCGCCGGGACCCTGATGCGCTTCGAGGCGGGGGCCTGGGAGGCTCTGGCCCCGGCCGAGGGCGTGCTCGCCTGGGTCAAGGACGAAAACCAGATGGTCGTGCATGACGGCTCCACCTGGGTGGCGCTGTCGACCTCGTTCAAGAATACGACCGTCGCCGCCTCGCCGGGCCTGGCCAATACCCGGCTGGAGATCCGCGAGGAGGAGGTCACCGTCACCGGAGTCATGACCCCGACGACCATGGTCATTCCCGCGCGCGCCGTCGTGCTGGCGGTGACCACCCGTACGACGGTCGCCGTCACCGGAGCGACTGCCTACAGCTGCGGGATCAGTGGCGAGACCGGCAAGTTCGGCTCCGCCCTGGGCGTGGCCAAAAATGCCAGCAATATCGGCGTGATCGGCCCGGCGGCGTTCTACGCCGACACGTTGGTACTTCTGACGGCCGCCGGCGGTGCCTTCACGGGAGGCAAGGTGCGGGTAGCCGTCCACCTTCTGCGGTTCGACGCGCCGGCGAGCGTATAGCCAAGCCCATCAAGAGGGTGGGAGATTGACCACGGGCGGTTACCCCGCTAAACGCGCCCCACCTTTGGGGAGTAGCCGCCTGCGCGTATCAGCAGGCCCCGCCGTCAACACACTTGAGCCTTCGGGATCATGGCGCGGGGAGGGAAGCGATGAAACGCTTCCATGGCGAGACCAATGGCGCCGATTTCCGCCCGGGCCGGGTGGGAGATCGACGCTATTGGCATGTGCCCGGCCCGGAAGGTTTTTGATCCCATGGACTCCCTGCTCGTCTCGACCCTGGTCGTCGCCATCGCCGAAATCGGCGACAAGACCCAGCTTCTGGCCATTATCCTGGCCACACGCTTCAAGAAGCCCGTGCCGATCATTCTCGGGATTCTGGTCGCCACCCTGGCCAACCATGCCCTGGCGGCTACGGCTGGCTACTGGGTGTCGGGCCTGCTGACCGGCCTCTGGTTCAAGTGGGCCATCGCGCTGTCGTTCATCGCCATGGCAGCCTGGGCTCTGATTCCTGACCAGGCCGATGACGAGGACGGGTCCAAGGCCGGCCGCTATGGCGTGTTTCTAACCACGACCATCGCCTTCTTCCTGGTCGAGATGGGCGACAAGACCCAGATCGCGACGGTGGCCCTGGGGGCGAAGTTCCACTCGATCTTCTGGGTCGCGGCCGGCACCACCTTGGGCATGATGCTGGCCAATATCCCCGCAGTGTATCTGGGCGAGGCGGCGACCAAGGTCGTGCCGCTGAAATATGTCCGGATCGGCGCGGCGCTGATCTTCCTCGGCCTTGGCCTCTGGGCGGCGGTCGAGGCGGCGGGGCTCATGCATTAGAACGCCCGCTCTCCCCGGCGAAGGCCGGGGCCCAGATCGAACCCCGGGCGCGTTGGACCTTGCCCTCGCCCGGATCGCGCCACCCCAAACTCTCTGGTTGAATCTGGGTCCCGGCCTTCGCCGGGAAGAGCGGAAGGGGTATGAGGCTCTGGAGCAACTGGAGCCCCGCCGAACCATGACCGCTGACGATCAGAACCACGGCGGCTGGGCGTTCTGGATCGACCGGGGCGGCACCTTTACCGACATTGTCGCGCGCCGGCCCGACGGGTCGCTGGTCACCCACAAGCTGCTGTCGGAAAACCCAGAACACTATGCTGACGCCGCCGTGGCCGGGATCCGGGCGTTGCTGCCGCCGGGGGCGTCCATCGAGGCGGAGAAGATGGGCACCACGGTGGCGACCAATGCCCTGCTGGAACGCAAGGGCGAGCCGACGGTGCTGGCGATCACGACCGGTCATGCCGACGCCCTGCGGATCGGCTACCAGGCCCGGCCCAGGCTGTTTGACCGCCATATCGTCAAGCCCGAAGCGCTCTACGATCTGGTGGTCGAGATCGATGAGCGGATTAGTGTCGAGGGCCAGGTGCTGCGTCCTCTCGATGAAGCCGCCGCACGGACCGGTCTGCAGACGGCCTACGATGCCGGCTTCCGGGCCGTGGCCATCGTGCTGCTGCACGGCTTCCGTTTCACCGACCATGAGGCCCGGGTCGCCAGCATCGCCCGGGAGATCGGCTTCACCCAGGTCTCGGTCAGCCACGAGGTCAGCCCGCTGATGAAGCTGGTCGGGCGTGGCGACACGACCGTCGTCGACGCCTATCTCTCGCCGATCCTGCGTCGCTATGTCGACCGGGTGGCCAGCGAGCTGGGTGAGGATACCCGGCTGCTGTTCATGCAGTCGAACGGCGGCCTGACCGACGCCCGGGTCTTCCGGGGCAAGGACGCCATCCTGTCGGGTCCGGCCGGCGGCGTGGTCGGTATGGCGCGGACGGCGGGGGAGGCGGGTTTTGACCGCGTCATCGGCTTCGACATGGGCGGCACCTCGACCGACGTATGCCACTATGCGGGCGAGTATGAGCGGGCCTTCGAGACCGTGGTCGCCGGCGTGCGGATGCGCGCGCCGATGATGAACATCCACACGGTGGCGGCGGGCGGTGGCTCGCTCTGCAGCTTCGACGGGGCCCGCCTGCGAGTCGGCCCGGCCTCGGCCGGCGCCGTACCGGGGCCCGCCGCCTACCGCCGGGGAGGACCGCTGACGGTCACCGACTGCAACGTCATGCTGGGCAAGCTGCGCCCCGCGTTCTTCCCGGCCGTCTTCGGGCCCGGAGCCGACCAGCCCCTGGACGTCGAGGCGGTGAAGCTTGGCTTTGAAACCCTCGCTGCGGATGTACTCGCCGCCACCGGCGAGGCGATGAGCCCGGAAGCCATCGCCGAGGGCTTCATCACCATCGCCGTCGAGAACATGGCCAAGGCGGTGCGACAGATCTCGATCCAGCGCGGCTATGACGTGACCCGCTATGTGCTGGCCTGTTTCGGCGGGGCCGGCGGACAGCATGCCTGTCTGGTCGCCGACGCCCTGGGCATGACCAGGGTGATGATCCACCCCTTTGCCGGAGTGCTCAGCGCCTACGGCATGGGGCTGGCGGACCTGCGGCTGATCCGTGAAGCGACAGTGGAGCGGCCGCTGGCCGAAGCCGCCGCTGAACTGACCGAGCAGGCGCGAGCGCTGTCGGTCGAAGCCGAGGCTGCGCTTCTGGCCCAGGGCGTGCCGGTGGCGTCAGTCGAAACCCTCGCCACCCTGCGGGTGAAATATGCTGGGACGGACACGCCGCTGGTCGTGCCGCTGACCGACGAGGCGGGCGTTCGGGCCGCGTTCGAGACGCTGCACCAGCGACGCTTCGGCTTCATCTCGCCGACCACGGCTCTTGTCGTCGAGACCCTGTCGGTCGAGGCTGTGGGGCATGCCGATGCCGGTGCTGAGCCGGCCCTCGGGTCCGCCCGGAGCGGCGCGGCTGAGCCTCTGGCCACCGTCGAGGTCCGCATGGCCGGGCAGGTGCAGTCAGCGCCGGTGTTCGACCGCGAGGCCCTGGCCGTCGGCACCGACGTCAAAGGCCCCGCCATCATCCGCGAGGCCACCGGCACCACGATCGTCGAGCCCGGCTGGCGCGCCAAAGTGGACGCTCACCTGAACCTGATCCTCGACCGCATCGAGGCCCTGCCGACCCGGCGTGCCATCGGCACGAAGGCCGATCCGGTGATGCTGGAGGTGTTCAACAACCTCTTCATGGCCGTGGCAGAGGAGATGGGCTTTGCCCTGCAGAACACCGCCTATTCGGTCAATATCAAGGAGCGGCTCGACTTCTCCTGCGCCCTGTTCGACCGCGACGGCAACCTGATCGCCAATGCCCCGCACATGCCGGTGCATCTGGGCTCGATGGGCGACAGCGTGCGGGCCATCCGCGAGGCCCGCGCGGCCGACGGGCGCGGCATGCAGCCCGGCGACGTCTACATGCTGAACGCCCCCTATAACGGCGGAACCCACCTGCCGGACGTCACCGTGGTCATGCCGGTGTTCGACGCCGCCGGAGCCCTGCTGTTCTACGTCGCCGCGCGCGGCCACCAGGGCGATATCGGCGGCATCACGCCGGGGTCGATGCCGCCCAATAGCCGCACGGTCGAGGAAGAGGGGGTTCTGATCGAGAATTTCCTGCTGGTCGAAGGCGGGCGGTTCCTGGAAGCCGAGACCCGCGCCCTGCTGGCCTCGGGAAAGTGGCCGGCCCGCAATCCGGACCAGAACATCGGTGACCTCAAGGCCCAGATCGCCGCCTGTGCGCGCGGCGCGGAAAGCCTGACCGGGCTCGTCGCCGAGTTCGGCCAGGACGTGGTCGAGGCCTATATGGCCCATGTGCAGGACAATGCCGAAGAGGCGGTGCGCCGGGTGCTGGCCACTTTGGGCGACGGCGCTTTCGCTTATGAACTGGACGACGGCTCCGTCGTGAAGGTGGCGGTCACCGTCGACAGGCAGGCCCGCACGGCCCGGGTCGATTTCGCGGGCTCCAGTGACCAGGTCCCGAGCAATTTCAACGCCCCGGCCTCGATCTGCCGGGCGGCGGCGCTGTACGTGTTCCGGACCCTGGTCGATGATGAGATCCCGATGAACGACGGCTGCCTGCGGCCGGTCGAGCTGGTCATTCCGGAGGGTTCAATGCTGCGGCCGCGCTACCCGGCGGCGGTGGTGGCCGGCAATGTCGAGACCAGCCAGGTGGTCGTGGACGCCCTTTATGGCGCGCTGGGCGTGATGGCCGGGGCCCAGGGCACGATGAACAACTTCACCTTCGGCGATGAGCGCCGCCAGTACTACGAGACCATCTGCGGCGGCTCTGGGGCGGGACCGGACTTCGACGGCACCGACGCCGTCCAGACTCACATGACCAACAGCCGCCTGACCGATCCCGAGGTGCTGGAGACCCGCTATCCGGTGCTGGTCGAGGCCTTCTCGATCCGGCGCGGCTCAGGCGGGGCAGGACAGCATCGTGGCGGCGACGGGGTTGTGCGCCGGATCGGCTTTCGCGAGCCGATGACCGCTACGCTGCTGTCGAACCGCCGCCGGGTGCCGCCGTTCGGACTGGCGGGTGGTGAGGCCGGGGCCCTGGGTCTGGCCCGGGTCGAACGGTCCGACGGCTCGGTTCAGGCGATGGCGGCCACCGATCTGGTCGAGGTCGCGGCCGGAGATACCATCGTCATCGAGACGCCCGGCGGCGGCGGCTGGGGGGCAGCCTGATGCGCCCTTCGGTCCTGTTCGTCTGCCTCGGTAACATCTGTCGCTCGCCCCTGGCCGAAGGGGCTTTCCGGCACGAAGCCCGGGCCATGGGGCTCGAGGTCGTGGCGGACTCGGCCGGGACCGGCGGCTGGCATGCGGGCGAGCCGCCGGATCCGCGCGCCATCGCCGCCGCGCGCCGCCAGGGGGTTGATATCAGTGGCCAGCGGGCCCGGCAGGTGAAGGCCGAAGACTTCCGCCGCTTTGACCTCGTCCTCGCCCTCGACCACGACAACCTGCGTAACCTGCGGGCCCTGATGCCCAAGGGCGCCGCCGCACGCCTTGACCTGCTGCTCGACTACGCACCGGGTCTGGAAGGGCAGGCCGTGGCCGATCCCTACTATGGCGACGATGCCGGATTTGACCTGACCTGGCAGCAGGTCAGCCTGGCCGCGCGCGATCTGGCCCGCCGGCTTCGCCACGGCGAGATCTGAACGCCCGACCAGCCCTTTCCGGAAACCGTCTCCGGCCTGCCAACGGGGCAGCTTGCAAGGATTGGCGGCCCGAAACGCCAGATTTCCGCATCTGACCATCGGGCAACAAGCCGGACACGCCCCGGCCACCCGGCATCGCTAGGCCTGCGCAGGTTCTCCTGAAGGTCCTTACATGCTGCGCAAGATCCTCGTCGCCACGGCCGCCGCCGCGCCCTTCGTCGTCGCCTCCAGCGGGGCCCTTGCCGAGGTGGAGGTCACCAGCAGCACCCGGACCACGCCGATCACCACGTCTTCGGCCAGTGACGTCAAGATCACCTCGGACGGCGTGATCACCCTCAGCACTACTGGCCCGATCGTCACCCTCGACAGCGATAATCTCGTCACCAACAACGGCGGCCTTGTGAGCGTCGGGGTCAATGACTCCGTCGGCGTGCTGGTGCTCGGCGGCCATACCGGCACGCTGCTCAGCGCCGGTTCGATCAGCCTGACCGAGGACTACGCCGATACCGATGATGATGACGACGGGGACCTTGACGGACCCTGTGCCGAGGGATCGGGGCGTTACGGCATCCGCCTCACCGGCCTGGAGCCCTTCACCGGGACGATCACGAATGAAGGCTCGATCCTGATCGAGGGCAACGACTCGGCCGGGATCAGCCTCGAGGCCCCCCTCGTCGGGAGCGTGGTCAATTCGGGAACGATCAGCCTCACCGGCGACCGCACCTACGGTATCAAGGTCAGCGCGCCTGTCACCGGCAAGGTCTCCACCACCGGATCGGTTCTGGCCATCGGTGCCGGCGCAACGGGCGTGGCCGTCGACGCGGCGATCGACGGAGCCTTCGTCGTCCAAGGTTCGGTCACCGCCTATGGCTACCGCTATACCAGTCGCCTTTCCGATCCCGATGACCGCGCCCTGCTTGATGCGGATGATGCCCTGGAGGGGGGCTCAGCCGTCCGGGTCACGGCCGATGTGTCGGGCGGGGTCCTGCTGGACGCGCCCCCGACCGACACCAATGACGACACCAGTGACGACGAGGACGGCGACGGCGTCACTGACAGCAGCGAAGGCACAGCCTCGGTCACGGTCTATGGCGGGGCCCCGGCCCTGAAGATCGGGTCGGACAGCCAGACCGTAACCCTCGGCACGGTCGGGACCGGCGACCTGGCCTATGGACTGGTCGTCAAGGGTTCGGTCGGTGCCTATGGCTCGCTGGACAATATCGAGACCACGGCGGTACAACTGGGCGGCTCGGCGGGCTATTCCACCCTGGTGACCGGCGGCGTTCGACTGGACGGTTCGCTCGGCACGACGGCCTATGAGGCCCAGACCACGGGCCTGCACCTGATGGCCGGAGCCAATGCCGACACGTTCTGGAACACGGGGTCGATCAGCGGCTACACGATCTCAGAAGGCGACTATTCCGCGCGCGGCATCGTCATCGAGGCAGGGGCCTCTGCAACCCGCCTGATCAATGCCGGAACGCTGAGCGCGACGGTGGCCGGCGAGGCCGGCAGCGCCTATGCCGTGCTCGACAGGGCCGGCACCCTGACCTCGATCACCAATACCGGCAAGATCCTCGCCTCGGTCACGGCCACGGACGACGACTATGACCTCGACGATGACAATGATGACGCGTCCGACGAGACCGTGACGGGTCAGGCTGTCGCCATCGATGTGAGCCGGAACACCTCCGGCGTGACCCTCATCCAGTCGGGCATCAATGACGGCGACGACGGCGAAGACGATGTGGCCGATACCGATACGGACGGCGACGGCGTGGACGATGCCGACGAGTCCTACATCGTCGGCAAGATCCTGTTCGGCTCGGGCAATGACAGCCTGCAGGTCATCAACGGCGCGGTGCGGGGCGCGATCGCGTTCGGTGACGGAACTGACAGCCTGATCATCGATGGAGGGGCATCGGTCTACACGACTCTGTCTGACCAGGATGGCCGCCTGGATGTTTCGGTGGGGTCAGGGACCCTGGGCCTGACCAATACCGGCGACCTCAAGCTCACCAGTCTGTCCCTGGGGGCGGAGAGCAAGCTGATCCTCAGCGTCGACCCGGACGCCGGCACGGCGACGCGACTGATGGTCGACACGGCCAGCATCGCCTCGGGAGCCAATCTGGGCCTGGTCCTCAACAACCTGCTGACCGACACGGCGACCTATGAGGTGATCCGGGCCGGCACCCTTACAGTCGGCACAATCAGCCAGGACCTGCTGGGCGATGCACCCTATCTCTATCTGGCGGAGGCCTATGCGGCCGATAGCAGCGTCTATGTCGACGTGCGCCGGCGTTCGGCGGCCGAGGCGGGGATGACCGTCTCGCAGAGCGCGGCCTATGACGCGGTCTTCGCGGCGCTCTCGGCGGACGACGATATCGCCACGGCCTTCCTGAACCAGACCTCAAGGGACGGGTTCTACAACCTTTACAATCAGATGCTGCCCAGTCAGGGCGAGGGGCTTTTTTCCGCCGTGCAAGCGGTCAACCAGCAGGTCTCTGCGGCGACCGCCATCCGACCGGACCAGGGCGAACGCTACGGACCAGACAGTGTCTGGGTGCAGCAGATCAACACCCTTGTGCGGCGCGAGAGCAGCGACACCCTGGGCTCCGACACCCAGGCCCTGGGCTTTGTCGCGGGCTATGAGGCCATGGGCGATGCCGGCGGCGCGCTGGGCGTAACCCTGTCGATGGTCAATATCGAGGAGCATGACACGGTCGCCAAGGTCGGGGAGCGGACCAGCGCCTCCCTGGTTCAGGGCGGACTCTACTGGCGACGCTCGGTCGGCGGCTGGCGGTTCAACCTCGGCGGCGGCGGGGGCTATGGCTGGATCGCCGGTGACCGCAGCTTCATCAGCGAGGACGTCGACGGCGACAGCGTGGCTGATGTCATCCGGACCAATACGGCCCACTGGACCGGGGCGACGGGCAATGCCTTTGCCAGTCTTGCCTACGAACAAGCGCTCGGGCGCTTCTTCATGCGGCCAGAGGTGCGTCTGGACTATGTCTATTTCAGTGAAGGCGAGCGGGTCGAGAGCGGCGGCGGGGATGGCTTTGACCTCACCGTCGCCGCGCGCGCGTTCAGCAATCTGAGCGGCGATGCCGGACTGGTCGTAGGGGCCAATCTTGGTCAGGAGGTCTGGTGGAGACCGGAGGTGCGGGTCGGCTATCGCCAGACCCTGGCCGGCGACATCGGCGACACGGTCGCGAGCTTCAGGGGCGGCACGCCCTTCACCCTGACCTCCGTCGACGACAGGCAGGGGGCGGTCACGCTCGGTTTTGCGCTGCGGGCCGGCTCCTCAATGTCCTATGTGGCCCTCGAAGGGGGCGCGGAGGCCTCGCGCAAACAGACCCGCTACAATCTGCGCTTTTCGGGGCGGGCGATGTTCTAGCCATCGGGCCCCCGAACCCGGACTCTGGTCAGGCCGCGCCATATTCCGGCCATTGTCTCAAGCCGATTTCATTACAAAGCCGTTATAAATGAAATCATCCGGCCAAGCTGCACTGATACCCGAGGGTTCTCCCAGGTTATCGGAAGCCACTAGACTGTGCGTCAAAGAATTCTCATCCTCGATTCTGACCAGAGTGCTCGTTCAGCCTTGAGCGAGCTGCTTTCACGCCATGAATACGAAGTCTTCAATGCATCGTCCGGACGACAGATGGACGGGATCATGGGTGAGGTCGAAGTCGACCTCGTGATCCTCGACATCATGCTGCCCGATGAGAGCGGCCTTTCGATTTGCGGGCGTCTGCGCAACCGAAACCCCGCCCCCGGGCTGGTGGTCGTCAGCGCCTTTGCGGAGGAGAGCGACATTGTCGTGGGCCTTGAGATCGGGGCCGACGACTATCTCGCCAAACCCTACCGCCCCCGTGAACTGCTGGCCCGTATTCGTGCAGTCCTGCGGCGTCGCCGTGAAGCCGGGCGGGAAGGGCAGGATGACGACCGCTCGCTGGTCTACCGCTTCAACGGCTGGCGCCTCAGCGTGGCGACGCACCAGTTGCTCGCCCCCTATGGCCGGACCGTGGACCTTTCTTCGGCGGAGTTCACGCTGCTGTGGACCCTCGTCTCGCGACCCCAGCAGATCCTGACCCGGCAACAGCTGACGCAGGGGCCGCGCGGTAGTGGGCCCCGGGCTGGTTCACAGCAGATCAATGTGACGATGAGCCGACTGCGCTCAAAGCTCAGTCACGTTGAGGGCGGTCCGCAACTGATCCGGACCGTGCGCTACGAGGGCTATATTCTGGCTGCGGCCGTTGAGCGGATCTCGGCCGACTGAGCAAGGCCGAAGGTGCGGGAAGACTTGGGGCCCCGCCGAATCATTTTGAGCCGAAGTCTTGTGAAATGGAAGTTTTGCTGTCTTCCGGTTCTGGGTCCCGCCCCCGTGCGCCTGTGAAATTCGTAAGACAGCGCCCGACCGGAAATTCCCCAACTTGGCCTATAAAATACTGAAAAAGTTGATTTTTCTAAGTTTGAAGGGGGCCCGCTTCCGGGATGCTACCAAGCTTTCCGGTGCCCCGGCGCGCTGCGTCCGGATGTCCCGTTGAAACCTGTTGGAAAGAAATTAAGGTTACCGGAACCTGATTAGGTCAGGTTGTCGTAAAGGCTTGCCTATCGTCTGGGGGTGAGCTGGCCTTTACGCCGCTAAGAAGTCGCCCAAAGAGTCGCGCGCAAGGTGCGAGCCTTCGATCAGGACGGTCAAATGTCGATCTCGAGCCTTTCCGCCGCTCAAATCTCGGCTTTGCCGGCCACCGCCATCCAGGCGCTGTCCACGACCGATATCCAGTCGCTCAGCACGACCCAGGTCGGGGCGATCAGCACCAGCGGCATCGAGGTCCTGGACGCGACCCAGGTCGCGGCGCTTTCGACGACCCAGATCAAGGCTCTGGCCACCACCCAGATCCCGCGCTTCTCGCCGACGGTAGTGTTTGATGTCAGCCAGCTGACCACGCTTAGCGGCCAGCAGGTTCAGGCCCTGACTTCAACCCAGCTCGCGGCGCTCGATATGTCACACATCGCCGTGCTCAGCGCGACCCAGGTCTCGGTCCTGTCGGCGACCAATTTCTCCGCCCTGGCCGACACCCAGATCGCCGCGCTCAATGCCACCCAGATCAAGGGGATCAGTGCGTCCCAGTTGAAGGGACTGAGCACCACCGATATCGGTGAGCTGGCCGACACCCAGGTCGCGGCCCTGACGGCCGCCCAGCTGGGCTCGCTCACGGCCACCAGCGTTTCGAATTTTGACGCCACCCAGGTGGGGGCGCTCAGCACCACCCAGATTTCAAGCCTGTCGGCCACCCAGATCCGGGGCCTCACGGCCACCGATATCGGTGAACTGTCCAGCACCCAGGTCGGTGCCCTGACGGCGACGCAGATCGGGTCGCTGACCACCACGGGTGTCGCGGCGCTCGCCGATACCCAGGTCGCAGCGCTCAGCACCACACAGATCAAGGGTCTCGTCGCCTCGCAGCTGACGGCCCTGACCACCACGGACGTCGGCAAGCTGGCCGGGACCCAGGTCGGGGCGTTGACGACGGCCCAGTTGGCCTCGCTGTCGGCGACCAATGTGTCGGCCCTCGACAGCACCCAGACGGCGGCGCTCTCGACGACCCAGAACAAGACCCTGTCGACCACCCAGGTTAAGGGTCTGAACGCCACCGATATCGGCGAGCTGTCCACCACCCAGGTCGGGGCCCTGACCACGGCGCAGTTCGCAGCGCTGGACACGACCAATCTCAAGGCTCTGTCGACCACCCAGATCACGGCCGTGGCGGCCACCCAGATCGCGGCCCTTAGCGCCACCGGAGTCTCGGCGCTTGACGGCACCCAGGTTGCGGTTCTGGACGCGACCCAGATCAAGGGCCTGACCACCTCGCAACTGGCCGCCCTGACCACCACCGACATCAGCGAGTTGGCCGATACGCAGGTGGGGGCCCTGACGGCCACCCAGATCGGCGCGCTGTCGGCCACCAACATCTCGGCACTCGACGCGACCCAGACGGCGGCCCTTAACACCACCCAGATCAAGGCTCTGACAGCCACCCAGCTGAAAGGGCTGACCACCACCGACATTGGCGAGCTGGACGTCACCCAGGTCGGGGCTCTGAGCGCAACCCAGATCGGCGCGCTCAGCAACACCAGCCTGTCGGCCCTGGACGCGACCCAGACCGCCACCCTGTCGGCCACCCAGATCAAGGGGCTGACGACCAGCCAGCTGAAGGGTCTGACGACCACCGACATCGGCGAGCTGTCGACCACCCAGGTCAGCGCCCTGACGGCGGACCAGCTCAAGGCTCTGACGGAAACCAATATCTCGGCCCTGGCCGACACCCAGGTGGCCGCGCTCAGCACCACCCAGGTCCAGGCCCTGTCGACCACCCAGCTTAAGGGCCTTTCGGTCACCGACATCGGCGAGCTGTCCGGCACCCAGGTCGGGGCGCTGAGCGTCGCCCAGGTTGGTGCCCTGTCCTCGACCAACCTGCAGCAGCTGTCGACCACCCAGGTCCAGGCCCTGTCCTCGACCCAGATCGGCGCGATCAGCGCCACCAATGTCACCCTGCTGGCCGATACCCAGTTCGCGGCGCTCAGCACGACCCAGGTCAAGGGCCTGACGACCTCGCAGCTGGCGGCTCTGACCACGACCAATATCGGCGACCTGGCTAACACCCAGGTGGCGGCCCTGACCGCGACCCAGATCGGGGCTCTGAGCGCCACCGGCGCTTCGGCGCTCGACGGCACCCAGGTCGCCGCTCTTTCCGACACCCAGATCAAGGGTCTGACGGCGACCCAGCTGAAGGGCTTCACCACTACCGATATCAGCGAGCTGGCCGGTACCCAGGTGGCGGCACTGACCGCGACCCAGATCGGGGCGCTGTCTAACACCAATGTCTCGGCGCTTGACGCCACCCAGTCGGCGGCCCTGACCGCGACCCAGATTAAGGGTCTGACCAACTCGCAGCTGGCGGCCCTGACGACCACCGACATCGGCGAACTGTCCGGGACCCAGGTCGGGGCCCTGACGGCGACGCAATTGACGGCGCTTTCGGCGACCAATGTCTCGGCGCTGGATGCGACCCAGACGGCGGCGCTGAGCACCACCCAGATCAAGGCCTTGTCGATCACCCAGGTGAAGGGCCTGAACAGCACCGATATCGGCGAGCTGTCCGAGACCCAGGTCGGGGCCCTGACGGCGGCCCAGTTCGCAGCGCTTGACTCGACCAACATCAAGGCTCTGTCGACCACCCTGATCGGCTCGGTCAGCGCGACCCAGATCGCAGCCCTGTCAGCGACCAATGTCTCGGCGCTTGAAGGCACCCAGGTTGCGGTGCTGAACGCGACCCAGATCAAGGGCCTGACGACCTCACAACTGGCCGGCCTGACGACCACCGACATCAGCGAACTGGCCGATACCCAGGTCGGGGCCCTGACGGCGACCCAGATCGGTGCCCTCAGCGCGACCGGCGTTTCGGCCCTGGACGCCACCCAGACGGCGGCCCTGAACGCCACGCAGATCAAGGGCCTGACGGCCAACCAGCTGAAATCCCTGACCACCACCGACATCGCTGAACTGGCCGATACCCAGATCGCAGCCCTGACGGGAACCCAGCTGAGCTCGCTCAGCGCCACCAATATCTCGGCCCTCGACGCGACCCAGACGGCGGCCCTTTCGACTACCCAGATCAAGGCCCTGACGGCCACCCAGGTGAAGGGCCTCTCGACCACCGACATCGGCGAGCTGTCGACCACCCAGGTCAGCGCCCTGACGGGCGATCAGCTGAAGGCCCTGACAGAGACCAATATCTCGGCCCTGGCGGATACCCAGGTTGCAGCCCTGAGCAGCACCCAGGTCCAGGCCCTGACGTCGACCCAGCTGAAGGGTCTGTCGGTTACCGATATCGGTGAACTGTCCGGAACCCAGGTCGGCGCGCTGAGCGTCGCTCAGGTCAGCGCCCTGTCCTCGACCAACCTGCAGCAGCTGTCGACCACCCAGGTCCAGGCCCTGTCTGCGACCCAGATCGGGGCGATCAGCGCCACCAATGTCACCCTGCTGGCCGATACCCAGTTCGCCGCCCTCAGCACGACCCAGGTCAAGGGTCTGACGACCTCGCAGCTGGCGGCTCTGACCTCCACCAATATCGGTGACCTGGCGGATACCCAGGTGGCGGCCCTGACCGCGACCCAGATCGGATCGCTGTCGGCGACCAATGTCTCGGGCCTCGATGCCACGCAGACGGCCGCCCTCAGCAGCACCCAGATCAAGGCCCTGACGGCCACCCAGCTCAAGGGTCTGACCAGCACCGATATCGGTGAGCTGGACACCACCCAGGTCGGGGCCCTGACGGCGACCCAGTTGGGCTCGCTGACGGCGACCGGCGTCTCGGCGCTGAGTGCCACCCAGACGGCGGCGCTGAACGCAACCCAGATCAAGGGCCTGACTGCGACCCAGCTGAAGGGCCTGTCGGAAACCGACATCGGCGAGCTGTCGACCACCCAGATCAGCGCCCTGACGACGGACCAGCTCAAGGCCCTGTCAGAGACCAATATCTCGGCCCTGGCCGACACCCAGGTGGCTGCCCTGAGCAACACCCAGGTCCAGGCCCTGTCGACCACCCAGCTTAAGGGCCTGTCGGTCACCGACATCACCGAGCTGTCCGGCACCCAGGTCGGTGCACTGAGCGCCGCCCAGGTCAGCGCCTTGTCCTCGACCAACCTGCAACAGCTGTCGACCACCCAGGTCCAGGCCCTGTCGGCGACCCAGATCGGTGCGATCAGCGCCACCAATGTCACCCTGCTGGCTGACACCCAGTTCGCGGCCCTCAGCACGACCCAGGTCAAGGGCCTGACGGTTTCGCAACTGACCGCCTTGACCACGACCAATATCGGCGATCTGGCCAACACCCAGGTGGCGGCCCTGACCGCGACCCAGATCGGGGCCCTGACCGCTACCGGCGTATCGGCGCTCGACGGCACCCAGGTCGCCGCCCTGTCCGACACCCAGATCAAGGGCCTGACGGCAACCCAGCTGAAGGGCTTCACCACCACCGACATCAGCGAGTTGGCCGGCACCCAGGTTGCGGCCCTGACCGCGACCCAGATCGGGGCGCTGTCGACCACCAACGTCTCGGCCCTGGATGCGACCCAGACGGCTGCCCTGACGGCGACCCAGATCAAGGGGCTGACCACGTCGCAGGTCTCGGCCCTGACGACGACCGACATTGGCGAGTTGTCCGGAACCCAGGTCTCGGCCCTGGCCGCGACCCAGATCTCGGCCCTGTCGGTGACCAATGTCTCGGCGCTCGATGCCACCCAGACCGCCGCCCTCAGCACCAGCCAGATCAAGGCCCTGACCACCACCCAGGTGAAGGGGCTGACCACCACCGATATTGGTGAGCTGTCCGAGACCCAGGTCGGTGCCCTGACGACGGCCCAGTTCGCCGCGCTCGACTCGACCAACATCAGGGCCCTGTCGACCACCCAGATCGGTTCGGTCAGCGCCACCCAGATCGCGGCCCTGTCGGCGACTAATGTCTCGGCGCTTGACGGCACCCAGGTCGCGGTCCTCAACACAACCCAGATCAAGGGCCTGACGACCTCGCAACTAGCCGGCCTGACGACGACCGACATCAGCGAGCTGGCCGATACCCAGGTTGGTGCGTTGACGGCGACCCAGGTCGCGGCCCTGTTGGCGACCAACGTCTCGGCGCTCGACGCCACCCAGATGGCGGCGCTGAGCACCACCCAGATCAAGGGACTCACCGCCAGCCAGATCAAGGGTCTGACGACGACCGACGTCGGCGAGCTTTCGACCACCCAGGTCGGAGCCCTGACGGCCGATCAGCTCAAGAACCTGTCCGAGACCAATATCTCGGCCCTGGCCGATACCCAGATCGCGGTGCTGAACAACACCCAGGTTCAGGCGCTGAGCACGACCCAGATCAAGGGCCTGTCGATCACTGATATCGGTGAACTGTCGGCCACCCAGGTCGGTGCCCTGAGCTCGGCCCAGGTCGGTGCTCTGACGGGCACCAACATCCAGCAACTGTCGACGACCCAGATCACGGCCCTGTCGGCGACCCAGATCGCCGGCATTTCGCCCACGAACGTGACGCTGCTGGCCGATACCCAGCTCGCGGTGCTGAACGCCACCCAGGTCAAGGGTCTGACTGCATCGCAAGTCGGAGCCCTGACCTCCACCAACGTCACCAACCTGGCCGACACCCAGATTGCAGCCCTGACGATCCTGCAGCTGGCGGCGCTCTCGGCGACCAACATCCCGACCCTCAACGGCACCCAGGTCGCGGCCCTGGCCGATACCCAGGTCAAGGCCCTGACCAGCACTCAGCTGAAGGCCTTCACGACCACCGACATCGGTGAACTGTCGGCGACCCAGATCGGCCAGCCGACGGCGACCCAGATCGGTTCGTTGACCCCGACCGGTATCTCGGCCCTCGACGCCACCCAGACGGCGGCCCTGAACGCGACCCAGATCAAGGGCCTGACCACCTCGCAGGTCTCCGCTCTGACGACGACGGACATCAGCGAGCTGGCCGGCACTCAGGTCGCGGCCCTGACGGCGACCCAGCTGGTGGCCCTCTCGGCGACCAACGTCTCGGCCCTCGACGCGACCCAGACCGCTGCCCTGACGACGACCCAGATCAAGGCCCTGACCACCACCCAGGTGAAGGGCCTGACGTCGACCGACATCGGCGAGCTCAGCGAAACCCAGGTCGGTGCCCTGACGACGGTCCAGTTCGCAGCGCTCGACTCGACCAACGTCAAGGCGCTGTCGACCACCCAGATCGGTTCGGTCACCTCGTCCCAGATCGCGGCCCTGTCGACGACCAATGTCTCGGTCCTCGACAGCACCCAGATGGCCGTGCTGAACGCGACCCAGATCAAGGGTCTGACGACTTCGCAGCTGGCCAGTCTGACGACGACTGATATCGGCGAGCTGGCCGATACCCAGGTCGGTGCCCTGACCACCACCCAGCTGTCGTCGCTGTCGGCGACCAACATCTCGGCCCTGGATGCCACCCAGTCGGCGGCGCTCAGCACAACCCAGATCAAGAGCCTGACCGCCACCCAGGTGAAGGGCTTGTCTCAGACCGACTTCGGCGACCTGAGCGGGACCCAGATCGCGGCCCTGACCAGCAGCCAGCTCGGCGCGCTGACGACGACGGTCATCGGGGCCCTGACCACGACCCAGGTCGGTTCGCTGCAGACGACCCAAATCACGGGGCTGTCGACGACCCAGATCGACTATCTGACCACGACCAGCATCCTGGCCATGACCAGCACCCAGGCCAACGCCCTGACCACCACCCAGGTGCAGAGCCTGAACGGCGACCAGACCGTCGCCTACCTGGACGTGACCTGATCCCGCAACGATCGCGGCGTCGCCGGACCTATCCGGTGACGCCCGTCGCCGCCCCCGGGCGGTTGGCCGCGCCATTGGACGTCCAGTCGAGCCATGGCATCGTCTGGCGGTACGATTCG
>Ga0187843_10001136_pt1 | contig 17272 bp, 15 predicted proteins | sample SpaLakP09_SKY_43_FD_134516 | JGI IMG/M metagenome (GOLD analysis project Ga0187843, IMG submission 134516) | Oligotrophic lake water microbial communities from Sparkling Lake, Wisconsin, USA - SP09_SKY_43 | ecosystem: Environmental > Aquatic > Freshwater > Lake | place: USA: Sparkling Lake...
ATTCAAGCTCCAATTTTTCATGTCAATGGTGATGATCCTGAATCTGTTTCAATAGTTTCAAGGCTTGCATATCAATACCGAAAAGAATTCAAAAAAGACGTAATTATCGACATGATTACTTATCGTCTTCGTGGTCATAACGAAGCAGATGATCCTTCCTTAACTCAACCATTGATGTATCAAATTATTGATGAGAAACGAAGTGTGAGAAAGCTTTACACCGAATCTCTTATTGGTCGAGGCGATATCACTGTTGAAGAAGCAGAAAGTGCACTTATTGATTATCAAAAACAATTAGAACGAGTGTTGGCTGAAACTAAAGGTGACTTGAAGAAAGTCGATCCAATCCCGGTAGATAACAGACCAATGTTTCCAAGTGAAGTTGCAACCAAAATCTCTCGTGAATTAATTGATCGAATTGCTCAAACTCAAATTAATTTGCGTGAAGGTTTTACCCCCCATCCAAGACTTTGGCCACAACTAGAACGTCGCGCCCAAATGATTAAGGACGACACCATTGATTGGGCTATGGGTGAAGCACTTGCCGTTGGTTCCCTTCTTTCAGAAGGACATTGGGTTCGAATTGCAGGACAAGATGCCAGACGCGGAACATTTGGTCAACGCCACGGTGTAATTGTTGATTACAAAACAGGTCAAGGTTATAAACCACTAAAGCAAGTTGCAAAAGATGGCACAAGATTATTTATTATTGATTCTGCTTTAACAGAGTTTGCTGGCATGGGTTTTGAATACGGATACTCTGTTGCAAGTCCTAGCGCACTTGTAATGTGGGAAGGCCAATTTGGAGATTTCGCCAATGGTGCCCAAACCATTATTGATGAATTTATTTCATCAGGTGAACAAAAATGGCAACAAGAATCTGGTTTAGTTTTGTTATTGCCACACGGAATGGAAGGCCAAGGCCCTGATCATTCATCTGGGCGAATTGAAAGATTCTTAAGTCTTGCTGCCCAGGATAATATGACTATTGCCCAACCATCAACCTCAGCTTCTTATTTCCATTTACTGCGTTGGCAAGTACTAAACCCTCACAACAAGCCGTTAATAATCTTTACTCCAAAATCTATGCTGAGAGCAAAACCAGCGACAAGTGCTACTAAAGAATTTACGGATGGCAAATTTAATCCTGTGATTGAAGATGTAAAATCTGATAAATCAAAAGTAAATAAAGTTGTTTTGTGTACTGGAAAAATTAGCCATGAAATTGCAGCTGCAAGGGATGCAGCAAATCTTGAAAATATTGCAATAATCAGGCTTGAAAGACTTTATCCATTACCTATTAAAGAAATAAAGAATCTTTTAGCCAGTTACTCAAACGATGCCAAAATTATTTGGGCTCAAGATGAACCCGCCAATCAGGGAGCTTATCCATTTATTGTCACTGAACTTGCGCCAATTCTTGGTCGGATAATTACTCGCGCTTCCAGGTTAGCGTCAAGTGCCCCCGCTGTTGGTTCTCACACCAAGCACGATCAAGAACAAGCAGATTTAATTAAATCTGTAATTGAATAATCCCCTCCATACTCATTAAATATCTAGCCATGAAAGGCTGTAAGCATGACATCTTTTGCCAGTGACAATTATGCGCCCGTTCATCCTGAGGTTATGGAACAAATTTTAAAAATAAATTCTGGTCATATGAAAGCTTACGGGGCAGATGCAGTAACTAATGACGCGATTCAACTGATTAAAGAAACACTGAAAGATCAAAATTGTGAAGTGAATTTTGTATTTAATGGCACTGGAGCCAATGTAACTGGATTGCAAACAGTAATGAATTCTTGGAACTCTGTAATTTGCGCCAGCACAGCTCACATAAATGTTGATGAAGGTGGGGCACCAGAAAGAATTTTAGGTATCAAATTACTTGATGTTCCAACTGAAGATGGAAAAATAACACCAGAACTAATTGAGTCTCAATGGGTTCGCATGGGAGATCCCCACACTTCACAACCCAACGTAGTTTCAATAACTCAATCAACTGAAATGGGAACTGTTTACACTCCTAGTGAAATAAAAGCTTTATCAGATGTTGCTCACAAAAATAATTCTTATTTACATTTAGATGGGGCAAGAATCAGTAATGCCGCAGCCAGTTTAGGAGTTTCGATTGCCGCTCTGACTAAAAATGCTGGGGTGGACATTTTCTCTTTCGGTGGAACCAAGAATGGACTCATGGGTGCCGAAGCAGTTGTTTTCTTTAAACCAGAATTGGCACAGAAATATCCTTGGATTAGAAAATCAAGTATGCAGTTAGCAAGTAAGCATCGTTACATTTCTGCCCAATTCATTGCACTTTTATCAAATGATTTGTGGAAAAGAAATGCTGAGAATGCTAATGCAATGGCAAAGTTACTTCGATCAAAAATTGAGAAAAATTCTAAAATTAAGATAACCCAAGAAACACAAAGCAGTGCTGTTTTTGCAATTCTTGATCCAGCTCATACTGTCGAACTACAAAAGAAACATAATTTCTACGTGTGGAATGACAACACTGGTGAAGTAAGACTGATGTGTTCATGGGATACCACAATAAAAGATGTTGAAAGTTTTGCTGCTGATATTAATTCAGTTTGTAAATAATGGCCAGTATCTAAAAAGCACTACCCCTTTTATTAAATCTTTTGACACTTCACCAAATAGTCTTGAATCATCACTGAATTCAGCATTATCCCCTTGCAACCAATATCCTTGATTTGTAATTGTTATCACGCGTTTAATTATGAGCAGTTCTTCACGATCAGGTCTTTGGGCTATCACTACTTGATTGCGTTTAGCCTGGTTTACCGACTTGATTAAAACGAAGTCTCCCGAACGAAATTTAGGCGCCATCGAATCCCCTTGGATCCTGGCCACCCTGAAACCGAAGTTACCCACCGTCTCATTGTGCTAAACAGTTGATTGCAAGGTAATCTCAGGAATATCAAACCTAAGGAGTACTCAATGAGTTTCTGGTCCCCAAAGACAACCGTCTTCGCCCACTGCGATTTACCATGTGGAGTTTATGACCCAGCCCAAGCAAGAATTGAAGCTGAATCAGTTAAAGCATGCATGGTCAAATACAACGATTCCAAAGATGCAGATTTTAAGAGTCGCTCTGTTGCAATCAAAGAACAAAGATCACACTTGGTTAAAGAACATTTATGGGTTTTGTGGACTGACTATTTCAAACCAGCACATTTTGAAAAGTACCCACAACTTCATGTTCTTTTCAATGAAGCAACAAAACTAGCAGGTGCTGCTGGAACTAAGGGCACAAATGATGTTGCTGTAGCAGACAATTTGTTAGGCAAAATTAAAGAAATTGACACAATTTTTTGGGATTCCAAAAAAGCGTAAGTTAAATTTCACTAGAACGTCAGAAAGCCCCGGTATCCCCGGGGCTTTCTTTTTTCTAGGGAAGAAGCCTTACTTACACTTTCCCAACCCAATAATTAGACATTCAAAAAACAAAAACATTAGACCAACGGCGACGGCAAACGCTGCTAATCCAAATGAAACATTGATTACTACCACTCAAAGCAGATCTCTCTTATCGAGTCGTGCAGATGTGTTTCTACCTGATGCCTTAAATACATAAGTATGAATTTCTTAATTAAGAGAAAAAGGGGTTAGTAATTGCCTATTAAGTCAAAGAAATTTTTTACGATTTACAGGTATCAATCCAGTAATAAGCGCATAAAGGGCAATTAAAACAACGAGACTGCCTAAGACTTGTGTTAATTGTTGATCGTCTTGAAGTAAAGGTAATCCAATGATTACTATAAAAAGTTGAATTAATAAAAATGGGGTAAAAAATCTTTTTCTAAAATTTGAAATTCCTCTTGAAATATAAATAACGCTTCCTGCTAGTAGTAGATATAGAAATACCTCTGCAATGAGTGTTTCCCAACTCTCAATAGATCGAGATTTTACCGATGAAATAAGGACAAAACCAGCAAAACAAAATAGGGCTATTCCTTCAGCAAAAGTTAGTGCTGCAGCCCATTGAATTTGGAAATATTTTTTCATCGGCCTTTAGCCTATTTGTAAACCTGTATGGGTATGTTCTGATTCTTTGATTTTTGAGCCAAATCTCTCTTCATATTTTCCAATTTTCCAAATCAAAACCGAAAGTGCGAAAGCAAGTACAAATGAAAGCACAATAAAGTAACCAATAGAACTTAAATCAATCGCAGTAATGCTTTTAAATGGTTCAGTTTCAGCAAGGCCAAAATTATCTGAAGCAACGCTGATCCATTGTAAAGTTCCAATTCCCAATGCTACAAAGACTGAAAGCCCAGTTGTGGTTAAGTTGTAGTAAATTTTTCGTAATGGGCTTGTAAAAGCCCAAGAGTAAGCTTTTGTCATGAATATGCCATCTAGTGCATCCATCATGGACATACCTGCTGCAAAAATAATGGGCAACGCAATAATTGCCAATGGCGGCAACACTCCGCCAACAGTTCCAGCTGCCGCTGTGGCAGAAAGTGCCAATAAACCAACTTCGGTTGCTGTATCAAATCCGAGTCCGAATAGAACTCCGATTGGATAAAGTTGGTATGAGTGATCAAAACCTTTTTTAAATCTTCCTTTAAAAATTCTTCTCATTATACTTCTGTCATTTAATAGTTGTTCTAGATGTTCATGTGAATATTTCCCAGACTTAGCTTGCTTCCATGCTTTAACAACCCCCACCATGATTACTAAGTTTAAAATTCCAACTAAATACAAAAAGAATCCTGAAACGCTTGTCCCTATCGTTCCGCCAGTGCTGGAAAATGTATCTTTAAAAATTGACGCTTTTGTTGCAGCAAAAGCAATTCCAACAGATAGTGCTAATACAACTGTGGAATGCCCTAGTGAGAAAAACAGTCCAACCCCAAGTGGTTTCTTACCTTTTGCGAGCATGATTCTGGTGGTGTCATCAATTGCCACAATGTGGTCTGCGTCGAAGGCATGTCTTAACCCAAAACCGTAGGCAAGCGCTCCTGCTCCTGCATAAATAAGTGCGCCGCTGCCATCTGTTATTTGGTTATATTGAGGATCTGAATTGAAATGTGCAAATAGACCCCAGCCCAAAATATGAAGAAAAACCACAGTGCCCAAAACACCGAATAATCGAGGTAACTCTTCTCGTTCGAATTTCAGAACCTGGCGAAGCTTTGGTTTGGACGTCGGTGGGGTCATCCCTTTACCTTAATGCCAACCTTTTGCAAGTGCAAAAGATAGACAGCAAAGGTCATGCCCGAAATGTCGAGACTGTGACCAAAGTGACACCTGTTTTAGCAAGATTTCTTCAAAATGAGGTTGTGCAAAGCGTCACAACATGTCACCCTTGTAGTGGGGAACTAATTGGAGGTATTGAGCATGGACTGGCGCCATAAATCGGCTTGTCGTGATGAAGATCCTGAGTTATTTTTCCCTATAGGTAACACTGGACCTGCTGTTTTTCAGATAGATGCGGCTAAAAAGATCTGCAAGACCTGCATCGTGGTTGAACCATGCTTGCAATGGGCCTTGGAGACAGGTCAAGATTCAGGCGTGTGGGGTGGGCTAAGCGAAGACGAACGTCGCGCTCTAGGACACAGCGCCCCTGCGACTTCTATCAACTTCTACTAAACCAAAAGGTTTAGTTACTTTTTCTTTAAAACTATCGGGGCAACTATTTCTGCCTTCACCCCAGTTGGTGAATTAGCGGAAATAGTTAAACCACCACCAAGTTCATCAACGATAAGTGTTCGAACGATTTGTAAACCTAATTGAGCGGTAGCAAAAACGTCCTTACCTTTTTCAATTCCTGGTCCACCATCTGTAATTACAATTCTAATTTCAGTATCACTTTTCGTGGCATTTATTTGCACAGGTTCCTTCGTGGGACGACCGTGCTCAATTGCGTTTTGTAAAATTTCTACAACTGCCATAGCAATTGGAGTAGCAACTTCTGCAGGCAGCTCTCCAAACTCTCCTTGCAACTCAATACCTATAGGTTTCTCGTTTTCTACAGTTGTGGCAGCATCAGTGACAAGTGCGATGACTTGATTAATAACGTCATCAAATGGAATAACTTCACCAGGTGATCTAGACAAAGCTTCGTGCACAACAGCAATTGCACTTACTCTTCTTTGTGCTTCAGCTAGAGATTCTTTTGTTTCTTCACTTTTTGCTCTTCTGGCTTGTAAACGTAATAATGCCGCAACTGTTTGAAGATTATTTTTAACCCGATGATGCACTTCCCTGATGGTCGCATCCTTTGTTAACAAAGCTTTTTCGTTTCTTCTTAAATCAGCGACATCTCTAACCAGTACCAATGCTCCAACTCTTTCCCCATTTCTTAATAAGGGAACTCCCCGAAGAGTCACCACAGAAGTTGAATTATCTAACTCAACTTCACCACTGGCTCTACCTGCTGCCACTAACATGATTGCTTCATCAACGGGACCACTCTTGTTTTGAAGTTTGGCAACAACTTTTGCTAAATTTTGATTCATTAAATCTGAGGTGAGTCCAAGTCTTCTAAAAGCAGATGCCGCGTTAGGACTTACGTATTCGACTTCACCTTGTTTACTAAGTCGAATAATCCCGTCACCAACTCTGGGGGCCTGATTTGCTTTGCTAATTTCACCACTGGGAGGAAAACTTCCAGATGCAACCATTTCCATTAGATCTTCTGCTGCTGCAAGATAAACTTGTTCCAATCGACCACCGCGTCCATCTGCGTTTGTGTGACGAGAAATTACGGCAATAACCTTTTCGTTGAAAACCACAGGAATTGCATCCACTCTTAAACCGGAGGTAGTGGGATCTACCACTTTTCTTCTCGTGCTTAGAGCTTTATCCAAATCAACTCTTCGACCCGGGGCAATGAATTCGTCGACTAAATCTTCAGGAACATTGGTGTGGGAGGTGGCAGGTCTGATTTGGGCTGCAGCAAAAAAGCCTTTGCCATGCCAAGTGGGTATCCACAGCACAAGATCACTCAAACTCAAATCGGCTAGCAATGTCCAATCGGCAAGCAGTGCTTGCAGGTGAGCCAAATCTTTGTCATCAAGTTCGGTTCGATCTTTCACAACGGCGGAAAGAAATGTCATAACCCAACGTTACCTTGCCTATCTACCAGGCCTTTTTTGTTTAAGCACTCAATGACCATTTCTCCCACAGCACTACTAATTTTATGAGTCAAATTTCCAGCATTAATGACTTCTAGATTCTTCCTTACCCCAACTGCTTTTTCTATCTCAGTTGCAGATCCAAAGCTATCTTTTTGCCCTTGAATTATTATCATTTCAATTTTTGTTTCAAGAGCTTGGATCAATTCTTCATGTCGCGTTTTCCCATTTGGCGCTCTTAAGGGAAAGGCTAAATTAATTATTAAATTGGGCTTTAATTTTGCAGCCGTTCGACAAATCACTCTTGCTCCGGTGCTTCGCCCGATAAATATTTTTTTATATTCTGCATACCTAGTATGCAAATTCTCCATTACTTCAATCCATACTTGATCTAGTTGTTTAGCAGGACCAGCAATTTTCTTACCCGAAACCAACCAAGGCATTTCAACGCCAACAACACTAATCCCGTGATTATTTAAATGGTGAATTGTGGCAGCTAAATCAACTGAGTCTAAACCTTTACCTGCGCCGTGGGTTATGAAAGCTACCGTTTTTTTGTAGTGATGATGGCTAATAATACGTGCGCTTCCGAATGTTGTTTCAAGATATGATGTGCTCATTATTAATCTGAGAGTGGTTTAATTAAATTAACTCCATTATTTCTAGCATTATTAACGTCACTGGTCACTTTGAAATAGTCAAAATAACTTTCGGGTGGAGTTGCTAGCAAGGATCTAATTTCTTCCTTATTTTGAATATTTGGATCAAGCCACGCTTCCCAATTCTTGTCAGGTACAATTACTGGCATTCGGTCATGAATAGTTTCTAAACCAAGTTTTGCTTCAGTAGTTATTACTGAAAAACTATGAATCTCTTGTTCGTGGTTCTTCGGATCTGGATTTTTCCAAATCTCATAAATTCCAGCAACAGCCAACAACGGACTTTTATTAGCTTTTATAAAATATGGTTGCTTTTTTTCTTTGGGATCAACAGGTCTAAACCATTCGTAATAACCATCCATCGGAACAATGCAACGACGTTTACTAAAGGCGCTTCTGAATGATGGTTTTTCGTCAACGGTTTCAAATCTGGCATTAATCATTTTTGCACTCATGGAATTATCTTTAGCCCAGGAAGGAATTAAACCCCAGGTCATAATTTCTAAGGTTCTATTTCTATTTTTATCCACGGTTATTGCATAGGTTTTGGAAGTGGGTGAGATATTGAAATTTTCTGTCAGTAATTGGCTGGGAAGAGTTTTTAACTTGAATACTTCAGTAAGAGTTCCGGTATCGCGGTTGGCCGCGTATCTTCCACACATAACATCCTGGATATTACGTGCACGCTGTAGTCTTAGATGCAAATGAGTGAATCTGCCCCACATAATTGGTCTGCACCTAGTGCAAAGCGCCCAATTCACTCAACTGTGTCAATTCCGGGATCAAAATCTGCCACCAACAGAGCATTTGTTTTAGCTGCTTTAGGCGATTCAATATCAAAGATTCACAAACCATTGTTGGCAAGAGACACTGAATTGATGCTTCAAGCCCTAGAAAAATTAGGTTGCACCATAACTAGAAGTAACGAAATAATTGAAATAACTCCCATGAAAAGAGTTCACCAAGATTTAGCGATAGATGTTGGGTTAGCGGGAACTGTGATGAGATTTGTTCCACCACTTGCGGCATTAACTGCAGGTGTTGTGCATTTTGACGGTGATCAACGTGCACGCAATAGGCCAATGAAAACACTTATTGATTCATTGAAAGCTTTAAAAATTTCTGTTGATGATGAATCAAGTGGATCACTTCCCTTTTCCATTGTTAGTGACGGCAATGTGCAGGGTGGAGAAATAACCATCGATGCATCTGAATCAAGTCAATTCATTAGTGCCCTATTACTTGCCGGTGCTAAATTTTCAAATGGTTTAACCATCAAACACGTTGGTAATAAATTACCAAGTCTTCCTCATATTGAAATGACGATTGAAATGTTGAATCAAGTAGGGGTGAAGGTTTATTCAATTGAAAAAAATAGTTGGAAAATTGATCCCACTGTTATTAAATCAAAAGATTGGTTAATTGAACCTGATTTATCTAATGCTGGTCCTTTCATTGCAGCAGCAATGGTTACCAAAGGTGAAGTGACTATTACTGATTGGCCACAAAATACTACACAAGCAGGAAATGCGTGGATTGAAATTCTCAGCAAAATGGGTGCTCAAGTTGTCTTAACTGAAAAGGGATTAACAGTTTCTCATTCAGGAGATATTAAAGGAATTGATTTTGATTTAAGCGATGTTGGAGAATTAACTCCTGTCTTGGTTTCAATTGCAGTGCTAGCTAACTCTAATTCTTCTTTGACTGGTATTTCTCACCTACGAGGCCACGAAACTGATCGATTAGCAGCGCTAGTTGAAAACATAAAAGCAATTGGTGGAGATGCTGACGAAACCACTGATGGATTAATTATTAGACCAAAAAAGCTACATGGTGGATTGTGGAAATCTTTTGACGATCACCGAATGGCAACAGCTGGAGCCGTCATTGGTTTGGTTGTAGAAGGAATAATTGTTGATGATATAAAAACAACTTCCAAGACACTTCCTGATTTTGAAAATATGTGGACGTCTTTGGTGGGTGTGTGAATAATTTGCAGGATTATGACGAGGACGATTTTCGTTCTCGTCCCGGCAAATATAAGTCTCGACCTAGATCTAAAGATAGACCAAAATTTGAAAATGCTGAAACTGGATTAGTTATCACAGTTGATCGGGGAAGATTTACCGTTCATTTAGAAACACCTGAAGAAATAGATATCTACGCAGTTAAAGCCCGCGAGTTGGGACGAAAAGGTGTCATTGTTGGAGATTTAGTTGAAGTTGTTGGAATTGATACAAAGAATCCAGAGAATATGGCAAGAATAGTAAAAGTTAACGAGCGAAAAAACTCATTACAAAAAAGTGCTGACGATTCAGAATCGATTGAAAGATCCCTCGTGGCCAACATTGAAATGGTAGCCATTGTGGTTGCAACATCAGAACCAGAACCAAATCCTAGATTAATTGACCGCACAGTTATTGCCGCTCGATTAGCAAATGCGCAACCAATCATTATTGCCACCAAGACCGATGTTGAATCTTCTCAAAAACTTTCTGAAATGTATCAAGCATTAGACATTCCAGTTATTTCAGTCAATAAAACTTCTTCATTAACAGAACTCTTGGATATTCTTGATGGTAAAACCACTGTTCTGATTGGACCTTCTGGAGTTGGTAAATCAACCCTGGTAAACAGACTTGTCCCGGATGCTCATCGAAGAACTGGTGTAGTTAATGATGTAACTGGACAGGGTAAGCACACTTCCACTTCAGCTTTTGCACTTAAAATAAACAAATCAACTTGGATAATAGATACCCCAGGTATTCGTTCCTTTGGTTTAGCGCATGCCACAGTTGAAGAAATACTGGAAGGTTTTCCTGATTTGATGCAGGCAACTACTTTGTGCCAAAAGGGATGTTCCCATCAAGACACAAGTTGCGCTATTGAAGCAGCAGCGTTTGAAAATCCAGCACTGCTGCCACGATTAGATTCATTTCGCAGATTACTAAGCTCACTTGAAAATGTTGAAGGATAGAGTTAGAAACAAATGAGTGCTCAAGATTTAGAATTTACCCATCAATTAGCTGATGCAGCCGATCAAATATCTATGGCTCGATTTGGGGCCATTGATTTAAAAATTGAAACCAAACCTGATTTAACCCCAGTAAGTGATGCTGATAAAAGTGTTGAGGAAAAATTAAGAAATTTAATCAGCAAATACTCCCCTTCTGATTCAATTATTGGCGAAGAATTTGGTCATGATGGTGGCTCAAACAGGGAATGGATTTTAGATCCAATAGATGGTACAAAAAACTTTGTTCGTGGTGTTCCATTTTGGGGGACATTAATTGGTTTAAGAGTAGATGGCGAAATGACAACTGGAATGGTTTCAGCCCCAGGTATTGGCAGGCGTTGGTTTGGCGCCACTGGATTAGGTTCATTTCTTCAAACTAAAACAAATTCTTTTCAAAGTGAAAAAAAATTACAAGTATCAAAAGTGTCTAACTTAGAAGATGCCTACTTAGGTTATTCCAGTCAAGATAGATGGGCCAAGCAGTCTCAAGAACAAGAATTTGAAAAACTACTTAAGAAAGTTTGGCGTGCTCGTGGTTTTGGAGATTTTATGATTCACATGATGGTGGCAGAAGGTGCCATAGATTTATCAATGGAACCTTCACTAGCGCTGTGGGATATGGCAGCACTTATTCCAATAATTAAGGAAGCCGGTGGAACTGTAACATCTTTGACTAATGGTAATGCACTGGTTGACATGAGTATGGTGACAACAAATGGTTTATTGCATGAGCAAACTTTAAAGCTATTTAATTAATTTCTTCTATTTATATACATCGGTAAACCACCAGCTGGTCTAACCATCACTAATGCTCTGGGCACAGGAATCCCACCAGCAGGACTCAATTCCCACTTTTGCACGATTCTACTAATCAATAAAATGCTTTCCAGAATTGCAAAATCTTTACCAATACACATTCTTGGCCCAATTCCGAATGGCAAATATGTTCCTTTTGAGGGGGTTGGGGCTTCAGGCATAAATCTATTTGGATTAAAAGTTTCTGCATTATTCCAAGCAGCCGGATGTCTGTGTGTTACCCAAGGTGAAATTATTACCACAGATTTTTCTGGAATTTCATATCCACCCAAAATATCTTTCTCATATGATCGTCTACTTACAACCCAACCTGGTGGAAATACTCTTAAAGCTTCATCAACAATTGCTTTAGTGAATGGAAGATTTTCCACATCTTTAACAGTGGGAGCCCTACCTTTAAGAACTTCATCGACTTCTTTTTGTAATTTCTTTTGCACATCTTGATGTGCACCTATTAACCACCAAGTCCAAGTTAAAGAACTTGCCACGGTTTCATGGCCAGCCACAATAAAGGTAACAATTTGATCTCTTAGTTCTATACTATTTAAACCACCTTCATCATCATGGGCGGCCAAAAGTAAATCAAGCATGTCAACGTCTCGATCAACACCTGCTACACCTGTAATTTTTTTTCTTTCATCTAAAATTCTTTGCACTGCACCATCAAGTTGCTTAAGTGCTTTAGCTAATTTCCTATTATTTGGAGTTGGAATCCATTTAGGAAAAGTGATTGGGGTTCTTGCTCTAGCCACAATAATATCGAGAGCATCTAAAGTTGCTTGGGCAGTTTTTTCTACATCTCCCGCTAAATCAGTTCCAAACAGTGATCTGCCCACAATTTCTAAAGCTGCGTGCATCATGTCGTCATCGATATCAACCACAGAATTATTTGAAAGTTTTTCCCATTTTTCGAGAATTCGATCAGTTACCAAAACAGTATCTGGAGCAACTCTCATGATGGCTTCATGATGAAAAGCTGGTTGAATTAGTTTTCTTTGTCTTTTCCAGCTGTCAGTGTCTGCTGCGAGCAATCCATCACCTGTGACTAACGCCAAATTTTCATATTGGATAGTTCTTTTTCCATAATTTTTCGCATTAACTCTCATCACTCGATCAACGTCTTCGGGATGAGTTACAAGATAAATCGGTAAAATCGGTATAGGAAATTGCACAACATTTCCATATTTAATTCTCATATCAACAAGAAATCCTGCTGGATCTTTTCTTGCTCGAAGTAATTGGGAAAGCATTTGTTTTATTGAAGGCCCAGGAGCCGTTAGGAATATTTTTCCTAACTTTTTTTTCTCAAACTTGCCAGCAACTTCACTCATACATCTACTCTACGCATATGTTACAGAACACAAAAAAAGAAGACCGGTATATTTTCCGGTCTTCTTTTCGTAAGTAGCGGGGACAGGATTTGAACCTATGACCTCTGGGTTATGAGCCCAGCGAGCTACCGAGCTGCTCCACCCCGCGTCGGTTAACTCAATCTTAATGGCAGGCCAATAACTCAAATGATTTGAGTTATCTAGCGCACAAAACTTGCAGGCGTTATTTTTATCGTACTTGCTGTATTAAGTCGTTTTTGTGCGTCCATTGCTCTGGCTAATGCATCTTCCAGTTCTTTTTGCGCTTTCCCATATGCGGTGAAATCTCCAATTGCTAGTGCTTTCTTGCCGTTAGCAACAGCTTTTTGCATATCACTTATTGCATTCGCTAAATCAGTTTCGGCATTTCCTGTTTCACTTGGGATTTGTGGACTTGGATTAGAATCTGTTTCTGGGTTTGCTGGAACAACTGCTGTACCAGTTGAAGTTCCAAACAATGCAGTGATCGCATCTTCTATGTTGTCTTCAAAAACTACATTTGGCCCAAAGGATGCCAGCACTTTTCTCAGCAGTGGATAACTATCTCCTGCTGTAGCTCGCACATAAACTGGTTCAACATATAACAATCCACCACCAATTGGTAGAGACAAAAGGTTTCCTAGTTCAACTTCGGATCCACCACGTCTTAGCAAAGAAAGTAGTGCGCTTACATCTGGATCTGATTCAAAGTTATTTTGTACTTGCGTTGGTCCTGGAATTGTGGTGTTTCGAGGAAGTTGCAGGACTCTAATTTTTCCATAATTATTCTTAGGATCACTTGAAACTGCCATGAATGAAGCAAGGGTTTGTCTTCTGGTGGGTGCAAAAGTTGTGGTTAATGAAAATACTGGTTGAGCATCTCCAGGCATTTGTAATTGCAAGTAGTAAGGAGGCTGAGAGCTTTGCACGCCAGGTCTAGTTGGGTCATTTGGAATAACCCAGAAATCTTGACCACCATAAAACGCACCTGCGTCTTTAACGTGATATTTACTTAAAATTTCTCTTTGTATTTTAAATAAATCTTCCGGATATCTAACATGATCTGCCACTGCAGCAGGCATTGCTGATCGAGGTTTCACTGTTCCCGGAAATGCTTTTGCCCAAGATTTTAAGATCGGTTCAGTGTCATCCCAAGCATAAATTGAAACAGTTCCATCATAAGCATCCACTGTTGCTTTAACCGAATTTCTTACGTAGTTAACAGAAGTTGCAGCTTGAGTTCTTAAAGCAGTTGAGGTTTGGGTAACAGAGTCAGCTGTTGCAGAATCTAAACTTGTTCTAGTTGAATAAGGATAATAATTTGTTGAAGTATAGCCATCAAGAATCCAAACAATCTTTCCCTCAATTACAGCTGGGTAAGGATCGCTATCAAGAGTTAACCAAGGTGCAACTCTTTGCACTCTTTCTCCAGGATCTCTGTAATACAAGACTTTAGAATCATTATTTACCAAATTAGAAAGAATGATATTTATCTCTTGATACTTCAGTGCATACAGAGCTCTATTGAAGAAGTTACCTATCGCAACTCCGCCGGTTCCGGCATAAGTGTTATTTGCTTGACCATTAGCGCTGGTGTCATCTGGGTAATCTAATTCACGTGGATCACTACCGGCTGCTCCACCAACAATTGAGTAATTCGGAGAATTTTCACCAAAATAGATTCGAGGTTCAGCTATCTTTAAAGAACCTTTAGTTGGGATATCACTTGTTGTGAAATCTGGTTCTCCATCAATTTTCACCGCATTATCTTTTGCTGTAACCACACCAAATCCGTGTGTATAAACAAGATGAGAGTTAATCCAATTTCTTTGCGCACTTGGAATTCCGGCTAAGTTGATTTCGCGGGCAGCAATGATTGTTCCTTGATTTGAACCATTAATTGCATAACGATCAATGTCTAGTGTGTCAGCGAAACTGTAGAAACCTCTGATTTGTTGCAATTGATTAAAAGTAGGTGAAAGTAGAGCTGGATCCATTAATCGAATTTTTTCAATGGTTCCTGTTTGTTGTGAAATTATTTCTGCACTTGGTTCAGTGCTAGCTGCATAATCTGAAATTTCCACATCAGCTAGACCATAGGCGGCTCGAGTGGATTCAATAGATTTTTGTATATAAGGAGCTTCTTTATCGGCTTCGCTTGGTTTAACCACAAACTGTTGAATAACTGTTGTGTAAACCCCGCCAATCAAAATTCCGGTAATAAGAAGTGCACCAATTCCTATATTAGGAATAAACCATTGTCTTCTAAAAGCATTTATTATAAATAAGACTGCCACAATTAAAGATAAGTACATCATTAAAGACTTAGCTGGTAAAACTGCGTTCACGTCTGCATATTTTAAGCCGACTAATAATGAATCTTGCTTAAGCGCTAAACCAAATCTGTCTAACCAATAAGCAAATGCTTTTAGAGTAAACAGTAAAGCAACTAAAACAGAAATTTGTGATTGCGCAAACTTTGTAGCTTTTTGCCCTGGTGATTGTAGTGTTATGCCGCCGTAAATGTAGTGAATAATTCCACTCGCTAAACCTGACAAAATAATTGTGCTAATTCCAAAAGTAACAAGATTTCTATAAAGCGGATAATCAAAAATAAAGAAACTTATATCAATTCCAAATTGTGGATCTTTAACCCCGAATGGAACAGAGTTCAGTCTTTGAATCCAATTTCGCCACTCAGCTGAAGCTGACCCTCCGGCAAGAAATCCTAAAAGAATTGGTCCAAATATAAATACTGATTTACGGATTGGATCCAATGCTTCTCTGTATCTTTGCAAGGAAACTTGATCAGGAGTTACCGATGCATACATTGGTCTGTTCTTGTAGGCAAGATAAACATTGAGCCAGATGATGAAACCAGTTATTGCAGCAAAAAATACGAATAACCCAATTCTCCATGCCAAGACTGTGACATAAACATTTTGTGCATTAACGGATTTGTACCACAGCCAATCTGTGTAATAACCGGTCAAACTCATCAAAGCTATAAATAGAGCACCCAGTGAAACTAAAAGATAAGTGTTTTTACTCTTAGGCCGATTGAAGGTAAAATCCGGGCGTGGAAAACTCATATTTCGACAATACGAAACAAGTTATTGTTCGTCCAATCGGGGTTAATTTGTGGGAGAAATATCCCTAAATCTCGACTTATTGGCAAGTCTCTAAACCTTGAATATCACCGGATTTAGTGAATTTCTCTATGGCGCTAAGCGCATCTGCCAGATTTGAAACTGCGACCACCGGCATTGATTTGTAGTAATCACTAGACACTTCATCACAATTATCAATCGGGGCTAAAAATAATTGGGCACCACTTTTTCTAGCACCTTCAAGTTTTTGTCTTATGCCACCAATAGGTCCAACTTCGCTCAAGTAATTAATTGTTCCAGTACCAGCAATTATTTTTCCACCTGTTAAATCATTTATGGTTAGTTCATCAATAATTCCCAAAGTAAGCATCAATCCCGCACTTGGCCCACCCACTTCTGCTACTCCAAAGTTAAAGTCGTAAGGCGGATCTATCCTTGGCCCAATTGAAATACCAATAGAAGCTTTTTTTACATCAGATTTTAACTCTGTTGCGACTACTGTTACTTCCAATTTTTTTAGGTTACGAGATAATGATAAATTAATTTTTTCATTTGGTTTATGTACTTGTACATACTTAACAACGTCACTGGCTGTTTTAACTTCTTTATTATCAACGCTTATCACAATATCTCCAGGCTCAATAATTCCATCGCTTGGTGAATTAACCACCACGCTATCTACTACAACATTCATGGTGACAGGAATTTTAAGATAACTTAAAGCTGCTGCAATAGCATCTGTTTGGGAATTTGAAAAAGCCCGTTCGTTTTCCTGCCTGATAACTTGTGGATCAATAATCTCTGGATAAAGATCTCTTGTCGGAACAATTGCTTCGGTTGGATTTATCCAAGCAGAAATTGCATCAACTAAAACAAGACGACCAAAGGGACCACCTGTTTCTGAGACGGTTGTGAAATTTAATTCACCCTTTGAAGCATAAGTTTCAACTCCGCTAATTGAAATAACTTCTTTATCCATTTCTATGCCCACTGTATTGAAAAGTGGACCCGCTGAAATCTTTATGAAGGGAACTGGAATGAGTAACAATGCGCTAATTAATAAAACAACTACCAGAGTGGGAGTTATTCTATTTAATGCACTCAGTTTCGTTAATGCACTCAGTTTCGATTTCTTTTTATTCGTTGTTTTTTTTATCATTATTTCTTGGCATTGGCCTGGTCATGGCGTCTCTGAAGTCGGTTAACAGTGACA
>Ga0187843_10001137_pt1 | contig 17267 bp, 13 predicted proteins | sample SpaLakP09_SKY_43_FD_134516 | JGI IMG/M metagenome (GOLD analysis project Ga0187843, IMG submission 134516) | Oligotrophic lake water microbial communities from Sparkling Lake, Wisconsin, USA - SP09_SKY_43 | ecosystem: Environmental > Aquatic > Freshwater > Lake | place: USA: Sparkling Lake...
CCCGTTGCAGTAGTGTAACTCAGTCGGTGATTAGCGCAGCTTGGTAGCGCACTTGGTTTGGGTCCAAGGGGTCGCAAGTTCGAATCTTGCATCACCGACCATCTTTAAGTAGGTTTGAGCGCATCTGTGGCCGCGTTAATTGCGTCCGTAGCTCAGCTGGATAGAGCAACGGCCTTCTAAGCCGTGGGTCATAGGTTCGAGTCCTATCGGACGCGCCATTTACTTGAAGTTGAAAGTGGGTAATATTCGCAAGGTAAGTTTAGATAAGACCGTGGTGGCTGTAGCTCAGTTGGTAGAGTCCCGGATTGTGATTCCGGTTGTCGTGGGTTCGAGCCCCATCAGCCACCCCAATTATCTAGATAAACAATGCAGCAACGCTAATTCGGAGTATTTCGTTTTAGCACAGTAAGGCTGTATGTCGGTGATTAGCGCAGCTTGGTAGCGCACTTGGTTTGGGTCCAAGGGGTCGCAAGTTCGAATCTTGCATCACCGACCATCTTTACAACACAATTAATCTGGCTTTTGCCGGATTTTTTTGTTTTTGGGTCCTGTGAATCTCCTGTCTTTTGGGTTGCGAAACTCACTCTCTTAACTTCCAAATATTCAACTAACTTCCAAATGACAAAGAACTCCCTAATACCAAACCGCGTTTATTTTCGCTGCGATGTCGACCTGAGATCTTAGACCATCGCGGGTGGTTGCTGCTATCACCGCTAGCGACCGCAAATCCCGATAACGGCGCAATGGCCTAGATGTGGGAGAGAAAACTGCGAAGTGTGCTGCACAAGCGGCATTACCCGTGGGTAATTTAAAGCGCGTACCTTGGCAAAAATTTCCCGTGAGTGGCAGATATAAAAAAAGCCGGCAATATGCCGGCTTCGTTTTCAGCAGTCACTGCTAAGCGGCTTGTTCTGCCTGCTTCACTTTATCCGATTCTAATAACGATCTATCCGCCATCAGATCTGCAGGATCAAAGTCGTCAACGTTGATAGTTTTCAGGCGACCTTCTTCGGCCACGCGCAACTTATCAGCTTCGGCTTGTGTTAATACGCCCAAACTTAAGCCTAAATCAGCCACTTCATTTAAGCGGTAGAATGGCAGACGTTTGTTGGCGGCGTGCATCACTTTATCGAATAACGGCTCTGCTGCCAGAATGTCAGCAAAAGCTTTCTCCAGTTGACCCAGTAAGTTATTCGGTTCTTGCGTCAGGTATAAGTGATTGCCTAAACGCGTACGCGCTTCACAAGGCGTTTGCATAATACGTGCAACTTGATGGTCAGTGACATCAGATGGACGACGTAAGGTGCGGCCCCATGGGAACACTACGCGTTTCATCACCACGCCAACAACACGACTTGGGAAGTTATCTAACAACTCATCTAGCGCAGTTTGTGCGCGCACTAAGTTATCTTCACAGCCCCATTGCACCAACGGTAAATCTTGCGCTGGACGGCCATCGTCGTTGTAGCGTTTCAGGATAGTGGAGGTGATGTATAACATGGATAAGATGTCACCTAACCGTGCTGAAATACGTTCACGACGTTTTAAATCGCCGCCCATAGTGGCCATGGCAATATCCGACATCAGTGCTAATGACGCGCTGAAACGGTTCATTTGTTTGTAATAACGCGCAGTTTCATCACTCACTGGTGCAGCACTGAATGCTGAGTTTGTTAATGACAACCAGAAAGTCCGGAAGAAATTGCTGATACTAAAACCGATATGGCCAAACAGTGCGCGGTCAAATGCCGTTACTGCTGCGCGCTCATCATCAAGTTGCGCTGCTTGCAATTCGGCAAGTACAAATGGATGGCAGCGGATAGCACCTTGACCGTAAATAATCATGTTACGAGTCAGGATATTCGCGCCTTCAACCGTGATAGCGACCGGTGCGCCTTGGTAACCGCGGGCTAAGTAGTTGGTTGGACCCATACAAATACCTTTACCGCCGTGGACGTCCATCGCATCGATGATTGCTTGACGCATACGCTCGGTCATGTGGTATTTAGTGATCGCTGAAATTACTGATGGTTTCTCACCAAGATCGATTGAACCAACCGACATGGTGGTTGAAGCATCGGCCATATAGGCATAACCGCCGACACGAGCCATCACTTCTTCAACACCTTCCATTTTACCGATTGGTAATTTGAATTGACGACGAATGCGTGCATAAGCACCTGTAGCCAATGCAGCAGCTTTAATTCCACCAGTACTGTTTGACGGCAGCGTGATAGCACGACCTACAGACAAACATTCAACCAGCATACGCCAACCTTGGCCCGCCATTGATGGACCACCGATGATGTAATCAAGTGGCACAAACACCGATTCGCCTTGGGTTGGACCATTTTGGAAAGGGACGTTCAGTGGGAAATGGCGACGGCCAATTTTCACACCATCGGTATCCGTTGGGATCAACGCACAGGTGATGCCTAGATCGACTTTGTCGCCTAGTAAACCCTCTGGATCTTGCAGTTTGAACGCCAAACCTAACACTGTCGCGATTGGTGCTAACGTGATGTAACGTTTATTCCAAGTTAACCGCATGCCGACAATTTCTTCACCTTGCCAAGTGCCCTTGCAAACGATACCGAAATCAGGGATTGCGCCAGCATCAGAACCTGCTTCCGGGCTTGTCAGCGCAAAACAAGGGACTTCTAAGCCTTTCGCTAAGCGAGGTAAATAATGCTCTTGTTGCTGTGTGGTGCCGTAGTGTTGTAACAATTCGCCAGGGCCTAACGAGTTAGGAACGCCAACAACTGAACTTAACACCATGCTTTTACTTGTTAATTTTTGCAGTACACAAGATTGTGCGTATGCTGAAAACTCTAAACCACCAAATTTCTTTTTGATGATCATGGCGAAGAAGCCCTGATCTTTTAGATAGGCATAGACTTCTGGTGATAGGTCAGCACGTTCGTGTGTGGTGTGCCAGTCATCAACCATGCGCAACAGAGTTTCCACTGGGCCGTCTAAAAATGCTTGCTCTTCCGAACTTAAGCGCGGTTTTGGAAAGTTATGCAGTTTGTGCCAATCCGGGTTGCCACGAAACAAATCGCCTTCCCACCAAGTGGTTCCTGCATCAATCGCTTCTTTTTCAGTTGTCGACATCTCAGGCATTATGGTGCGGTAGAGTTTTAACAACGGTTTGGTGATGTATTGTTGGCGGATGGTTGCGATATTCAGTGGTAGTGCCACCACCGCAAAAATCACCCAACTCACCACACCAAAGCTCCCTTGCCAACTACCAGCCAGTAAAATTACTGCGATTGCTGCGGTAAACAAAGTTAAGCTAGCGCGGTGATACGCTAAAACGCCAATTGCGACGAGCAAAAGGGCTACAAATAATAAGGTTTCCATCTATGTCTCCTGATAAGAGGTCTGACCACTAACCGCTATAGGGTAAAGTGGTTAACGTAAAGATGCAAGTCATTCCAAACCAGTGTAGTTGATTCTCTGTCAATTTTTGTTTAATGCACTGAGATCTCGGTCTATTTCTCATACAACCTCCTCGGTTTTGCCAAAATTTAATTTTAGTTATTAATCTGTACGGAAAGTTCTCAAACTCAGACTTGTCGAATAATCACGGTGGCTGCTAAGGTGTCGGTCTGCATGGTTGACTAATATTTATTGGCTTATGTGTGAATTGTTAGGAATGTCGGCGAATGTGCCGACCGATATTTGTTTTAGTTTTAAAGGCTTAAAAGAACGAGGTGGCAATACTGGGCCGCATAAAGATGGTTGGGGTATTGCTTTTTATCAGGGGAAAGGCGTCACCACTTTTAAAGATGCGCAGCCGAGTCATTGCTCGAAAGTAGCTGATTTAGTTAGTGATTATCCAATTAAAAGTAATTCAGTGGTCGCGCATGTTCGCCAAGCCAATCGTGGCCGCGTGGCTTTGGAAAATACCCATCCGTTTACCCGCGAATTGTGGGGCCGTTATTGGACTTACGCGCACAATGGTCAGTTAAAAGACTATCGCCAGCTGGCTTATTCTCGCTTTGTTCCCGTTGGCACTACCGATAGTGAACGGGCGTTTTGCTACATTTTGTCCGAACTTGCCAACAAATATCCGGATGGTCCACGCAGCCGCCCGGTCATATTTAAGTTTATTAAGAAACTGTGTGATGGTTTGCGTCAACAAGGGGTCTTTAATCTACTGCTTAGTGACGGTGACTATTTGTTTTGTTATTGCAGCACAAGATTGCATTTCATTACGCGGCGGGCACCATTTGGCCAAGCGCGGTTGTCGGATGTTGATGTCGACATCGATTTTGCGACCGAAACCACGCCGAATGATGTCGTGACGGTGATTGCGACGTTGCCGTTAACCAATAACGAGGCCTGGCAAGCCATGAATCCTGGAGATGCGAGGTTATTTAAAGCGGGGGAGTGCATCAGCCAGTTTTAACTGATGCACTGCAAGGTGTTATTTACCAATACTTGACAGCTGTACATCGAATTGTTCGACGTTGTCTTCTGATTGCCAGAGTCGGACTAGCATGTAGTCAAGCTCTGGTGCAACCCAAGCATAGACTTGTTTATCAGGACTTTGACCGTAACGCTCAATCCGCAGCGCTTTCACTTTACCAAACGGCAACGATAATAATTCTTCAGTGGTAACTTTGTACTTATATTCGCGCGGATTACCATCCCGATTAAGTACTTGGTAGACAAAATCAGTTTTACCAGCTTGTAAATCCAGCACGATTTGGCTGTGGTAACTGAGTGAATCTAACCAATTGTCATTCCAATCAATTTTTTGCAGTTTTTGCTTTTTACCGACTTTTAAGGTTTTTTGCAAACGATCGAGATTAAGTTCGTAGTGACGATTGGGTCCTGAGCCTGCACGTTTCATCAAATAGTGGTTGGAACGGATTTGGCCATTTTCGACAGTAAATAAACTACGTTCTTCGCGTTCATCGTCGAAAATCAGCCAATTAATGTCACTGTGATAGCCCAATTCGTAGCCATTCTCAGTTTTTTTCAGATAACGCTCGGCGCTACCGTGTTTTTCGCCTGAGCGAAACACTTCGTAAACCGCGCTAAAAGGTTGTAAGGTTGGCGCCGTCACTTGTTGGCTTGGTACTGCAGTCTCTGTGACCGCAGGCGCTGTTGATTGGGCAAAACTGAGTGGCGAAATGAGGCAGAAAAATGACGTAGCCAGGCGCCATTGTTTACTCTTGATGATCATCATCAGCATATCCATGTTTAGAAAGAACCTGTCCGTCTAACAATGCCTGATCGCTGCGTTGTTGTAAACGGTTCTGACAAAACCAGCGGATAACTAACGGATAAATTTGGTGTTCTTGCTCGTGCACTCGCGCGGCCACGGTATTTGCATCATCGCCAGGAAAAATCGGCACTTTGGCTTGCAATACCACAGGGCCACCATCCAATTCGGCAGTGACAAAATGCACGCTACAGCCATGCTCGAAATCGCCCGCATCAATGGCTCGTTGATGGGTGTGCAAGCCTTGATATTTCGGCAGCAAAGACGGATGGATGTTGAACAACCGACCCTGATAGTGCGTTACAAACTCAGGCGTCAAAATACGCATGAAGCCTGCCAACACGACTAAATCAGGCTGATGTTCGTCAATTGCGGCTAACAATGCGGCATCATAGCTGAGCCTGTCAGCATAGGCTTTATGATCTAAAACCGCGGTGGCCACACCAGCTTGCTGCGCCCGCTCAAGCCCAAAGACATTCGCTTTGTTGGAGATCACGGCACGCACGCGCCCGGCGATAAAGCCGGACGCGACCGCATCAAGAATGGCTTGCAGATTAGATCCGCTGCCAGAAATCAATACGACAATTGATTTCATAGCGATTAAGCGTTCACACCAGGAATAATTACCTGAGCTTCACCGTCAGCTGCAGCTTGAATTTCACCTAAGTGCCAAGCAGTTTCACCGGCTTGGTTAAGGAAATCTAAGGCCGCTTGCAGATTGTCAGCGCTCACCACCACAATCATACCGACACCACAGTTAAAGGTGCGGTACATTTCGTGACGAGTCACATTGCCTTGTTGCTGTAACCAGTCAAACACTGCAGGCCACTGATAGCTTTGTTCGTTACACACAGCTTTAGTGTTCGCGGGTAATACGCGAGGAATATTTTCCCAGAAGCCGCCGCCCGTGATGTGACATAACGCATGCACAGGCACAGTTTTGATTAACGATAACAAGTTCTTCACGTAAATCCGCGTTGGCGCCATTAAATGGTCTGCTAAAGATTTACCTGCTAATAAAGTATCGGTTGGCTGACCGCTCACTTCAATGATCTTACGGATCAAAGAGAAACCATTTGAATGAGGACCAGACGAGGCAAGAGCGATGATTTGGTCACCCGCTTTTACTTTGCTGCCATCGATAATGTCGGCTTTTTCAACAACACCCACACAGAAACCCGCGATATCGTAATCACCCGCGTGGTACATGCCAGGCATTTCTGCGGTTTCACCACCAACCAGCGCACAACCAGATTGCGCACAACCTTCAGCGATACCGTGCACAACAGCTGCTGCGGTATCGACGTCCAATTTACCGGTGGCATAGTAGTCCAAGAAGAACAGCGGTTCCGCTCCTTGTACCACGATGTCGTTTACGCACATCGCGACTAAGTCGATACCTACAGTGTCGTGGCGTTTTAAATCAATGGCTAAGCGTAATTTAGTGCCGACACCGTCGGTACCAGAAACTAACACTGGTTCTTTATAACCGGCTGGGATTTGGCACATAGCGCCAAAGCCACCGAGTCCGCCAATCACCTCTTTGCGGGTAGTGCGTTTTACCGCACCTTTAATCCGGTCGACTAAAGCCTCACCGGCATCAATATCTACCCCTGCGTCTTTGTAGCTTAATGAAGTTTTTTGCTCGCTCACGGCTATCCTCGATGGCTGATGGAAACTGGATTAAAAAATCGGCGGCATTTTACCCTGTTTAGTGTCAAGACAAAAGGATTATGCGCGCTCGTGCTGACACAACAGAGCAGTTGCTCGGTTAACGCGCTGTTTTGCCATGTTCTGCTAAGAGGATTTGCTTCAATTGCCGACTGCCTGGCCCAAGTTTGTCTTCTTTTGGAATAATCAGAGACATCGGGATTTGCCGCTCCGAACTTTGCCGCAGCTGCAAGCGCACTAAACTACCTTCTGTAATCGCGGCTTGCACCATGAAATCAGGAAACCAACAAAAACCAAGCCCTTGTTTTAAAATGTCGAGCGCATCATGAAAGTTATTCACAGTCCAGCGCTGTTCTGCTTTTAACCAGCCGCCTTTTTCATCGGGCCGCGCAGCAGTGTCGCGGATCACTATTTGTAAATGCTGACTCAATTCGTCGGCATCTAAATCTTGAATTTCGGTCAGTGGATGATTGGCTGCACAAACCAGAATTAACGAGGTATTCCAAATCGGCTCGCCTAAAAATCCTTTAGGGATCACACCGGCAGCGGCAATCACTAAGTCGGCTTTGCCTTCAATAATCATTTCGGAAGTGCCGGTGATTACCGTATCAATAATTTGGATACGGCTACCGCGACTGATTGGGTGGAATTTGGCGAGCGCTTGATAAAGTTTGGCTTTAGGATAAATGATCTCGACGGCTATTCTTATTTCCGGCTCCCAGCCCATATCGATATTGGCAGCCAGTATTTCTAGATCTTCAATATTTTGTGTCAGTAAACGTGAGCGACGAAGCATGACTTCGCCTGCAGGTGTTAAGAATGCCTTGCGACCTGTTACGGCCAGTAATTCAACACCAAGTTGGCTTTGTAATTTTGCAACTGCATGATTAAGGCTAGATTGGCTTTTATTTAACAGATCCGCCGCTTGCGCATAACCGCCCGCATCAACAACAGCCTGCAAAATACGCCATTGTTCAAGCGTGGATTTCGGGCGATAGGGCATAGGTTAAGATCCCGCAGCAAATTAATGTTAAGCCGTAGCAATAATCACCGCGCGCAGTGGCGCAGGATACCCCTCGATGGTCTTACTGTGATCGTTTGGGTCCAGAAAATCAACCAAACTTTCATTTTCCATCCAGTTAGTTTTACGTTGCTCTTCGAGGCTAGTCTGATTTAAATCAACCACTTTCACTTCGGAAAAGCCAACTCGCTCCAGCCACAAGGTTAATGCCGCGCAACTTGGAATAAACCAGACATTGCGCATTTTAGCGTAGCGATCTTGTGGCACCAAGCTGGTATGTTCATCGCCTTCAATCACTAAGGTTTCTAGCACCAACTGACCGCCAGGACGCAATTGGTTTTTTAGCTGCTGGAGGAAATCTATTGGCGAGCGACGGTGGTATAACACGCCCATGGAAAACACCGTATCAAAAGCTTTAAGAGCCGGCATTTCATCGATGCCAATCGGCAATAAATTCACTGCATCATCGCGATTAAAATGTTTAATGGCTTCAAATTGGCAATAAAATAGTTGGCTCGGATCGATACCGACGACAAACTCAGCACCAGCGCCGCGCATCCGCCATAAGTGATAACCACTACCACAGCCAACATCAAGCACATAACGATGTTTCAGATCAGCCAAGTGCGGCAATACGCGATCCCATTTCCAGTCTGAGCGCCATTCGGTATCTATTTCGAGGCCATGAATGTTAAATGGGCCTTTGCGCCATGGCATTAGTTGTCGTAACAACACTTCTAAGCGTTGCATAGCGCCAGGTGCAAGCTCATCAGCGCGGCCAAACTCGACCGCACTGCGGATATTGCTATGTTCAGAGTAAGATTTTGGCAAATTAGCCAAGACTTTTTGCCATTGTTTGAAATCGCCATGCAGCGCTTCTTGTTGCCAATTGCGCAATTGCGCTGGCAGAGTTTCCAGCCAATGACTCAGTTTATTTTGTGCAAGCTGGGCGTAAAAAGAATTAAATAGCTGCATGCTTAGGCTCCGGCTGTTTTATTGCGACCATTGAACAAAAATTAAAACATTGGAACCAGAGTGATGACACCTCAAAACCAGCAGCGGCAAAACGTTGATGATGTTCTGCAATAGTGTCTGGGCGCATCACATTTTCTAAAGCGGTGCGTTTTTGACTGATTTCTAACTCGGAATAACCATTGGCGCGTTTAAAATCATGATGCAAATCGATTAATAACTCGTGGGTATGCGGTTCATCCAGCACAATTTTTTCCGAAAGGATAAAAATACCGCCAGGCTTGAGTCCGCGATAAATATTGGCGACTAACGCGTCGCGGTCCTGCTTTGGCAAAAACTGCAAGGTGAAATTACTCACGACAACCGCGGCATTTTCAATGGCCACCTCGCGAATATCAGCAAGGCGAACGTCGAGCGGCACTACCGAGCGAAACGCTTGCAGATGCATTTTGCAGCGTTCGACCATTGCCGGACTATTGTCCACAGCGATGATTTTGCTATGTCCATCATTAAGTTGGCGGCGCATCGCCAAACTGGCAGCACCAAGCGAGCAACCTAAGTCGTAATAATGACTATTCGGTTGTTGGTAGCGTGCGGTTAATTTACCAATAGTTTGCACTATGGTTTGGTAACCGGGCACCGATCGTTGGATCATGTCTGGAAATACTTCGGCGACAGTCGCGTCGAAACAGAAATCCTGCACCTGAGCCAACGGCTCGGCGTAAATGGCATCTTTTTGCATGCAAGTCACATTTACTTGAACTAATGCCGGACATTTTAACCGATTTGTCGGCTAATTGTCGCCTGTTGCGGTTAAAACAAGCCCGCTTGGAGCGGATTTAACGATTCTGGCCAAGGTTGTAACACCTGATGAGTTTCACCACTAAGGCTAAAAAGATCTTGTGCGAACTGCCGCGCTAATTCAGGTGCTAATTTATTATCTGGTGTGTGAAAAAATGCATAAGGTGTTTTTCCCTCACTAAGCCACTGCTGCATTTTATGCAGCCAAGGCTGATAGAAATTGCGGTTGACGGCCATATCATCAACCCCAATAAAGCGAAAAGCCGGTTGCTGGGTTAGCGCAACGGCATGCACTGGCAGTCTCGGTTTTTTTGCTTGCGCGTCAATCAGTTCAGCGCTGTCTGCCACCACAGAAAATAATGCGCGGCTATCAAAGCACATTCGTTCGGTATGCGTTAGTCTAAGTACTTGATGTAGATATTGTTCGCGTTCTGCTTTATCGAAAAAACTTATGTGCCGCACTTCAACGCAACATGATGCAAAGTTGTTGATTTCGTTAATGAATTCTTGAAATTTTTCGCGATCTAGTAAGCGGTTGCTTTCGGCTAGTTGCAAATGGATGAAACCAATGTGGGCTTGCAGCGGTTTTAGTAAGCCTAGCCATTGCCGAAGCTCTGCAATTGGTTCAGGATGAGCTTGATGGCTAAGCCTTTTCGGTATTTTGAGACTAAAACGAAAATTTGCCGGTACGCTATTGCGCCAGCGCTCTACCGTGGATGGTGACGGATCAGCATAAAATGTGGTGTTGCCTTCTACTGCATTGAAATATTGGCTGTAGTGGGCTAAAAAGTCTGATGAGCGAGATTGTTGTGGAAAGAGATTTCCTTTCCAGCTTTCGTTTGCCCACATCGGGCATCCTAAATAATACACAGTGGGCTTCCTAAACAGTACAACGTGGACCCTAAATCAATCATCGTGGACGCGCCACTGCGCAAAATCGGCAAAGTGGCAATGCAGAGATCAGAAATTGAAGCATAGTATACCGAAAATTTGTAGTTGGCTGTTGGTGATGTTGCTCGCTTGGTCCAGTGCTGCGCGCGCCAATGAGGAGCCAGTTGAAACTTTGCTAGTTAAGCTTACTGATGACATTTATCCTTATGCTTATCGCACAGAACAAGAGCTTCCCGCGGGTTTGTTAGTTGACCTTTGGCAAGAGGTTGCGAAAACAGCAGGGCTCAAGTTACAGCTCGAAATGAGTGCACGCGAAACAGTATTACAGCATATCGACAACAATCAATTTCAAGTTGTAGGTGGTTTGACCCGAACCTTAGAGCGTGAGAAAAAGTATTTCCTTGGCAACAATATACTGGAGGTGTATAGCAATGTGTTTGTGCACCGAGAATTGCCGCAAATTAGTCGTTTAGATCAGCTGCAGCCTTTGGTGATTGGTGTGCTGGCGCATTCCAGTCATTTGCAAGTGTTGCGGGCGAAAGTTCCGGGCGTGGTCGTCCGAGAATTTGGCACCACTGACGAATTATATGATGCCGCGGTGAAGGGCGAAATCCGTGCATTTACTGCGTTAGACCGATTAACTCCGCGGTATCACGATTATAAAAAATTAATTGAAATATTCCCGCTCTATCGAAAAGTCCCGTTACAGAAAATCGAATTTACTTATGCGGTTACGCCAAAACAGCCTGAACTGGCACAGCGCATTAATAAAGCCTTCAGCCAATTGCCGCCGCATTTGTTGGATAAGCTGCAACGGCGCTGGTTAAGTGGCGTTAGTAACGAAGACACGCTGTTAATCTCGATGTCGGTGGGTAATCCCCCTTTGATGAATGTCTCATTAAACGGGGCACCACAAGGATTATTAGTTGATTTGTGGCAACTATGGTCCGAAGTGACAGGCACGCCGGTCGCTTTTCTCCCAGACTCTTCGTCAGACGGGTTAAAAGCGTTGCAATTGGGACGAGTCGATTTATTGATGGGATTTCCTGTGAATGGCGAAGTCCCTGAGCAAACCATGGTTGCGAAGGATATTTATCAAGTCACTTCGTCGTTTTATTTCCATAAGATAAATCCACTGCAACAACTTGGTGACTCGCCGTTACCTATAGGTATTTTTTCGATCGCTTCTTACGATGCGCAGTTGCGTGAAGCTGCACCGCTTAAACAAATTCAACGTTTTGATAAGCTTGAAGACATGCTGCAAGCGCTGGACCGCCGTCAAATTGCAGGTTTTTATGCGGCCGATCTCATCATGCAAGAACGAGTCTTGATTCACCAAACGCAAAGTTTTAGTAAGTTAGATAATCCCAAATTCGATTCTGTGCTTAAAGTGTTGGTGCAGCAGGGTAATGAACGACTTGCTGACCGAATTCGTCGTGGATTTGCCAAAATTAGCCAAGATCAACTTGAGGCTATTGAGAAAAAGTGGCTTCGAGATCCGACCGAAGGATACTTTAGGCAATCTCGCCAACAAATTCCGTTGACTGAGGCTGAAGCTACTTGGATTGCCGCAAATCGTGATGTGAGAGTCGGGGTGATAACCGACTGGGCGCCCATTGAGTTTGTCGATGAACAAGGTGAAGCGCGCGGAGTCACCGCTGATATTATTAAGCTTATGCAACAACGTACCGGTGTGAATTTCCGCTTTGTACCTTATGCAAATTGGCAGGAGTTATTCCAAGACTTTTCCAAAGGGGAGCTTGATGTGGTGGCACATCTCGCTGAAAACGCAGAACGAAAACGTTTTGCTACTTTTACCCAAGATTTTTGGCCATTACGCTGGACTTTAGCCAGCCAAAGTAATACTGCGACGATTTCTCAGGTTAATCAGTTAGCTGGGAAAAAGGTGGCAGTGAAGCAAGAATATCAAATCATTAAATATCTGCAGGCAAACTTTCCAAATATCCAGATCATTAAAGTTGCCAAGCAAGCTGATGGCCTTGAAATGCTGCAAACCGGCGAAGCCGATTTTGTCATAGATAGCTTGTTTGCTATCGGCAGTGCGTTACGCCAACCCGAAAATATCAACTTGCGCATGCATTTACCTGCCGACATGCCGACTTACCCAACCACTTTAGCGATCCGCCATGATTGGCCGCAGCTACTAAATATTCTGGATAAAGGTCTTCACACCATGACCGAACAAGATCGGCAACAAATAACCGATCGTTGGTTTGCGGTTGATCAAAAACCAGTACCTGCTGCAGATCGAATGTTCACCATCGGTTTGCAAGTGTTGGCCGTAGTCATTTTACTTTTTGTGGTGGTGTTTTTTTGGAATATGTCGTTACGTCGTGAGGTCAGTCTCAGGCGTGAGATGGAAGAGAAAATGCGTTTTATGGCAACTCATGACGATCTTACCCAGTTAGCAAATCGCAATCTGCTGCAAGAACGTTTGACTCAAGCGATTTACCAACACGCTCGCCATCAAGAAAAATTGGCATTAATGTTTATTGATTTGGATGGATTTAAAGCGGTAAATGATCAATTTGGCCATCATGTTGGTGATGAATTACTGGTTAAAATTGCGGAAATTCTTCGATATTGCGTACGTAAGAGCGATACTGCAGCACGTTTTGGTGGCGATGAGTTTGTGATTCTACTGACCGGTCTTGTTGATAGAGATGATGCGGCAATTGTCGCCGAAAAAATACTGTTGCAACTGGCTGAACCACTGCAGTTATCGGCATGTAGCGCACAAATTGGCGCCAGTATTGGCATTGCACTTTACCCAGATGACGGGGCCGACGAAGGGGCAATGCTCAAAGCTGCCGACGGTTTAATGTATCTGGCAAAAGACGCCGGCAAAGGCCGCTATCGTTTTCGTAGTGAAGGACAGTGACATTAAGCGCCATTTCTATATAATTGGCGCTCATTTTTAGCATTAAGCGTAATTTCCGGGTTAAAAGGATCAGTGCATGCGTAGCCATTATTGCGGTTTGTTGAACGCACAACACGTCGGGCAACAAGTTTCTTTGTGCGGTTGGATCAACCGTCGTCGTGATTTAGGTGGGTTAATTTTTGTTGATTTGCGAGACCGTGAAGGGTTAGTGCAAGTATTTTTTGATCCAGATTTAACTGACCTGTTTGCTGAAGCCGCGCAATTGCGTGGTGAATTCTGCGTGCAAATTACTGGTACTGTCCGGGCGCGTCCTGACTCGCAAGTCAATTCAGATATGGCCACGGGTGCCGTTGAAGTTTATGCCTCTGCGTTAGTCATTCTGAACAAATCTCCAGCGTTACCGCTGGATTCAAATCAGAATAATTCAGAAGAGCAACGGTTAAAATATCGTTACCTCGATTTGCGTCGGCCTTTGATGAGCGACCGTTTGAAGTTTCGGGCGAAAGTTACGAGCTTTGTGCGTAATTTCATGGACAGCAATGGTTTCATGGATATTGAAACGCCGATCCTGACCAAAGCAACGCCGGAAGGGGCTCGGGACTACTTAGTGCCAAGCCGGACCCATAAAGGTCAGTTTTTCGCACTTCCGCAATCACCACAGCTATTCAAGCAGTTATTAATGATGGCTGGTATGGATCGCTATTATCAAATCGTTAAATGCTTCCGTGACGAAGACTTGCGCGCAGATCGTCAACCTGAATTCACCCAAATCGATATCGAAACCAGCTTCATGAGCTCTGACCAAGTGATGGCAGTGACGGAAGAGATGGTGGTGTCGATGTTCAAAGCGATGTTGAATGTTGATCTTGGTGTTTTACCGCGGATGACCTATAACGAAGCGATGCGTTTGTATGGTTCTGATAAACCTGACTTACGTAACCCAATGCAGTTTGTGGATGTCGCAGACTTATTAAAGTCTGTCGATTTCAAAGTGTTTTCAGGCCCAGCCAACGATCCGAAAGGCCGTGTGGTTGCGTTGAAAGTCCCTGGCGCTGCAGAAAAAGTTTCACGTAAAGACATCGATACTTACACGGCATTCGTTGGCATTTATGGTGCCAAAGGCTTGGCTTGGTTAAAAGTGAACGATCGCGCAGCAGGCCTTGACGGTGTGCAATCGCCCGTTGCTAAGTTTTTAACTGCAGAAATCGTCAACGAAATCTTAAATCGTACGGATTCGCAAAATGGCGATCTGATTTTCTTCGGGGCTGACCGCGCCAAAGTGGTTTGTGAAGCAATCGGCGCATTACGTTTGAAACTTGGTGAAGATTTAGGCCTAACCGTGCCAGGTTGGAAACCGTTGTGGGTTGTTGATTTCCCAATGTTTGAAGAAAACGATGACGGTAGTTTCTCAGCCGTGCACCATCCGTTTACTTCACCATTAGACACTGCCAGCTTCTTGTCTACAGATATGTCTGCGCTAGATTTAGGCTCATTGTTATCAAATGCCTATGACATGGTGTTAAACGGCACTGAATTAGGCGGTGGTTCTGTGCGTATCCACACCCCAGAAGTTCAGGCGAAAGTATTCAAATTGCTGGGCATCAGCGATGAAGAAGCGGCGGAGAAATTTGGATTCTTGTTAGAAGCTTTACGTTACGGTGCACCACCGCATGCGGGTTTAGCTTTTGGTTTAGATCGTTTGGTGATGTTAATGACTGGCGCGACGTCTATTCGCGATGTCATGGCATTCCCGAAAACAGCCACTGCCGCCTGTCCATTGACGGACGCACCAGGTTTTGCCAACCCAGCGCAATTAGCCGAGTTATCGGTCCAGGTTGTACTAAAAGACGCGAAGTAAGCGCTGGTTTTCGCTGATTTGAAAGTTTGAGACAAAAAGCGGCGACTTGGGTCGCCCTTTTTATTGATGGAGATGTGTCATGGCAGGTCATAGCAAATGGGCCAATATGAAGCACCGCAAGGCGCGTCAGGATGCCAAAAAGGTAAAAATATTCACTAAGTTAATCCGTGAATTAACCGTTGCTGCTAAACAAGGTCCAGATCCGGATGGAAATCCGCGTTTAAGAACAGCAATCGCCAAAGCGTTAGTGAATAACTTATCCCGAGATGTGATTGAGCGAGCAGTTAAACGCGGCGCTGGCGATAGCGGCGGTGAGAATTTCGAAGAGTTAGTCTACGAAGGGTACGGTCCAAATGGGGTTGCCTTAATCGTGGAAACCCTAACCGATAACCACAAACGGACAGTGCAGGATGTGCGTTCGGCATTTACAAAATATGGCGGAAATCTAGGAACTACTGGTTCGGTTTCATATTTATTTGCCCGCCAAGGCATTTTAAGTTTTGCGCCAGGCATTCATGAAGACGCGCTCATGGAACAAGCCCTAGAGGCAGGAGCTTTAGATGTTGTCAGTCATGACGATGGCTCTTTTGAAGTGCTGACAACCCCTGAATCCTTTGTTGATGTGCAAGAAGCTTTAAGCAAAGTAGGTTTAAATGCAGAGCATGCCGAAGTGTCCATGGTGCCTGCAACTAAAGCAGAAATTGGCGCTGACTTAGTGGTTAAATTCTTCAAACTTATCGATATGTTAGAAGATTTTGATGATGTGCAGAACGTTTACCACAATGCCGAAATCGCTGACGACGTGTTAGCGTTGGTGGAATAGTGGGAATAATTTTAGGTATTGACCCCGGCAGTCGGTTAACCGGTTACGGGGTGATCCGGCAAGTCGGCGGCAAGTTTGAATATATCGCCAGTGGTTGTATTCGGATGACGAGCAGTGAAATGCCCGACCGGCTGAAGCAAATTTTTGATGGGGTTAGCCAAATCATCAGCCAAACGCAGCCGACGGTGTTTGCCATTGAACAGGTGTTTATGGCGCGAAATCCAGATTCCGCGTTGAAACTCGGTCAAGCCCGCGGTGCTGCAATTGTCGCGGCGAAGTTTGTCGGCTTGGACGTTTTTGAGTATTCAGCACGGCAAGTGAAGCAGTCTGTCGTAGGTACTGGGGCTGCGGATAAACTTCAAGTCCAGCATATGGTCAAATCACTGTTAAAGTTACCGGGTAATCCGCAAGCGGATGCTGCTGACGCACTTGCTGTCGCGCTTTGTCATGGGCATACTCAACAAAGTTTGCTGCATCTAGCAGGGCAGGCTACGAAAACCGTGCGCGGGCGCTTACGTTAATTCATATCGCATTTAATCGTCTTTTAAAAATGGAAAAGCCATGATTGGTCGCCTAAGAGGCATTATTGTTGAAAAACAAGCGCCAGATTTGTTGATTGAAGTATCAGGTGTTGGTTATGAAGTGCAATTGCCGTTGACAAGTTTCTATAATTTGCCAGCAACTGGGCAAGAAGCGACAATTTTCACCCATTTCGTTGTGCGAGAAGACGCGCAGTTGTTGTATGGTTTTACCTCGACGACTGAACGAAGTTTATTTCGCCAATTGATTCGAGCCAATGGCATTGGACCCAAAATGGCCTTGACCATTTTGTCCGGACTTACCGCGAGCCAATTTGTCCGTTGTGTACAAAATGACGATATTAGCACCTTGGTAAAATTGCCTGGTGTGGGTAAAAAGACCGCAGAGCGCTTACTTGTTGAAATGCGCGATCGGTTAAAAGATTGGGGCTTATCTATCCAAACTCCACTTTCTGATCATCTTGTGCTTGGCAATGACGAAGTGCAAAATTTTGAATTAAAAGAAAGTCCTGAACAAGATGCTACGAGCGCATTACAAAGTCTGGGCTATACC
>Ga0187843_10001140_pt1 | contig 17232 bp, 18 predicted proteins | sample SpaLakP09_SKY_43_FD_134516 | JGI IMG/M metagenome (GOLD analysis project Ga0187843, IMG submission 134516) | Oligotrophic lake water microbial communities from Sparkling Lake, Wisconsin, USA - SP09_SKY_43 | ecosystem: Environmental > Aquatic > Freshwater > Lake | place: USA: Sparkling Lake...
GGCGGCCCGCTGCCCGATGCGGCCGTGCCCGAGTGCATCGCCCGCCTGGGCCAGGCGCCGATCGAGGTCTACGGCAGCAGCGAGACCGGTGGCGTGGCCTGGCGTCAGCGGGGTCACGGCCACAGCACGTGGCAGGCCTTGCCTGACGTGCAGTGGCGCCTGGTCGAGGAGACACTGGAGATCGCCTCGCCCCATCTCGACGGCCCCGGCTGGACCGCCACCGCCGATCGCGCTCTCGCCAGCGAGCAGGGCTTCACCCTGCTGGGCCGCGCCGACCGCGTGATCAAGATCGAGGAGAAGCGCGTCTCGCTGGCCGCCGTCGAGCAGTCCCTGCTGCTCACGCCCTGGCTGCAGGAGTTGCGCGTGCTGAGTCTGCCCGGCCCGCGTGAGCAACTGGCCGTGGTGGCTGTGCTCAGCGATGAGGGCTGGGCCCTGCATGACGAGATCGGCAAGAAGGCGTTTGCCTCGCGCCTGCGCGGCCTGCTGCTGCAAGGCCTTGACGCCGTCAGCGCGCCCCGCCATTGGCGCTTCGTATCCATCCTGCCCAGCAATGCCCAGGGCAAGACCACCTTGGAGGCCTTGCTGGCCCTGTTCGATCCGCGCCGGCCGCAGCCGCGCCTGCTCTCGGCCACGCCCATGGCAGCCAGCTTGTGCCTCGTCGTCGATGCCAGCCTGCCGCAGTTCGACGGGCATTTCACGGCGCACCCGGTGCTGCCCGGCGTGGCCCAGCTCGAATGGGCGATCCTGCTGGCGCGCGAGCTGTTCGCCGACCTGCCTCCGCGCTTCCTGGCGCTGGAAGGGCTGAAGTTCCAGCAGGTGATCTCGCCGGGTCAGGTCTTGACCCTGAGCCTGGAGTTCAAGCCCGAGGCCGGCAAGCTGACCTTCAAATACCTGTCCGAGCGCGGTCAGCACGGCAGCGGACGGGTGTTGTTTGGAGCTGCTTCATGAAGCTGGGTGCGGTGATTCCGGTCTACAACCACGGCGAGGCGATCGGCGCCGTCGTGCAGTCGATCCGCGCGCACGGCCTGCCGGTTCTGCTGGTCGATGACGGCAGCAGTGCCTCTTGCGCGGCGGTGCTGGATGCCTTGTCGACCGAGCCCGATGTGCACCTGCTGCGCCTGCCCGTCAACCAGGGCAAGGGTGGCGCGGTGATGGCCGGCCTGCGCACGGCGCAGCAACGGGGCTGGAGCCATGCGCTGCAGATCGATGCTGACGGCCAGCATGACGCCAGCGACATCCCCAGGTTCGCCGCTGCGGCCGCCGCTCAGCCCGGGCACTTCATCTGCGGCTGCCCGATCTATGACGAGTCGGTGCCCAAGGCGCGGCTCTACGGCCGCTACGCCACGCATGTCTGGGTCTGGATCAACACCCTGTCACTGGCCATCCGCGACTCGATGTGCGGCTTTCGCGTCTACCCGCTGGCGGCGGTGGTGCCGCTGATCGACAGCGTCCGCGTCGGTCGGCGCATGGACTTTGATGTCGAGGTGGCGGTGCGCCTGTTCTGGTGCGGTGTGCCGGTGGTCAACCTGCCGACCAAGGTCAGCTACCCTAGCGACGGCGTCTCGCACTTCCGCGCCCTGCATGACAATGTCTTGATCTCCTGTATGCACACGCGGCTGTTCTTCGGCATGCTGGTGCGCCTGCCTGTCTTGCTCTGGCGCAAGTTCGCATGAACGCACCTGCCAAGCACTGGGCCAGCATGGGCGAGACGACATTCGTCGCCGGCATTTGGCTGCTCTACTGGGTGCATCGGCTGACCGGCCGCTGGATCTTTCGCATCTGCATGGCGCCGGTCGTGCTGTTGCATTGGCTGACGCGCCCGACCCTGCGGGCGGCCTCGTTGCAATACCTGCAGCGCATCCATGCCGCCGAGGGCGTGTTCACCCGGGCACCGGGCTGGCCGCAAGGGCTGCGCCATGTGGCCCTGTTCGCCGAGACCATGCTGGACAAGCTGCTGGCCATGGCTGGGCGCTACCCGGTGGAGCGTGTCGCGAGCCACGGCAATCAGGTGGTCTACGATCCGGCCACCGGTTTGCAGGGCGGCATCTTGGTGACGGCCCATATCGGCTGCCTGGAGCTGTGCCGGGCCCTGGCCGAGCAGTTGCCTGGCTTCAAGCTCAATGTGCTGGTGCACACGCGCCACGCCCAGGCCTTCAATGCGGTGTTGCACCGCCTCAACCCTCAGGCCAGCGTGAACCTGATCGAGGTCACCGAGATCGGCGTGTCCACCGCGCTGCTGCTGGCCGAGAAGGTCGCAGCCGGCGAATACGTCGCGATTGCCGGTGACCGCGTGCCGGTGTTGGGCAGCAAGACGGTGCAGGTCGACTTCCTCGGCCATGCGGCGCCCTTGCCGATCGGCCCTTATGTGCTGGCCAGCCTGCTCAAATGTCCGCTCTATCTGATCGGTTGCCTGCACCAGGGGCCAGGCTACGCGGTCTATTTCGAGCGCCTCGCCGAGCGGGTGGAGCTGCCGCGCGGGCATCGCGAGGCCGCGCTGCAAGTCCATGCGCAGCAGTTTGCCGATGCGCTGACCCGCTTGCTGCGTCGTTCGCCCTATGACTGGTTCAACTTCTATCCCTTCTGGGATCAATCGCATGATGTCTGATGCTGTCCTGTTCGATGGGCGCCGCCTGAGCCTGGAAGACATCGCCGCCCTGTCGCGCCGTGAGCGCCCGGCCGTGCTGAGTGCCGAGCCCGCCTTTCGCCAGCGCATCCAGGCCGGCGCCGATTTCGTCGCCCGCCTGCTGGCCGAGGACGGCGTGATCTACGGCGTCACGACCGGCTATGGTGACTCCTGCACGGTGGTGATCCCGCCCGCCCTGGTGGCCGAGCTGCCTCACCACCTCTACACCTATCACGGCTGCGGCGCCGGCGCCTTCCTGACGCCCGAGCAGACCCGCGCCGTGCTGGCCACGCGCCTGGCCTCGCTGTCGCAGGGCATGTCGGGCGTCAGCGTCGACCTGCTGCTGCAACTGGAAGGGCTGTTGCGCCACGACATCCTGCCGCTGATCCCGTCCGAGGGATCGGTGGGCGCGAGTGGCGACCTGACCCCGCTGTCCTATGTGGCCGCCGTGCTCTGCGGCGAGCGTGAGGTCGTGATGAACTGCGAGACGATGCCTGCCGCGCAAGCGCTGGCCAGCGTCGGCATGACGCCGCTGAAGCTGCGCCCCAAGGAGGGCCTGGCCATCATGAATGGCACGGCCGTGATGACGGCGCTGGCCTGCCTGGCCTGGGAGCGGGCCGAGTACCTGGCGCGCATGGCGACCCGGCTGACGGCGATCAATGTCGTCGCCAGTGCCGGCAACGCCCATCACTTCGACGAGACCCTGTTTGCCGCCAAGCCCCATGCCGGCCAGCAGATGACGGCCGCCCGCCTGCGCGCTGATCTGGCCAGTACGCAACCCAGCCGCAACGACCAGCGCCTGCAGGACCGCTACTCGCTGCGCTGCGCCCCGCATGTGATCGGCGTGCTGGAAGATGCCTTGCCGTTCTTGCGCCAGCTGATCGAGAACGAGCTGAACAGCGCCAACGACAACCCGCTGATCGACCCGGTGGGCGAGCGCGTGCTGCACGGCGGCCATTTTTATGGCGGCCATATCGCCATGGCCATGGACACCCTCAAGACCGCCGTGGCCAATGTGGCAGATCTGCTGGACCGCCAGCTGGCGCTGCTGGTCGACACCCGTTTCAACCACGGCCTGCCCAGCAATCTGAGCGGTGCCACCGGTGAGCGGGCCGCCATCAACCACGGCCTGAAGGCCTTGCAGATCAGCGTCACGGCCTGGACGGCGGAAGCGCTCAAGCAGACCATGCCGGCCAGCGTGTTCAGCCGCTCGACCGAATGCCACAACCAGGACAAGGTCAGTATGGGCACGATCGCTGCGCGCGACTGCCTGCGCGTGCTGGAGCTGAGCGAGCAGGTGCTCGCCGCGCTGTTGATCGCCGCGCGCCAGGGCTTGACCCTACGCCTGCGACAGCAGCAAGACCTGGCCCTCAGCCCCGCGCTGTCCACGATGCTGGCCGACCTCGAAGACCGTATCCCCCTGGTCGTCGAGGACCGGGCGCTGGACCGTGATCTGCAGAATCTGCTCTGCGCCCTGCGCAGCCGCACATGGAGCTTGTATGAAGCCTGACCTCAGCCATGAAATCGAGCTGGCCCCGGCCTTCCACGATCTCGACCCGATGAACATCGTCTGGCACGGCAACTACCCCAAGTACCTGGAGATCGCCCGCTGCGCGCTTTTGGCCCGCTTCAACTACGACTACCCGCAGATGCGCGACTCCGGCTACGCCTGGCCCATCGTCGACATGCGCCTGAAGTACGTGAAGAGCGCGGCTTTCCAACAAAAGCTGATCGTGCGCGCCGAGATCGTCGAGTGGGAGAACCGCCTGAAGATCGAATACCAGATCCGTGACGCCGCCAGCGGCCAGGTCCTCAACAAGGCCCACACCACCCAGGTCGCGGTGCAGATCAGCAACGGCGAGATGCAGTACGTCTGCCCGCCCGTGCTGTGGGAGCGCTTGGGGGTGCAGCCCTCATGAGAGCCTGGCTGCTGAGCCTCGCGCTATTTTTCTTGGCTTCCGCACATGCGGTGCCGGACCTTTCGCAGGCCGTGCGCGAGCGCCTGCAGCAGGTGCCGGTGCTGCGCGGCGAGTTCGAGCAGCAAAAGCAGGTGCAGGGTTTTGCCAAGCCGCTGGTTTCGCGCGGCAGCTTTGTCGTCGCCCGTGAGCGCGGTGTGCTGTGGCAGACCCGCACGCCCTTCGCCTCGCAGCTGCGCCTGACTCGGGACGAGATCGTGGCAACGCAGAACGGTGCGGTCGCCTTCCGCCTCGATGCCGGCAAGGAGCCGGCGGTGCGTGTTATCAACAGCCTGATGTTCGCCTTGCTGAACGGCGATCTGTCGGGGCTGGCCGAGCATTTCAAGATCGAGGGTACGACCGAGGGCAAGGGCTGGGCGCTGCAGCTGACGCCGCGCCAGGCGGCACTGGCCAAGCTGATGAGCCGAGTCGAGCTTGGCGGTGACCAGCATGTGCGCAGCATCCGCATCGACGAGGCGAATGGCGACAAGACCGTTATCCGCTTCTCGGCCCAGAGCAGCGAGCCCGCAAAGCTGACAGTCGATGAGGCTGCCCGCTTTGACTAGCGTCAGCCCCCAAGGTCGCCGCGAATCGGCGTCCGCCCCCCCAGGGGGGAGCAAGAAACCTCGGGGCGGCCCGTCGGTTTTTCTGGCCCGCATCTGGCTGGTCGTCGTGCTGGCCATCGTCGTCCACCTGGCCTGGCTGCTGATCGGCGGCCGCCTGCAGTTGGACACCGATGTGCTGGCCATGCTGCCGCAGGACGAACGCCAGCCGGCCGTGCAGCAGGCCACGCGCGCGCTCGCCGATGCGGCGTCGCGGCGCGTCGTGGTGCTTGTCGGCGGGCGCGACTGGGACAGTGCCCGGCGCGCCGCCGATGCCTATGCGGCCAGCATCGCGCCGGCGCCGGTCGAGCTGCGCTACCGGGTCGGTGACGAGGCTGCCGGACAGTGGCTGGGCTTCTTCGAGCCCTACCGCGGCCAGCTGCTGACCGCGGCCCAGCGCCGACAGTTGGAGACCGCGGCGCCGGCGCAGCTGGCGCAAGCCGCGGTCGAGCAGCTGTACCGCCCGATGGCCATGCCGCGCATTGGCAGCTGGGCTGCGGACCCGCTGAACCTGTTTGCCGGTTGGTTGAGCGAGCGCGCGGCTGACAGCCGTGTGCGTGTCACCGAGGGCCGCCTCTCGATCACCGAGGGCGAGCGGCACTATGCGCTGCTCATGCTGGAGCTGAAGGATTCGGGCTTTTCGATGTCGGCGCAGCAGGCCTTGATCCCGCAGCTGGAGCGTGCCAGGGAGGCCGCCCTGCAGGCGGCCCCAGGTCTGGATGTCTTCAATGTTGGCGTGCCCCTTCACGCCGCCGCGGCGGCCAACCAGGCCGAGCGCGAGGTCCACACCATCGGTGCCGGCTCGCTGCTGGGCATCATTGTGCTGACCCTGTTCGCCTTCAAGGCGATACGCCCGCGCTTGCTGGTCACGCTGTCGATCGCCATCGGCCTGGCTGCGGCTGTGTCGGTCTCCAGCCTTCTGTTCGAGCGCCTGCACATGATCACGCTGGTGTTCGGTGCCAGCCTGGTCGGCGTGGCCGAGAACTACGGCAGCAACTATTTCTCTAGCCGCAGCGGCCGGCCTTTCAGCGAGCGCTTTGCGATGCTGGCCGAGCAGGGGCCGGTGATGTGGCTGGCCATGCTGACCACGGCGATCGGCTACGCCCTGCTGGCGCTGACACCGTTCCCGGGCCTGCGCCAGATCGCGGTGTTCTCGGTCGTCGGCCTGCTGGCGGCCTTCGTCACGACCTTGTGGTGGTTCCCGTTTCTGGACCGTGGCGAGATGCCGCTGACCGCCTTCTCGCGCTGGCTGGGCTCGCGGCGCGCGCTGTGGCCGGCGCTGGGGCGCAATCGCTTCACACTCCTGTTCGCCCTGGTCGTCGCGGGCGTGCTGGCAGGAGGCGCGCTGCGCCTCCAGGCCAATGACGACATCCGAATGCTGCAGAACTCGCCGCCCGCGCTGATCGTGCAGCAGCGCGCCGTTAGCGCCCTGCTGGACCTGCCCAGCCCGGCGCAGTTCTATCTGGTGCGCGGCGCCAGCGAGGAAGAAGTGCTGCAGCGCGAAGAGGCGCTGAAGGCCCGGCTGGTGCTGCTGGGCGTGCAGGCGCAGGCGGTTTCGGACTGGCTGCCCTCACAGGTCGCTCAGGTGCGCGACGCGGCCCTGCTGGCGAGTGTCAATGCGGCCGTGCTGGACGAGGCGCGCCCCCTTCTCGGCGAGGCGATCCCCGCGCCGGGCCTGCGCGCCTTCAAGCCGCTGCTGCCTGCCGACTGGCTGGCCTCGGCCACCTCCGAGCCCTTGCGCCACCAATGGCTGGGCCCTTTTGAGCAGGGTCATGCCAGCGTGGTGCTGCTGCGCGGCGTCAACGACCTGGCACGCCTGCCCGGGCTCGCTGCCCTGGCCGCCAGCCTGCCCGGCGTGCAGTGGGTCGACAAGGTCGGCGAGGTGTCGGCGGTGATGGCGCGCACGCGCCAGCTGATGGCCGGCGTGATCGCAGCCAGCTATTTGCTGGTGTTTGCCGCCCTGAGCTGGCGCTTTGGCGCGCGCGCCTGGCGCGCCCTGGTACCCACCCTGCTGGCCAGCGCCCTGGCCCTGGCCCTGCTGGGCCTGTTTGGCCAGCCGCTGCAGCTCTTCAATGTGCTGGCCCTGCTGCTGATCCTGGGCATGGGTGTCGACTACGGCATCTTCCTGCTGGAGCAGCCCGGCCGCGCCGCGCTGCGGCCCTTCCTGTCGGTCAGCCTGGCGGCGGTCTCCACCTTGCTGGCCTTCGGGCTGCTGGCGTTGTCCGCCACCCCGGCCCTGCGTGCCTTTGGTCTGACCATGCTGCTGGGCATCGCCCTGGCCTGGTTGCTGACCCCCCTATTCCTGCCTGCCGAGAAGCACTGAAACCCTCATGAGTCTTGCCCCCTTGAACCGATTCGTCCTGCGTCATCTGCGGGTGCTGGAGATGATTGGCGTGCTGATGCGCATCTTCAGCTTCAGCCTGGTCAGCTGGATGGGCCCGGCCAGCCCCTTCATGTTTGTCTGGATCTTCAACACCATCGACGCCGTCCTGCTGGCCTGGTGCTCGACACTCAAGCGCGACCGCGCATACGTCTTGCTAAACAGCTTCTGGATTCTGGTCGGCCTGGTGGGCATTGCCCGCGCCAGCAATCTGATTCACTGACTTGGACAAAGCCATGAACATTGAACACAAAGAGATCGTCATCATCGGTGCCGGCCCGGCCGGCTCAGTGGCCGCCGGCCTGCTGCGCCGGCAGGGGCGCGAGGTGCTGGTGATCGAGAAGGAGCAGTTCCCGCGCTTCTCGATCGGCGAGAGCCTGCTGCCGCAATCAATGGCCTATATCGAGGCGGCTGGCTTCCTGCAGGACGTCGTCGAGGCCGGCTTCCAGTACAAGAACGGCGCTGCCTTCCGCCGCGGCGACAAGGCGACCTCCTTCGATTTTCGCGACAAGTTCTCCGCCGGTTGGGGCACGACATACCAGGTGCAGCGGGCCAATTTCGACCAAGTGCTGGCCAAGGCGGCCGAGAAGGCCGGGGCCGAGATCCGCTTCAACCATCAGGTCAGCGCCGTCGACGTGGGCGGCGAACGCCCGCTGTTGAGCGTTACCGCGCCGGATGGCAGCAGCTACCAGCTCAGCGCCCGGTTCCTGCTCGATGCCAGCGGCTTCGGCCGCACCCTGCCGCGGCTGCTGGATCTGGAGACGCCGTCCGAATTCCCCGTGCGCGGGGCCCTGTTCACCCATGTCGAAGACCACATCAGCGACGCTAGCTTCGACCGCAACAAGATCCTCGTTAGCGTGCACCCCGAGCATGTCGATGTCTGGTTCTGGACCATTCCGTTCTCCAACGGCCGCTGCTCGCAGGGGGTGGTCGCGCGGCGTGAATTCCTGGAGCGCTACCAGGGCGAGGACACCGAGCGCCTGCGCGCCATCATTGCTGAAACCCCGACCCTGTCGACCCTGCTTAAGCACGCCGTCTGGGACACGCCGGCGCGTCGCCTGACCGGCTACGCAGCCAATGTGAAGTCGCTGTGGGGCCGCAATTTCGCGCTGCTGGGCAATGCCGGCGAGTTCCTCGATCCGGTGTTCTCCAGCGGCGTGACCATCGCTGTCAAGTCGGCCAGCCTGGCCGCTGCTGCGATCGAGCGCGAGTTCGCCGGCGAGGCCGTCGACTGGCAGGCCGACTACGGTGCACCGCTGAAGGCCGGCGTTGACACCTTCCGCGCCTTCGTCGAGAGCTGGTATCGCGGCGGCTTCCAGGATGTGATCTTCCATCAGGATCAATCGCCCGATGTGCGCCGCATGATCTCCGCCATCCTGGCCGGTTATGCCTGGGACAGCGACAACCCCTACGTCGCCCGGCCCGGCCGACTGCATACGCTGGAACAGTTGTGCGCCGTCTGATCGTCCTGCTTGCCGCGGCCTTGCTCGCGGCCTGCGCGCAGACCGCAGCACCACCCCCGGCTGCGAGCTTGCCGGCGCTGCGTCTGTCGCCGGCCAGCTTCGGCGGCAGCCTCAGTGTCGTCCAGCGCCTGACCGTGCAACAGCTGCCGGCCGCCGCGCGCCGGCCCCCGCCCGAGCAGAGCCTGGAAGGGCAACTGGAGATCGAGCCCGGAGAACTTCGCCTGGCCGCCTTCGCGCTCAACCAGCGGGTGCTGATGCTGCGCTGGGACGGCCTTGCGCTGCAGACGCAGCGCCATGCGCTGCTGCCCGCCGAGGTCGATGCCGAGCGGGTGCTGCGCGACGTGCAGTTGGTCTACTGGCCGCTGGCCGCGGTGGCGGCTGCCTTGCCGCCGGGCTGGACCGTCGCTGACGCCCACAGCCAGCGTCGCCTGAGCTTCGGCGACCAGGTCCAGGTGTTGATCGACTACGCCGGTCTGCCGCGATGGCAGGGCCGTGCTGAGCTGGACAACCGGCGCGAAGGCTACCGGCTGACGATCGAATCCAGCCTCTTGGGCGGGAGCTGAGCATGGCCGACGTCTTTCTGAATGCGATGGGCCTGGTCTGCGCCCTGGGTAGCGGCCATGCGCAGGTGCGCGCGGCGCTGTTCGCTGCGGCGCCCGGTGGTGTGTGCCTGGACTCGAACCTGCCGCTGGGCAAGGTGACGGCGCCGCTGCCTGACCTGGGCGAGCTGCCGCCGCATCGGCGCAGCCGCAACAACGCACTGCTGTTGATGGCCCTGGCCGAGCTGCGGCCTCAGCTGGATGCGGCAATAGCCCGCTTCGGCCACGGTCGCATCGGCATCGTGCTGGGCACCAGCACCTCAGGCGTGGGCGAGAGCGAGGCTGCCTTGGCCGCGCATGCGCGCAGCGGCGAGCTGCCGCCTGGTTTCGACCTGTCCCAGCAGGAGATCGGTGCCCCGGCCCTGATGCTGGCCGAGCTGCTGCAGCTGGGCGGGCCGGCCTATGTGATCTCGACCGCCTGCTCATCCAGCGCCAAGGCCATGGCCAGCGCCGCGCGCTTGCTGGTCTCAGGCGTTTGTGATGCGGTACTGACCGGCGGTGCCGACTCGCTGTGTGGCTTCACCGTGGCCGGCTTTCAGGCGCTGGAGTCGGTGTCGGCCCTGCGCTGCAACCCGATGAGCCGCCACCGCGACGGCATCAATATCGGCGAGGCGGCCGCGCTGTTCCTGATGACCCGCGATGCCGGCCCGGTGCCTGGCGTGAGATTGGCCGGCTGGGGCGAGACCTCGGATGCGCACCACATCTCCGCGCCCGAGCCCTCGGGCGAGGGCGCGTCCAGCGCCATGCGCGAGGCCCTGCGCCGCGCCGGCCTGGGCCCCGAGCACATCGACTACCTGAACCTGCACGGCACCGCCACCCCGCATAACGACGCGATGGAAAGCCGCGCGGTCCATGCGCTGTTCGGCCCGGCCTTGCCCTGCAGCTCGACCAAGCCGCTGACCGGTCACACGCTCGGCGCAGCCGGCGCGCTGGAGGCGGCGCTCGCCTGGCTGAGCCTGGTCGACAACCCCGAGGGTTTGCTCCCGCCCCATTGGTGGGATGGCGAGGCCGACCCAAATTTGCCAGACTTGGCGCTGGTGCAGCCGGGCCAGCGCCTGGGCCGCCCGCTGCGGGCGGTGCTGAGTAATTCCTTTGCCTTTGGCGGCAGCAATGCGGCCCTTGTGTTGACAAGCGTATGAGTGATTTCGAGCAGCAATGGACGGTTGAGCAGTTAGTGCCCCATGCCGGGAGCATGAGTCTGCTGGCCAGTGCGGTCGGCATCGACGATGGGAGCGTGCAGGCCGAGCTGACCATCCAGTCCGACGACTTGTTCTTCGACACGATGGGTCCGGGCACGGGCGTCGGCGCCTGGGTGGGTATCGAGTACATGGCGCAGGCGGTGGCGGCCTGCGCAGGCCTGGAGGCCCGCCGCGCCGGTGGCGCGCCCAAGATCGGCTTCCTGCTCGGCAGCCGCCGCTACCACGCCAGCCGCAGCCACTTTGCCCTGGGTGAGCGCCTGCTGATCACGGTGCGCCGCGAGTTCCAGGCCGACAACGGCCTGGGCCAGTTTGATTGCCGCATTGATATCGGGGGTGAGGTGGTGGCCAGCGCCAAGCTGACTGTCTTCGGCCCCAGCGATCCGGTCGAGTTTTTGAACAGTGGAACGAATGATGAGTGAGAAGACCGTGCTGGTGACCGGTTCCAGCCGCGGCATCGGCCGCGCGATCGCCCTGCGTCTGGCGCGCGAGGGCTATGACATCGTGCTGCATTGCCGAAAGGAGCGAGCCCAGGCCGACAGTGCCGCAGCCGAGATCACAGCGATGGGCCGCGCGGTGCGCGTGCTGCAGTTCGATGTGGCCGACCGCGAGGCCGCGGCCAGCGCGCTGCTTGCTGATGTGGAGGCCCACGGCTGTTATTACGGCGTGGTCTGCAATGCCGGCATCGCCCGCGACGGCGCTTTCCCGGCGCTGACCGGCGAGGACTGGGACGCCGTCATCCACACCAATCTCGACGCCTTCTACAACGTGCTGCAGCCGCTGACGATGCCGCTGGTGCGCCGCCGCAAGCCAGGCCGCATCGTTACGCTGTCCTCCGTTTCGGGCCTGATGGGCAACCGCGGCCAGGTCAATTACAGCGCCGCCAAGGCCGGTATCATCGGCGCCTCCAAAGCGTTGGCGGTGGAGCTGGCCAGCCGCCAGATCACCGTCAACTGCGTGGCGCCGGGCCTGATCGCCACTGAGATGGTCGACGAGCGGCTGCTGGAAGAAGCGCTGAAGCTGATCCCGGCTAAGAGGGTTGGCACTGCCGAAGAGGTGGCGGCGGTCGTGAGCTTTCTGATGAGTGAAGACGCCGCTTACATCACGCGTCAGGTGATTTCCGTCAACGGGGGAATGGTCGGATGAGGCGCGTCGTCGTCACGGGCATGGGGGCGATCAGCCCCTTGGGTTGCGATTGGCCCACGGTCGAGGCGCGCCTGCGCGCGGGCCGCAATGCCGTCCAGCACATGGATGAATGGGATCTGTACGACGGACTCAATACCCGCGTCGGCGCCCCGGCCGCAGCCTTCGAGCTGGACCCTCAGCGCTACAACCGCAAGACCACCCGCAGCATGGGCCGTGTCGCCCTGATGGCGGTGCGCGCCAGCGAAGTGGCGCTGCAGGATGCCGGCCTGCTCGGTGAGGCCTGGATCAGGGACGGCGAGATGGGTATCGCCTACGGCTCATCGTCCGGCACGCCCAAGTCCATGGGCGACTTCGGCCGCATGATCATCGAGAAGAGCACCGAGGGCATCAGCGCCACGACCTATATCAAGATGATGGCGCACACCGCGGCCGTCAACATCGGCGTGTTCTTCGGCCTGACCGGCCGCATCGTCACCACCAGCAGCGCCTGCACCTCGGGGTCACAGGGCCTGGGCTATGCCTACGAGGCGATCCGCGCCGGCCACCAGATCGCCATGCTGGCCGGCGGCGCCGAGGAGCTGGACGCCACCGAGGCAGCCGTCTTCGACACCCTGTTCGCTACCAGCGTCAAGCATAACGATACACCCGAGCTGACGCCGCGCCCCTTCGATGCAGCCCGAGACGGCTTGGTGCTTGGCGAGGGCGCTTGCACCTTCGTGCTGGAGGAGTACGAGCACGCCAAGGCGCGCGGCGCCCGCATCCACGCTGAGATCATCGGCTTCGGCACCAATAGCGACGGCTGCCATGTGACCCAGCCCAATGCGCCGACGATGGCCCGCGCGATGCAGCTGGCCTTGAAAAATGCCGGCCTGGACGCGGCGGCGATACCCTACGTCAACGCCCACGGCACTGCCACCGACCACGGCGATGTGGCTGAGTCGCAGGCCACGCACCAGGTCTTCGGCCCCAAGGTCGCGATCTCCTCGCTGAAGAGCTATATGGGCCACACCCTGGGCGCCTGCGGCGCGCTGGAGGCCTGGATGAGCATCGAGATGATGCGCAGCGGCTGGTTTGCGCCGACCCTCAACCTGACGCAGATCGACCCGCGTTGCGCCGAGCTGGACTACCTGACCGGCGGCGGGCGCGAGCTGCAGACCGATCTGGTGATGAGCAATAACTTCGCGTTTGGCGGGATCAATACGTCGTTGATCTTTCACCGCCTTTGAGACGTTTCATATCCTAAAACCAAGGTGCCCGCATGAGATCTGTGACCCTGTGCTTCGTTCTACTGGCCGGCTTGGCAGCTGCCAACTCGGCTGTTTGGGCTGATGCGGCCACCCCTGATGCCTCGGCCGCCAGTGCACCCGCGTCGGGCTCCGAGGGTGGTGCTGCGCAAGAGGTGCCCGGCCCCACGGAGGAAGAAATACTTGCCTCACGGCCCGCGGAGTTTGGAAAGTTCTGCCTGTTTGCGGGCTCACCTCCGTCCGACTTCAAGTTCACCGTGATCAGGAAACTGAAGGTCGGCAAGCAGACTTATGGCAGCGTCAAGGACGTTTTGCCCGGCTTGGTCGAACAGGCTCGCTCGTCGGGTGCTGACGCCATCATCAGTTACAACGGTTCGCAACGATTTGGGTTTTTCCCATGGCGCATGGTTCGTCCCGTTGTCACCGGGACCGCGATCAAATGGGTTACAGCCGTGCCGAAGGATTGCAAGGCGCAAGGCGGCACGACCGTCGCAGAAGTGTTGATCGCCAACAAGCCGCCTGCGCGTTGAAGGGCACGCCCGCCAGGATCACCGAACAAGGCGCCAGAAATCGCCGGTGACCGATTGAATTCAAGAGGGAGGTTTCCATGATCAAGAGAGCAGTTTTCCTGGCACTCGTCGCCGTCTCACTGAGCGGCTGCGCCATCCATCAAAAGGTCACGCCAGTGGAGCGTTTCAGCGGTCGGCAGGTCTGCATCGTTGACAACCCCGCGGTAAAGAATGGCTTTTTGGAGGCCTATCGCAATGCTCTGATCCAGAAGGGCTATGAGGTGCGGGTGCTGCCGGTTTCGGCATCCTTGATCGAATGTCCGATCACCTCGACCTACACCGCCAACTGGCGCTGGGATCTGGCCATGTACATGGCCTACGCCGAGATCAAGGTCTATACCGAGGCCAAGCCCAGTGGACAGGTGATCTACGACGCCTTGAAGGGCGGCGCCAACATGAACAAGTTCATCTCGGCGGAAAAGAAGATTGCCGAGCTGGTGAACCAGTTGTTTCCGGGCGGCGCCGGGTCCTGATCAACCTGGAACTTCGGCGGTGCGCATGAGCTTCTTGTCCTGTGCGCTTACCCCGATCAGCGCCGTGGCGTTGCCTGCGGCATCGACATGGCTCGATGCCAGTGAACTGGTGCGCCTGGATGGCCTCGGCAGTCCGGCACGACGCCTGAGCTTTCTGTCTGGACGCTGGCAGGCGCGTTGCCTGGTGGCGCAGCGGCGCGGCAGTGACCCGGTGGACGTGGCCTTGGCCATCGACCCGCAAGGCCGCAGTCGCATTCCTGACGCGCCCGAGCTGCATCTCTCCATCTCCCACACCGGCGACTGGGTGGCCTGCGCGATGGCGAATGCGCCAGTGGGCATCGACATCGAGCGCTTGCGGCCCCGTGCCGATGTGCTGGCCCTTGCGGCCACGGTGCACAGCCCGGCGCAGTGCGCGGCCTTGGCTGCGCTGCAGGGCGAGGCGCAGTTGCTGAACTTCTACCGTGGCTGGACGCTCAAGGAGGCCTGGCTGAAGCGCCAGGGCTTAGGGCTCGACTTCGCCCGCATGCGAGGCTTGGAGTATGGCGATGCCGGTGCAGAGCCGGCTCAGGCGCTCAGCGGGGTCGATCTGGAACGCGGCCTGGTGCTGGCGCTGGACGGCGAAGCCCTTGGCGCTGAAGCGGCGCCGGCCGGCTTTGCGGCCGTCCAGCGCCTGCGTTACGTGTCGACTCAGTCGATGCCGAAGTCGAAGTAGCTGTTGGAGCTGCCGCCGCCGAAGAAGCCGGCCACGCGCACTTCCTGCGTGTACAACACCAGCGCATACTCGCCGGCCGGCATCGTTGCCTCGGGCGTGACCCGGTGCAGGACAAAGCCTTCGCGGGCGCGCGACTGGTCGGGCAGTTGCTCGGTCTTTATCGCCACGACCCGGTCCTTGGCTATGCCGGTCGAGTAGCTCATGTAGCCGCCGCCGGTCGAGACCTCGCGGGTGCCGTTGTTGCGCACCGCGAAGTTGGCCACGGTCAGATAGCCGGCGACCTGTGCGTTCTTGGGCACGCTGACGACGAACTCCAGCCCGCTGCTGGGCAGGCGGCGCGCGGCCTTGGTACCTTGCAGGGTCGAGTAGGTGGCCATGCCTCCGAAGCCCAGCGCCCGTGCGGCCGTCCGCATCTGCGGCACGATGTATTGCATCGTCGACTCCTGCCCGCCCACGACCACCAGCACTTCTTCCGGGTTCAGGCCTGCGGGCACGGCCGCGCGCGCTGCGGCGGCCGGTGCTGCAGCAGGCGCCGCCGTCGACGCTGCGCCGGGCTGGAGTGCCTTGGGGTTCAGCACCGCCTGCAGCACGGCCGCGCTGGCGCCCTTTTGCTTGAGCTTGATCAAGCCATCGGCCGAGGTGTCGAAGCGGGTGCTGTTGCCGGCGATCGATTGCAGGATCACCGACTCGGGCATGCCGGCGTCCAGCAGCTTGATGATGTCGGCGTTGGTCAGCGTGGCGGCCTGCGCGGTCAGCGCTGCGCTCAGCAGGCCGGCAAGGCCCAGAGCGCGGGTACGTTGTTTCATGGTGGGTTCTCCCTTTTAAATTGCGGCTCGATTCTAGAGAGGCTGGAAGGCAGGTCCGTTGGTGGCACGTGACGAAATCCGCAAGCCTGGGGAGCCTCTAAAATCGCAGACCTACTGTCGTCGCCCGAGTTCCTGATCCATGCCCCAAGCCATCCCCATCACCCACGCCCATGGCATGGAAGCCATTCACCTGCGTGCACCGGATGGCGCAAGCGCGACCGTGCTGCTGCATGGCGGGCACCTTGTGTCCTGGCTCCCAGCAGGTGCGGACGAGCAGCTCTATCTGTCGCCCAAATCCTCATTCACCAATGGCCAGGCCGTGCGCGGCGGCGTCCCGGTGTGCTTCCCGCAGTTCGCCGAGTGCGGCCCGCTGCAGAAGCACGGCTTTGCGCGCACGCGGCCCTGGCAGCTGGTTTCGGCCGAGCAGGGCGCGGACGATGCTCTGGCCGTGCTGCGCCTCACCGACGATGCGGCCAGCCGCATGTTCTGGCCCCATGCCTTTGCGCTGGAGTTGAGTCTGCGCGTGGCTGGCCGCGAGTTGCAGATCGAGCTCGCCTGCGAGAACACCGGCGATACGCCTTTCAGCTTCACCGCCGCGCTGCACAGCTATCTGGGCCTGGACGATCTGGACGAGAGCAGCGTGCAGGGCCTGTCCGGCCTGCAGTACTTTGATTCGGTGGACAAGACGCTGAAGACCCAGCGCGTCGACCTGCTTTTGCCAGGCGGCGAGCTGGACCGCATCTACCACCAGGCCAGACAAGACCTGACCCTGCAGGAGCAGCGCGGTGAGCTGCTGCGCAAGCTGCAGATCGGTCAAAAAGGCTTTGCGGATGCGGTGGTCTGGAACCCCGGTGCAGAACGCTGCGCGGCCCTGGCCGATATGCCGCCGGACGGCTACAAGAAGATGCTCTGCATCGAGGCCGCCGCGATCGAGGCGCCCATTCAGCTGGCACCGGGCGAGAGCTGGGCCGGCATGCAGAGTCTGGTACTGCTTTAAAGCAGCACGACCGCGTCAGCCAGCTCGTTGGGCGAGCTCTCGCCAGGGGCAAGGGGGAAATGCTGCAGCAGCAAGGCGTCGATGGCCGTGATGGCCGCGGCCAAGCCCTGCTCGGTGCGCCCTTGTCGCAGATGAGCGCCAAGGCCGGCCACGATGGCGGCCCAGGTCGCGTCGTCGACCCGGGCATTGATACCGCGGTCCGCCACTACCTCGATTCGGTGCTCGGCCAGCAGCAGGTAGATCAGCACGCCGTTGTTCTGCTCGGTGTCCCAGACCCGGAGCTTGCCGAACACTGAAATTGCGCGCATCCGCGCCGTGGCGCTGCGCCATAGGTAGGAGAGTGGCAGGCCGGCTTCGACGCAGACGCGGATCTCGCCGCTGTGTCCCGCCTCGCTGGCCACCACCTGGGCCTGCAGGCGCGCCAGCGCCTCGGCCGGCATGGCGCGGCGCGCATCGGCCTCGTCCCA
>Ga0187843_10001143_pt1 | contig 17210 bp, 21 predicted proteins | sample SpaLakP09_SKY_43_FD_134516 | JGI IMG/M metagenome (GOLD analysis project Ga0187843, IMG submission 134516) | Oligotrophic lake water microbial communities from Sparkling Lake, Wisconsin, USA - SP09_SKY_43 | ecosystem: Environmental > Aquatic > Freshwater > Lake | place: USA: Sparkling Lake...
GTCAGGAACTTCCATCACAATGGCCAGAGAGGCAGGTGTTGCTTGAGCAGCAGTTTGCAAGTTAGTTGATAACAACGCTAATAGACCAGCCAATATAACTGGTCGAACAAAGCGTGCTGAAAAAGTAAGCATCCGTTGAGGCTACAACACTTGGGTTAACAAGGCTAACTGTGTTAGCGCAAGTTGTGGAAACCTTCGTGTGTTAATAACGCTTCTTTTAGTGTCACTCCAAACGCATAGTTCCCAATAGTCCCACCAGTTTTAATTACTCGGTGACATGGCACAAAAGGTGCAATTAAATTCTTGGCACATGCAGATCCTGCTGCGCGAACAGCGTTGAGGTTGCCTGCTTTATGGGCAAGTTGTGCGTAAGTGATTATTTTTCCAGCTTTGACTTTACGTAAAGCCTTCCAACAACTTTGGCTGAATTCACCACCTAATTGCATTACTTGCAATTCATCAAAAGCATTTAGATCACCATCAAGCCAATCTTTAACCACACCAGTAACACCAGCTAATTTATTGTCATTCTTAAACTTTTGGTCATTAAATTGATCAGGAAGTTGCTTAATTAATTTAGACATGGGTTTAAATCCAGCAGCAACAACAGTGGGAACATCAGTAACATCCACCACAGTTGCTATTTTGCCCCAAGGGGTAGCAATTTCGTGTGTTAACAATTTCATTTACGGCTGAGTAGTGGTGTCTTCAATTTGTTCAGGAAATGGTTCCGGTAAGTCATAGCCAGTGATTATAGTAGCAAACTCATCTGCTTCGAAAGCAGGATATGGAGTTAATTTTTGAATACCGGCTACTTGCGCTAATTTAGTGGCTGCTTCGATGGCATCTGGTCGATACAACAGTTCACTGGTATCAACATTTCTTGTCTTGTAGTTATCTATCTTGGTCACGAAAACACCAAAAGTTTCTAAACGAGAAGCAAGTCTTGTCCCTAAACCAGTTCGGTTAGTGCCATTAAGAATGGTTACCACCATTCTGTCCAAGGTCACAACCCCTTCATCTGCTGTCGCAGTTGGTTGGGGATTAAGTATGGCCTCAATTCGATTTGCCCGATAATTTGCCAAAGTAGTGCTGGCAATAACACTGAGCACAACTAGTGCCAAAACTGAGACAAGAATTATTTGGGTACTTTTTTTCATCTTGTTCTTAACCTACTTCAGTATTGTTATTTAGCAAGCATCTCTGAAACTTGAAATGCTAATTCCAAAGCTTGCACTCGATTTAATCTTGGATCACAAGCTGTTTCATAACGCATCGGTAAATCTTTTTCCATGACACCAGAAATTCCACCAATACATTCGGTGACATCATCCCCAGTTAACTCAATATGCATTCCACCAGGATGGGTGCCAAGACTTCTATGAACATTAAAGAAGTCCTTAATTTCACTCAAAACATCACTAAATTCACGAGTCTTATGTCCAGAAGCTGCTTCTTTGGTGTTGCCATGCATCGGATCGCAAACCCAAATTACGGGATGTCCTGATTTTTCTACTGCTTCAACAATGGGTGGAAGTTTTTCTAACACGTTACCCACACCCATGCGACTAATTAAAGTTAATCTGCCTGGTGTTTTATCAGGATCAAGTTTTTGCACCATTTTCACAACATCTGCAGGATCTGCTTTAGGACCAACTTTGCAACCAATTGGATTTTGGATTGTGGACATGAATTCAGCATGTGCCCCATTTGGTTCACGAGTTCGTTCTCCCATCCATAGGAAGTGAGCAGAAGTGTCGTAGTTTCTTCCAGTTACAAAATCTGTTCGAGACATTGCTTTTTCGTAATCAAGTAGTAAAGCTTCGTGAGCAGTAAAAAATTCAACAGATCTAAATTCCACCGGATCAGCACCACAGGCGTGCATGAAAGCAAGTGCTCGATCAATATCTTTTGCTAGTTGATCATACTTTTTACCAGAATCTGAATTTGCTACGAAATCTCTGTTCCAAGCATGAACCATTCTTAAATCAGCTGATCCATCTTGTGAAAAAGATCTGATTAAGTTCAAAGTTGCGTTTGAAGATTTGTAAGCCCTTATTAATCTTTGTGGATCTGGTCTTCTTGCTTCTGGGGTGAAAGCAATGTCATTAATGGCATCTCCCCGATAAGAGGGAAGAGTAATTCCATTTATTGTTTCATCATTGGAACTTCTAGGTTTAAAGTATTGTCCAGCAATTCGTCCAACTTTGACGACTGGAAGTGTTGCTCCGTAAGTTAGAACAACTGCCATTTGCAAAACAGTTTTAAGTCTTGCTCTAACTGAATTAGCAGTATTAGCTGCGAAGGTTTCAGCACAATCCCCACCGGTTAAGAAAAATGCTTCACCACGTGAAACATCAGCCAGTCTTTGGGTTAACAAATCACATTCACTGGCAAAAACTAGTGGAGGTAATGATTTAAGTTCTTTGACTACGCGATTAAGCTCATCAGCGTCAGGCCATTCCGGCTGCTGTTTAGCTGATGTAAGCGCTGAAGAATTTTGCGGTGACATTTTTATGCTCCGAAAAAACTAGTAGCTTCGAGGTAACGCTGGGCAGGAACAGTTTTCAAAACACCAGTTGCACTTTCTAAATCAACTCGAACAATGTTTGTGCCATGAAGCGCAACCATTTGTCCAAATGCTCCATCATTTAATGCATCCGCTGCTGCCAGCCCTAAACGATTACCAAGATTTCTATCAAAAGCAACTGGACTTCCTCCGCGTTGCAAATGTCCTAACACAACACTTCTTGATTCAATACCAGTAATTTCTTCTAATCTTTTTGCTAAACCTTCACCCACCCCAGAAAGTTTTACGTGACCAAAAGCATCAAGAGTTGAATCTTTAGTTACCAAATCACCTTCGGTGCTAAGTGCACCTTCGGCAACTACCACAATTGCGTATTGATCTCTTTCAAATCTTTTCTTAACCCAAGTTGCAACTTGGTTAATGTCGTATTTTTCTTCTGGAATCAAAGTAACTGCGGCATCTCCTGCCATCCCTGTTTCTAAAGCAATCCAGCCAGCATGACGACCCATGACTTCAACCACCAAAACTCGGTGATGTGAACGAGCTGTGGTGTGTAAGCGATCCACTGCTTCGGTGGCAATTGCCACAGATGTTTGGAAACCAAAAGTGTAATCAGTATTAGAAAGATCATTATCAATAGTTTTTGGCACACCAATTACTTTGAATTTGTGTTTATGCAATTGGGTAGCCACACCAAGTGTGTCTTCTCCCCCAATTGCAATAAGTGCATCAATATTAAGTTTCTTTAAATTTTCTTCAATTCTTTGTACACCATTTTCAATTTTGATTGGGTTAGTTCTGGAAGAACCAAGAATTGTGCCACCTTCATCATTAATGTGTGCAACATCAGCCAAAGTAACTGGGCGAGTTAATCCTTCTAGTGGACCTTTCCAACCATCTTTGAAACCAACAAATTCATATTTGTATGCATTAATACCTTTGGTGACAACACCGCGGATTACGTTGTTTAAACCTGGGGCATCTCCGCCACCTGTAAGAATGCCAACGCGCATTTTCAATCATCCTTAAACGAAACAATTAACTAGTGAAGCCTTAATTTATCCTAAACTCAGTCTTCTCGTTCTTTAAGGGCTTCTTTGGCTGCTGAAGCATAAATATCCACATATTCTTGGCCAGATAATTCCCGGATGGCTTCCATAATTTCGTTGGTGACTTTTCTTAAAGTCTCCGCATTTCGAGCGTCACCATAATGCTGTGAAAAATCCAAAGGTTTACCAAAAATGATTCCAATTCGACCAACTTTTGGAACCATGCGATCTACCGGTTGTAATTCGTATGTGCCGATCATGGCAACTGGCACAACCGGAACTTTTGCTTCCAATGCCATACGAGCAACACCAGTTCGTCCTCTATAAAGTCTGCCATCTGGAGATCTTGTTCCTTCAGGATAAATTCCTAGAGCATCACCTTTATTTAAAATGTCAATTGCTGTTCGCAAAGCAGCTTCTGCAGCTGATCCACCAGCCCTATCAATGGGAACTTGACCAACGCCGGTGAAAAACATTTTGGAAACAAAACCTTTGATACCAGATCCGCGCCAGTAATCAATTTTGGCTAAGAAAGTAATTCTTCTTTTGACAACAAGGGGTAAGAAAATTGAATCGATAAATGAATTGTGGTTAGGTGCAAAAATAACTCCACCTTTTTTAGGAATGTTCTTTTTGCCTTTAGTCCAAGGTCGAAACATTATGTTTAAAGGAATCCACAGGAAAACAAATTTCACTACATAGTAAAACACTTTTGGCTCAATCTCCCCTGGTGGATTTTGCTAGGCAATCAGAATACCTTGTTAGAAAATAGATGTTAAATCTCTTCACACTTCAAGGACAAATGGCCGTTTTGTTGCCCTAAAGTGTCCCACATTTACACATTCTGTTTTCCCCACTCTGGTTCTACTTGCCAGTGGTTGATGAACGTGTCCAAAGAGAGAATATTTTGGTTGATATTTTTTTATGTATTCCAAAAGAGCCAAACTTCCTCTTTCAAATCTTCTGGCTACAACATCAAAAGTGATATCAGCAATTAAGGGTGGAATATGGGAACACAAAACATCAACGGGACCAAGTGCATCAACATTTTTTTGAAATTCTTCATCAGTGATCTCATAAGGGGTGCGATAAGGAGTTTTCAATCCGCCACCCACAAATCCAAATTTCAATCCACCAATTTCTACCACTTGGCCATCTAAAACTGTCATTCCTTCTTTTTTGAAGTTTGGCCAAAATTCTGGTCGATCCACATTTCCATAAGTTATATATGTTGGAGTTGGCATAACATCAAAAATTTTTTCATATTGTTTATTAACTTCTCTGTTAATAAGTTCTTCGCGATTTCCTAACTCGTCCCATTTCTGCATAGCAAGAGCCCTGGCATCATCAAATTGATTAGCTGTTCTTAATCGAATAAATTCAGTATTTAATTCTGGTCCAAAAAGAGTTCCCATGATGCCGTTACCTGGATCTTCATAATCTGTATAAAGCAAAAGATCACCTAGGCAAATAAGTGCATCAGCGTTTTTACCAGCTTGGGCTAATGCCTCGATCTGGGCATGGACATCACTAATTACGTTTAAGCGCACGACTATTACATTACGCACTTCACTCAATTTGGCAATTTACTACTACCCTTTAACTCGTGAGATCGATTAATTTGTTTCTGAAAAACATTCCCGCCTTGTTTTTTTCCTGGAGTGTTTCTCGATATGTGCTCTTTTTAATCATCACCTTGGTTCTTCCTTATCCCGAAGGTATCTGGCTCAAAGGTGACGTTGATTTATACAACTTTTGGGCCAAAGGTTTAGTGCAAGGAATTTTTCCCATTGATGATTCAATGTGGCAATACCCACCACTGGCCGGAATTGTGTTTGCGATTCCACAATGGATTGTGGGAAATTCTTTAACAGGGTTCATAGCTTTTATGGTAATTTTTGATCTTTTGATTTTGATAACTTTGCTTATTACTGGATTAAATAGATTTAATACAAATTCCACCACAACAAGTTTTTATGGTTTAAGTGGTGCATGGTTTTGGGTGTTGTGGCCAATTGTGATGGGACCACTTACCTTAACCCGATTTGATGTTGTGCCAACATTTTTTGCACTGCTAGCACTTATTGCTCTGTCCAACAAGAAAGTACGACCATACCTTTCAGGTTTCCTATTAAGCATTGGCGCATTAGTAAAACTTTGGCCGATGTTATTGCTAGTTATTTATCCCAAAGCAGTACTCACAAAAGTTTCTACCAGCTTCATATCAACTGCTGTTTTGTTTCTTTTATTCATGAGTACTTGGAGTGTAGGGTTTACAAATTTTTTGAATAACCAATCATCCAGAGGATTACAAGTGGAATCAATTGCCGCATCACCTTTTGTGCTAGCTAAATTCTTTGGCAAAAATGTGGAATACCCGTTTCAGTACGGATCCCTAGAAGTAAATGCCCAATTCGCAAGTCAAATAGCAGTAATGCTTAATTTACTAACCATTATTGTCTTTGCCGTCATTTTGGTATTGAACTACCAAAACAGGTTAAGTTATTTAGACCTTGTTGATAAATCCCTTGTAATTGTCATGATTTCAATTTCACTTAGCCGAGTATTCTCACCCCAATTCTGGGTGTGGATTGGTGGGCTTGCTGCGTTAGCTTTAATAAACAAGGAAACAAAATTAAAGAAAGTAATAATTTTACTCACTATCTCAGCTTTCTTAACTCAGTTGATTTATCCAGGTCAATATATTCAACTATTATCAGGAGACTTTTTTGCTACTTTGTTGCAATTAACCCGTGTCACATTATTTGTCTGGGCCTTGATCATGGGTACGAAGTTGTTACTAAAACCAACTAGTGGCAAAGTAATTTAATATGTCTAAGACGCTGGTGATCACCAATGATTTCCCACCAAGACCAGGTGGTATTCAAACCTTTGTGCACGGACTAATTGAAGGACTTGATCCACAAGATGTGGTGGTTTTAACTTCGAAATACAAAGGTTGGCAAGATTTTGATAAACAACAAAAATATCCAGTAATCAGACATAACACAGAAATATTGCTACCGACAAAAGCGGTGGGAGATCATGCCCTTGCTTTGATAAAAGAACATAACTGTGAATCTGTGTTATTTGGTGCCTCTTCCCCACTGGGATTACTTTCAGCTCGATTGAAAAGTAATGGTGTGAAAAAAACTGTGGCACTAACTCATGGTCATGAAGTTGGTTGGGCATTTACCCCAGGCTTAAAACAAACTTTCCAAAAGATTGTCAAAGATATAGATAAATTAACTTATTTAACTAAGTTCACGTTTGAAAAAATCTCCGAAGCGATTAGTCAACCAGAGTTAAGCAAATTTGAGCAATTAACCCCTGGCATAGATTTAGCGCTTTTTAACCCAGAAAATGTCACTAATGGAAAAAGAGAAAAAGTTAGAGAAAGATTCAAACTTGAAGATAAACCAACCGTAGTTTGTGTTTCAAGACTTATGCCGAGAAAAGGTCAAGACACCTTAATTGATGTTTGGCCAGCAGTATTAAAACAAGTACCTAATGCCCATTTACTTATTGTGGGTGGAGGTTCCTATAAACAACATCTACATAAACAAATGTTTGATAACGGAGTGCACCAATCTGTGACTATTACTGGCAACGTTGCCTGGAGTGAGCTGCCAGGTTTTTATGCCGCTGGTGATGTTTTTGCAATGCCAGTTCGAACTAGAAACTTTGGCTTTGATGTTGAAGGATTAGGAATTGTTTACCTAGAAGCATCCGCAACAGGTTTACCTGTTATTGCTGGAGATTCTGGTGGCGCACCTGATGCTGTGATTGAAGGAATTTCGGGTTATGTCTTGAACGCTAAAAAAGAATCACTGTTAGTAGAAAAAATAGTTGAGCTATTGGTTAATAAAGAACTAAGCACTCGCTTGGGTAAACAGGGCCGTTCCTGGATTGAGAAGCAATGGCAATGGCCATCACGTCATTTGCAGATCAAAAAATTACTTGAAATTGATTAGAACTTTTAAATATATTAATTCTTATCTTTAAGTCTTTCATCTGCTGAATTAAGTCTTCCCGAAACTGGTTGTAAATTCCCAACTTTACCAAATCCAAATGGTGGCATATTTACATAAACGTTTTCTGATTTACCTGGATCAATTACATATGTCTCATGCCAGACTCCTACTGCTGGTGATTTGGCTGCTCTGTTAAAAGCCCTCCATGCAGGTAAGTGCTCTGAATCTGCTGATTTTGCATAAGCTATTAATTTTTCTGAGCTTTCCCAGTACTGAAGCAAAATTATGGTACGAGCAAACCACATCTGATAAGACTTAAAGCCAAGCTCTCTGTTGATGTGTAATTCTTTAAGCATTTTAGGCATTGCGATAAACACTGGGAGCCATTTATGAATTGCAAAAATATTATTTATTCTCATCCCTATCAAGAAAACAACATATGGGCTTTCACTTCGAGCGGTCATTCGCTCACGATTTATTTTTGGCACAGCTCATATTGTATTAGAGATAATTCTCAGAATATAGACAGCAGTGAGTTAAATTAGTGTGAACTTTTAGCCACTGATGTGTCTTAGCGGTGGCACTAAACCTGAATTAGCCAGCACTTGAAAAGCTTTAACTTCTTGCTTTTCTAGTATTTGTGGTTGTTCCAATAAAAAAGTCACCACACAGTCATGACATGAAATATCTTTCATCACGCAACTATCGCAATCGATTTTTATGTTTTTCATACCTCCAAGATTAGGTATGGGGTCTGACACTTTCTGAATAATTAGCCCAAGAGTTCAATACGTTCATACTTGCCCCAGATTCCACACTGCCTCGTGCTCGAGCAAAGGCTAATTGCATTTGGGTGAAAAAGTCTCCCCCCATATTTTCATAAGCCACAATTGAAGCCGCAGCATTGACACAGATGGCATCTTGAATAGGACCTGATCCTGCTGCTGTTAAAGCTTTTCTTATTAGTTGCGCATTATGTGCAGCATCCCCACCTACTAGTTTTTCAAATCCTGCCCGAGGTATTCCTAAATCTTGGGCATCAAAATCAAATTCTTTCACCACTCCACTCCTAACATCCCAAATTTGGGTTGGTCCACCAAGTGAGATTTCATCTAACCCATCTTTGCCTCGAACCACGAATGCAGATGTTTTTCTATTAGCCAACACTTTCGCAATTATTGGCGCCATCACTAAATTAGCCACCCCAACAACTTGGGCCTTTGGTTTCGCAGGATTTGCCAAGGGACCCAGAATGTTAAATACAGTTGATACTCCTAATTCTTTTCTAACTGGGCCAACGTGTTTCATTGCTGGATGAAATGTGGGCGCAAAACAAAATGTGATGCCACATTTTTGAAAACTTTCTTTTACTTGCTCAGGGTTCATACTGGTTAAAATACCTAGTGCTTCTAAAACATCAGCTGATCCAGATTTAGATGATGCGGCACGATTGCCATGTTTCACAACTGGAATTCCACAACCTGCTACTACTAAGGCAGCAGCTGTTGAAATATTTACTGTTCCTAAAGAATCTCCCCCGGTACCACAGGTGTCAACTGTGTCATTTGAAACGTCAAGTTTAACCGCATGTTCTAACATGACTTCCACAAAAGATGTTATTTCAGCAGGACTTTCACCTTTTTCTTTTAAGCCCAGCAATAACTGTTTAATTTCATCGTTAGTTGCTTTGCCATCCATAACTGTGTTCATTGCCCAAAAAGATTGTGCAGAAGTTAAATCAGTTTTATTTGTTAGCGAAGAAAAGATTTCCGTCCAGGAAATCGCGTTACTCATTTGACTGTTATGGCTGTTTTGTCAGTACGGCGTAACAATGTTGTTGCCACATCAGTTAAAACAACTGGATCAATAGGCATGGGTACAACACCTTCAGCTTTTGACCATGTTGCTAACCAAGCATCTTGTGATCTTTGGATTAACACAATTATTGGTGGGCAATTAAAAACTTCATCTTTGGCGTTTCGAGCAATACCCATGCCCCCAGCTGGAGCAGCTTCGCCATCAAGGATTGCTAAATCAATATTTCCTGACTTAAGTTCTCTTTTCACAACAGGTTCTGTTGCCACTTGGATGAATTCAATTTTGGCTAAGTCTTTAGCAGGTCTTCTACCCAAACCGGTCATGACCGCATCGCGAATTCGTCGATCATCTGAATAAACCAGCACTCTTAGTTCGTGCGCTTGTGAATTTGTCTCGGTCACGATTGTTACATTAGTCATACCTACAGCGCCCACGCACGTTTCCCCCATCAATACAGTGACAGAATAAGAAACATGACGACCGCCACTCTTTCTAACCAAAAAATCAACCGCCCCAACATGACTGCTATTGGCACTATTGTTTGGCTCTCAAGTGAGTTGATGTTTTTCGCAGCACTTTTCGCAATGTATTTCACTCTGCGTGCGGTTAACCCTGATATTTGGAAACTTGAAACAGAAATGTTGAACATTCCTTTTTCAGGTGCCAACACCACCGTTTTAGTTTTGAGTTCAGTAACTGCCCAACTAGGAGTATTTGCAGCTGAACGTGGTGACAAAGAACGTTTAAGACTTTGGTTTATCACAACTTTTTTAATGGGAGCGTTCTTCGTGGGCGGACAAGCTTACGAGTATTCAGAGTTAGTACTTGAGGGTCTAACTATTTCTTCTTCCCCATTTGGATCAGTGTTCTATATAACTACAGGTTTTCACGCCCTGCATGTAACTGGTGGTTTAGTAGCATTTCTGTTTGTCTTAGCCAGAAGTTATGTTCGACCAAAAATGACTCAAGGATTGGCAACATCAGCGGTAGTGACTTCTTACTACTGGCATTTTGTGGACGTAGTGTGGATCGGTCTTTTTGCAACTATTTATCTAGTGAAATGAGGATAAATTAAATTGGCAAAGTTCAGAAGAAACAGATTTGCATCAGTGCTTGTTTTGTTCTTCGCACTGGGCTTAGTTTCAATTGGTTTTACTGGAATAAATAAATTAGTTACACCAGCTGCTGCCAAAATTGGCAGTGAAGAGACTTTGGTTGATAAAGGTTCAGCATTATTTGCTGAAGGTTGTTCTACATGTCATGGACTTAATGGTCAAGGAACAAGTGATGGTCCAACTCTTGCTGGGGTGGGTGCGGCTGCAGTTCATTTTCAAGTTTCAACAGGACGCATGCCCATGGCAGCACCCGGTGCACAAGTTATGCGCAAAAAACCAAGTTACAACGAAGCAGAAACTCTTGCTTTAGCTGCCTACATTGCCACATTTGGTCCAGGTCCAGCCATTCCAAGTGAAGAACAAGTCAATGAATGGCAAAACGCAAGTCTTGCTGAAGGTGGCGAATTATTTAGAACAAATTGCGCCCAATGCCATAACTTTGCAGGCTCTGGTGGTGCACTAACTAATGGAAAATATGCACCAAGTCTTGGTCAAGCAACACCATTACAAATTTATGAAGCCATGATCACTGGTCCCCAATCAATGCCAATTTTTAGCGATAAAACTTTAACCCCAGAATCAAAAGCTGCCATCATTAGATACATCCAAGAATTAAACAAATCAGAGAATCCAGGCGGAATGGATTTGGGCAGAGTTGGTCCAGTAACCGAAGGTTTAGTTTTGTGGGTTGTTGGTTTGGGATCATTAATAATTTTTGCAGTGTGGATAGGAGCACGAGTTAGATGACCGAGAAATTTGATATCAACAACACTTTTGATCCCGATAAAGAAAATCAGGCGCCAAAGATTTCCAAAGAAGTTGCCACCAAACTTCCTACCGCAGCCAAAGGCGTTGATCACTACTTGAGAAGAACAGATACTGATCCAAAAGCTGCTCGAAGAGCTGAACTTCAGGTGGCAACACTTTTTGGTGCATCATCTTTCTTCACCCTAGTTTTCTTGGTGTCTTTCGTAGCAATTCCTAGAGAAAAGAAAATTGCTGTTTCACTAATTGGGGTAACAGGGGCCCAAAACTTAGTGTTGGGTGTTTCTTTTGGTTTCGCAATTTTGTTAATAGGTATTGGTGCCATTCACTGGGCTAAGAAGTTAATGTCTGATGTGGAAATAGTGCAAGAAAGAAAAGAAATAAAACCAGCAGATGACGTGCAACAAGAAGCATTAGCAGCTTTTCGAGTCGGCGCTGAAGAATCTGGCATAGGTCAAAGAAAACTTATTAGAAGATCTCTCTTGGGTGCCCTAGCTTTATTCCCACTGCCCTTTGTAGTGATGTTAAGAGATTTAGGTCCTGCCCCAAAAGGGGAATTAAGAAAAACTGCTTGGGAAGAAGATTTACACATTGTTACTGACATTACTTACCAAAAAATTAGACCCGAAGATATTCCGGTAGGAAACCTAATCTCTGCCATGCCAGAAAACATCATGGAAATCCAAGAAGAGGAACAAAACCTCAACGAACGCGGCAAATCAGCTATTTTATTGGTTCGCATGCGCCCTGAGGAAATAAAAAGCCAACAAGGACCAGATTGGGACTACCAAGGCATCGTTGCTTACTCGAAAATTTGTACTCATGTGGGCTGTCCAATTGCGCTTTATGAACAAAGGACCCATCATTTATTATGTCCCTGTCATCAGTCGACTTTTGACCTAGCTGACTCAGGACAGCCAATTTTTGGACCTGCAGCAAGAAGATTGCCGCAGTTAGCAATAACGGTGGATGAAGAGGGATACCTCATCGCCCGCCAAGGATTTCAAGAACCGGTTGGACCTAGTTTCTGGGAGCGTGGAGCATGAGTAACACAACAACAAGTAAGAAAACCCCTGCTGCATATAACTATGTAGACAGCAGAGTTGGTTTTTCTGCAGCATTAAAAAGAAATCTACGCAAAGTATTCCCTGATCACTGGTCATTCATGCTTGGTGAAATTGCACTGTATTCATTCATCATTTTGTTACTAACCGGAACTTTTTTAACTCTTTGGTACAAACCATCTATGACTGAAGTTATTTACAACGGCTCATATATTCCCTTAAAGGGAATTCCGATGAGTGAAGCTTATTCCTCCACCCTAGAAATTTCTTTTGATGTTCGTGGTGGAATGCTCTTGAGACAAATTCATCATTGGGCTGCATTGTTCTTTATTGCTGCAATGGTTGTGCACTTATTAAGAGTTTTCTTTACCGGTGCCTATAGAAAACCACGTGAATTTAACTGGTTACTGGGAATTGCTTTATTAACTCTTGGGCTTCTTGCTGGTTTTTCTGGTTATTCATTACCAGATGATTTACTTTCAGGAATTGGATTAAAGATTGCTTCAGGAATTATTCAAGCAATTCCAGTTATTGGTACATGGGCTTTATATTTCCTTTTTGGTGGAGAATTTCCGGGCACAGAAATAATTCCACGCCTTTACTCAATACATATTTTGTTAATACCAGGTGCAATTTTGGCTTTGGTAACTGCACATTTGTTACTTGTCTGGACTCAAAAGCACACTCAATATCCAGGTCCAGGTAGAACAGAAAAAAATGTTGTCGGTTATCCATTGCTACCGGTTTACACAGCTAAAGCTGGTGGATTTTTCTTCATCGTTTTTGGTGTCACAACTTTATTAGGTGCACTTGTTGCTATTAACCCTATTTGGTTATACGGACCATTTACCCCAGATCAAGTAACAGCAGGTTCACAACCTGATTGGTACATCGGATTCTTAGAAGGTTCACTACGAGTGATGCCTGCAATTGAATTCAACATTTTTAATACCTGGACATTCTCACCAAATATTTTGATACCAGCATTAGTTCTGCCCGGCCTAATGTTTGTACTTATGGGTGCTTATCCATTTATTGAAAGTTGGATTACAGGGGATAAAAGAGAACACAATTTGCTAGATCGTCCAAGAAATGCGCCAACTAGAACTGCTCTTGGCACAATGTCTTTAACTTTCTACATTTTGTTATGGATAGGTGGCGGAAACGACATCATTGCTACCACTTTTAGTCTCTCAATTAATTCAATTACTTACTTTATGAGAGTAGCCTTAATAGCACTTCCGCCACTGGTATTTATAGCTACCAAACGAATTTGCTTAGGATTACAACGAAAAGATCTAGAAATGTTGTTACATGGAAAAGAAACTGGCCGAATTCTTAGACTTCCAGACGGTGGATTCGTGGAAGTTCACGAACCAGTTAGTGAAGCAGAGTTACCGAAACTGCTTGCCCGTGAAACTTATCCGGTGTGGGAACTGCCGCAAAAAGTTGATGCTAACGGAATTAAAACACCTCACTACCACCGCCAAATGATGAAAGCCAAGTTAAGTGCTTGGTGGACTAAGGGTGATCTTCCAATTCCAACTATAAAAGAAATTCAGTCAGGCCAACATCATGCTCATGCAGCATTAGAGCAAGCTCATGAATTCGGTGTTGAACCTGGTAAAGAAGAAATAGTTACTTCAACAAATCACTAAGTCTTAAAATAAAAAAAGCCCTAACAGTCTTGTTGGGGCTTTTTTTATTTAGTTTTTATCCCACCAAATAGTTGCTAAATCTCTTTCGTCTGTTCGAGGTTGATTAGTTAAAAACTCTTTAACTTCAACTTCTCTAGCCTTTGGAAGACAAAGTCTAATTCTCATAAATTCAGCAGCTTGATCAATATTTGATTCTTGACGCACAGTTCCTGGCCAGTATTGAACTTGGGCATTTATTCCAATCTCTTTGAGAACTTCAATTAGATCTGCTGGAGATGGATTTTTAGGTCGATCAATATTCCAAAAATGTTTCCACAATTTATCCATATTTGCTAAGGGATGATGAATTGGCATTTCAATTACCACTCGTTTTCTGGCATGCTCATCAAGTGCTTTTAGAAATGGAACTATTTCTTGCACGTTATAGACAACGTTATGACAAGTCACGACATCAGCGATTGGAATATTGGTTGATACTGCTGGCCAAAATCCTTCATAAACTTCACTAGTTAAACCGCGTTTAATAGCATTCTCACTAAACATGGTTAACATTTCTGCTTGATGATCCACACCAATGACATGTTTTGCTTTGTCACCTAACGCAAAAGCGGCAATTCCTCCGCCACAACCAATATCTAAAACACTTCCCTGTTCAGGAAGAGCTTCTATAGCTTTTTGGTGTGAAACTGTATCAATGATCTTGTCTGGTAATTGAAAAAGAACAGGAGGATGAATCCAAGGACTTTCTTCTGCTTGATCAATTATTTCTTGGGGTATTGCCCAAGATTCAAGATCTTTCTTCCATTTAATTGCTGATGAATTACTGATTATTTGCCAAACATTTTGCTAAAAAATCCTGAGTTAGATTTAGTTGATTCTTGACAGGTGCAACGATCTTTTTCTGCTACTCCTTGCAAGGCGTATTCAATGTGCTCTCCACAACCAGACCAGGTTGCCTTGCCGCATTTACGACATTGAACTTTGCTGCACATGAAATTTGAACCTGCTTCTGTTGAGAGACTTCAACAAAACCAAGTCTATTGCTTAATTTATGGAACTAGTAAAACCTGTCCTGCGTAAACATTTGATCCATCAATCACGTTTAGATTCATGATTTGGTCAATAACTGCGCGCGGATCAATTTCCGGATTCACCCGCGCTGCAATGGTCCAAAGAGTCTCTCCTGGTGCAACCACGATTTGAGTGGTTGTTGAATTTGATGCTTCATTAGAAGCTTTGGCACTTGCTGTTGCAATGCCGAAAAGTGAAACAAGTGAGATCGCGAGCATGGCCACAAAGCTCAAGACAGAGACTAGGAAACGGCCTCTACGGGTCAAACGAATCGGTGCCACTGCCACGGGTGCCAGGGTTGTCATAAAAGCCTCTCTCTCGAACACTTGTTCGATTATTGCACACCGTTCCGACATTTGGCAAGTTTTATCGAACAGGTGTTTGAAACATCTGTTCGAATGGGCTACTCTAGGGATATGACAAAAAACAACGTGAGTGAATTGCCTGATTCAGGCCCAGATGGCGATGGTCTAACCGCTCGCCAAAGACGCATTTTGGAAGTAATCGAGGAAGCCGTTCGAGATCGAGGTTTCCCCCCAACCGTTCGTGAGATCGCTGAATTAGTAGGTCTGGCCTCCCCAGCATCTGTTGCTCATCAACTTTCAGCATTAGAAAGAAAAGGTTTTATTAAAAGAGATCCAAATTCTCCACGCGCTATTGATGTGATGATGCCATCGAAAGCTGGAGTTGAGATTGATGGACTTGTTGGTGGAGTAAGTAATGAACAAACACCAGATGCAGCCTTTGTGCCATTGCTTGGACGCATTGCTGCTGGTGGACCAATCTTGGCTGAAGAATCAATTGAAGCTGTTTATCCATTGCCTAGAGAACTAGTTGGTAATGGTGAATTATTCATGCTCACAGTTGTGGGTGACTCAATGATTGATGCAGCAATTTGTCATGGTGACAAAGTTGTTGTTAAGAAACAAGATGATGCTCAAAATGGTGACATTGTGGCTGCCCTTCTTGGAGATGAAGCAACAGTTAAAACATTAAAACGTAAAGATGGACATGTGTGGTTAATGCCCGCAAATCCAGATTATGAACCAATTAACGGTGATCATGCCAAGATTCTTGGGCGTGTAGTAACTGTTATGAGAAAGCTTTAATAAGTTCTTAATCACTTAAGATGGTTTTGTGCTTATATCTGTCTTAGCCCGAGGATATGTATTTCTTAGAGCTGCTCATTTTGGGCCAACCGTAATTGTTACGATCACAACATTTCTTTTAGCGATTTCACAATATTCGATAATTGATGCACTCAGAGTTGCCTTAGCAATATTTGCAGGCCAGTTAGTTGTGGGCTGGAGTAATGATTTTATTGACGCTCCCCTAGATATCGCCGCTCAGAGAACAAAAAAACCTATAGTTAGTAAAGAATTAAAACCTGAGCAGTTAAAGAAATCAATTGTATTTGCACTTATTGCAGCCTTATTATTTTCCCTGTTTAGTCCGTTGGGCATAACTGGAACTCTCGTTCACTTTCTGGGAATCTTGAGTGCAACGTTTTATAACCTTAAATTAAAACCAACCATTCTTTCTCCACTCCCCTACATTGTCTCCTTCGGAGCACTTCCTTGGGCAATTTATTTACCAGCGGGAAACCAGCCACCATTATGGCTATTTATAGATTTTATGATCATTGCAGTGGCTTTTTACTTCTTCAATGTTTTAAAAGATTTTCAATGGGATATCAATCAAGGAATCCTAGGACTTCCCCAACGACTAGGTAAAAACGCCAGCTTATTTATTTCAATTTCACTTGTTATTTCAGCACTACTGGTTTTTATTTTTCTTCGTTAAGAATATATGATTTGCCTATGACAATAATATTTATTGCTGGTGGCGCTAGAAGTGGAAAGAGCCGTAAAGGTGAAGAGCTAGCAATTAGTCTGGCCGGTCTTTAAAAGCCAATTTTTATTGCAACAGCTGAAGCAGTAGATGATGAGATGAAATCACGAATTGAAAAGCATCAGCATGATCGTGGAACAGCATTTGAATTAATTGAAGAGGCCAAGGACTTAACCAAGGTTTTAACCAAAGTCAATCCTGAGGCAACTGTGCTGGTTGATTGCCTCACTCTGTGGTTATCAAACAACATGATGGGTGAAGAAACAGACACCAAGCAATCTGTAATCCTTGCAGCGCGCGCTCGGACGGGCGCCA
>Ga0187843_10001144_pt1 | contig 17193 bp, 14 predicted proteins | sample SpaLakP09_SKY_43_FD_134516 | JGI IMG/M metagenome (GOLD analysis project Ga0187843, IMG submission 134516) | Oligotrophic lake water microbial communities from Sparkling Lake, Wisconsin, USA - SP09_SKY_43 | ecosystem: Environmental > Aquatic > Freshwater > Lake | place: USA: Sparkling Lake...
AATTTTTTAATACTTTATGTAGTTTTTTTGAAGTTATTTAAGCGCTTTATAGCGCATGCGCTTGGGTTTGGCACCTTCTTCACCCAAACGTTTTTTCTTATCGGCTTCATATTCTTGGTAGTTACCGTCAAAAAAGGTCCATTGCGAATCGCCTTCGCAAGCCAAGATATGGGTGGCAATGCGGTCAAGGAACCAGCGGTCATGACTGATGACCATGATGCTGCCAGCAAATTCCAGCAAAGCATCTTCTAGAGCGCGCAAGGTTTCCACGTCCAAGTCGTTGGAAGGCTCATCCAGCATCAGCACATTGCCGCCAGCAATCAGGGTTTTGGCCAAATGCAAGCGCCCGCGCTCACCACCAGACAGGGTTCCCACGCGTTTTTGCTGGTCGCCGCCATTGAAATTGAAACGGCCGCAATAAGCACGGCTGGCCATCTCGAATTTGCCCACCGTCAAAATATCCAATCCACCTGAGACATCTTCCCAAACGGTTTTTTCGTTGGCTAAATCGTCGCGGTTTTGGTCAACAAACGCCATTCTGACGGTCTGACCCAGTTTGATTTCACCGCTGTCAGGCTGCTCTTTGCCAGCGATCATGCGAAACAGCGTGGATTTACCCGCGCCGTTAGGGCCAATGATGCCCACAATGGCACCGGCAGGCACTTTGAAGCTGAGGTTATCAATCAACACGCGGTCACCAAAAGACTTGGTCACATTGGTGAACTCAATCACTTCATGACCCAAGCGTTCGGCCACGGGAATGAAAATTTCTTGGGTCTCGTTGCGTTTTTGGTATTCGAAATCGGAGAGCTCTTCAAAGCGAGCGATACGCGCTTTGCTCTTGGCTTGGCGGCCCTTGGGGTTTTGACGCACCCAATCGAGCTCCTTTTTCAAGGCTTTGGCACGTGCTTCTTCGCCTTTTTGTTCTTTTTCTAAGCGGTCTTGTTTTTGTTCCAACCAAGTGGTGTAGTTGCCCTTGTAAGGAATGCCGTGGCCTCGGTCGAGTTCCAAAATCCATTCGGCGGCGTTGTCCAAAAAATAGCGGTCGTGGGTGATGGCCACCACGGTGCCTGAGAAACGTGCTAAAAATTGCTCCAACCAATCAACAGACTCAGCATCCAAGTGGTTGGTGGGTTCGTCTAGCAACAACATATCGGGCTTGGAGAGCAACAACTGGCACAGCGCGACGCGGCGTTTTTCGCCACCCGACAAATGCTCAATCACCGCTTCCCAAGGCGGCAGACGCAGCGCATCGGCCGCAATTTCGAGTTGGTGTTCGCTGTTGTCGCTCCCAGCGGCAGCGATGATGGCTTCCAACTGCCCTTGCTCGGCAGCCAGCGCGTCAAAGTCGGCGTTTTCTTCGGCATAAGCGGCATACACCTCTTCAAGGCGTTGTTTGGCATGCAGCACTTCTTCCATGCCGCCTTCAACAGCCTCGCGCACGGTTTGCTCGGGGCGCAATTTAGGCTCTTGGGGCAAGTAGCCAATTCGCAACCCGGGCATGGGCTTGGCCTCGCCCTCGATTTCGGTGTCCAACCCCGCCATGATTTTCAACAGCGTGGACTTGCCCGAACCGTTTAAACCCAGCACGCCAATCTTGGCACCCGGGAAAAAGCTCAGCGATATGTCTTTAAGAATATGGCGTTTGGGCGGCACGATTTTGCCGACGCGGTTCATGGTGAAAACGTATTGGGACATGGAAGGATTCTCTAGGCTGTGCGCCGCACGGTGTGGGCTGGGTTAGTACGCATTATCTCTGCATGCCGCCGTCGTCAACCCATTTGCTATTCGCGAACAGTAAATACATGAATCTTGCAAAACGCATCTATGGAAACAATAGGACAACCTGTTGCACTTTCAAACTCAGCAGCAATAGCAAGTAAGTCACGGTCTCCAGCCACCAGCACCTGCGCTTGACCGGTTACAGCTAGGTGCATGAACGGCACATCCAGCACATCGCGGCAATTGGGCACCGTTGGTGGCGGCTGGGTAATTCGCACGGTTTCGGCATACGGCAAGTAGTCGGCAAGCAACTCATCTTGTTCAACTGGCGACAAACGGAACTTGGGATAAGCCAAGACACGCATCAACTCTTGAACAGTGGCTGTGCTGGCCAGTGGCAATACCAGTCCACGCTGCCAAGCCTGCCGCACTTGTACAGCTGCGCGCCCGCGAAACACCAGTGACGATAACACCACATTAGTGTCCAGCACCACACGAACCGCGGTGTTCATGCTTTGGGTTTGGCCTTTTTTGCAGCTGCCTTCTTAGGCTTGGCAGGCGTCACCTCATAAGCCGCAGCAGGCTCGTTGACCATTGGGGTGGCGGGCGTTCTAGCCCAAGACACCGCAGAGGCCATATCTTCATCGGTCAAATTCAACTCGGCCAGTTTGGCGCGTACAGCGTCCCCACGCTGAATGCGCACGGGCGTCAAAATAAGCTGCCCGCCACGCACTTCTACATCGAAGTAGTCTGTCGCTCCCACTGCCTGTGTCAGGCTCTTGGGCAAGGTAAGCTGGTTCTTGGAAGTGATTTTGGCAAGCATGATTTATCCGAAAGTAAGGATTCATTACTTTACCCCAATTCTCTTTGGAACGGTGAATGGATCCATGCCACAATAGACCTCGGTTGTCGCCACCAGTTGCTTCAACATCAGCGCTTCTGCTGGGGCCGGATCAAACCCTGCGTTTTTTACCTACCTGCCCAAATGTGTTTCCTCGGTCTTTAGCTGGCTGTCTTCCTTTTGGCAGAACAGATCGAAACCCCAAGCGTTGCCCAACCGCGCGCTCCTGTATGAATTTTGATGAATTGAACTTGGCTCCGGCCATTCTGAAAGCTGTGCGCGAGCAAGGCTACGACACCCCCACCCCTATCCAAGCGCAAGCAATTCCCGCTGTACTTGCTGGACACGACTTGCTGGCAGGCGCTCAAACTGGCACGGGCAAAACCGCTGCCTTCACCCTGCCCATGCTGCACAAACTCAGCATGAGCCGCAGCGCCACCAACCGCTTTGGCGTGTTTGGTATCCGCGCCTTGGTGCTCACCCCCACCCGAGAACTCGCAGCTCAAGTGGAAGAGTCGGTGCGCACTTATGGCAAACACCTGCAACTGCAATCTGCCGTTATCTTTGGTGGCGTCGGCATGGCAGCACAAATCAAGACCTTGAAAAAAGGCGTCGACATCTTGGTGGCAACGCCCGGACGGCTGCTTGACTTGCAGCAACAAGGCTTTTTGGATTTGTCCACCGTGCAAATGTTGGTTCTGGACGAAGCCGACCGCATGCTCGACATGGGCTTTATCCATGACGTGAAAAAAGTGCTGGCGCTGGTGCCCAAAGAAAAACAAAGTTTGTTGTTCTCGGCCACTTTCAGCCAAGAAATTCGCGATTTGGCCGCCCAGTTGCTGCACAAACCGCAAAGCATTCAGGTCACACCCGAAAACACCACGGTGCAACTGATCAAGCAAGTGATACATCCGGTGGGGCGTCAGCAAAAGAAAGCCTTGCTGGCTCACATCATCGATACCAAGCAGTGGAGCCAAGTGCTGGTGTTTTGTCGCACCAAGTTTGGTGCCAACCATGTGGCCGACTTTTTAAACAAACAAGGCATCACCGCCATGGCGCTGCATGGCAACAAAAGCCAAACAGCGCGTACCCAAGCACTCTCAGGTTTCAAGAGCGGCGACATTCGCGTCTTGGTGGCCACCGACATTGCGGCGCGGGGTATCGACATCGATGACCTGCCGCATGTGGTGAATTACGAAATTCCTAATATCAGCGAAGACTATGTGCACCGCATTGGCCGAACCGGTCGTGCAGGTGCCAGTGGAGAAGCGGTCAGTTTGGTGTCCTTGGACGAGGAAGGCTTTATGCAAGAAATTGAAAAATTCACACGTCAAACCATCGAGGTTGAAAAGGTCGAGGGCTTTGGCCCTGCGCCCGATGAACGTGCCGAACCCATCGCCATGGGTCGCCAAACTTTGTGGGGCGGCATAGGCAAACCACCCAGCCGCGATGTGATGGCTTCTGCTGCACGTGCTGCCCGCCAAGAAATGATGGAACGTATCCGCGAGAAGAAACCCGCTGGCGGTGGACGCGGTGGGGATGGCCGAGGACAGGGACATGGTCAAGGCCAACGTGCTGTTCCACCGGCCGCATCAACTCGCTCCGAGCGCCCCCCACGCAGCCCCAACCCTGGTCAGCCCTCGCATGGCGCAGGCGCAACGCTCAACGGCGCTCCTCGTTCGCAAGCCCCCCGCGGTGGTGGCCGCCAAGAGCGCGGCCCACGTAACCCGGCACCTGCTGGCATACCCCACGACAATTTTGATCACCAACCCCCAGCGCATCACCAAGAAGATGATTTCCAACCGCGCGCCAATGCGCATTTAGGCACCCAAAGTGGAGTCAATGCTTTTGGTCATAAATCTGGTGGCGGCGCAGGCCGTCAACCCGACCCCACCATGACTTCGGTTGATTTGCTCAGCCGAAACAACCGAGGCGGTGGCGGTGGCGGCAAACGCCGCACTGGCGGTGGCGGCGGCGGCGGCAAGCCCGGCGGCGGTTACGCAGGTAAAAAAACCGGCGGTGGCTTCGGTCGCTGAAACAGCTTAGAGCGCTCTAAACCCTATTTGCCCACTCAGGCACCAAGGCAGGTATGGCTTGGCCTTCAAAGTGGGCATTTAAATTGGCAAATGCCAAAGCGGCCATGGCTCGGCGCGTTTGCACAGTGCCGCTGGCGATATGCGGGGTGAGCACCACGTTTTGCAAATTGCGTAACTCAGCAGGAACACGGGGTTCGTCGGTAAACACATCCAAGGCTGCGCCCGCAATCACTTTCTTTTGCAAAGCCTCAATCAATGCGGCTTGATCGACCACTGAGCCTCGCGCTACGTTGATCAGACAGCCTTTGTGACCCAAGGCTTGCAAAACTTCTGCGTTGATGAGGTTGCGGGTGGCTGGGCCGCCCGGGGTGATGACCACCAAATAATCTACCTGTGCGGCCAAATCTTTGGCCGAAGGGTAGTAGGTGAAGGGCAATGTATGCACTTCATGCCTTGCGGTGTAAGCGATGGACATGTCAAACGCCGCTGCCCGCTTGGCAATGGCTTGGCCAATGCGACCAATGCCCACCAAGCCCAAGCGCGCGCCGCTCATTTTGTTTTGCAAGGGAAAGGGTCCTTCAACCCAATCGCTGTTACGAACAAACTTATCAGCCTGCGGAATACGCCTGGCAATCGACAACATCAACCCCAGCGCCAAATCAGCCACATCGTCGTTTAGCACGCCTGGTGTGTGGCTGACCTTGATGCCGCGCTCCATCGCCCCGATGACATCGACACCGTCGTAGCCGACACCGCAAACAGAGATGAACTCCAAGGCGGGAAACAGTGCCATCAGACTTTTATCGATAACCGCGTCTCCCCCGCCCACTATGGCACGTATGCGCTGCAAAGCACTGGGATCGGTGATGTGATCGCGGTCATGTACCGTAAAGGTATTTTGCAGATCCGACATCAGGTAGGTGGGCAGGTTGGTGACCCGCAAAATATCAATCATGGCGTGCTCCTTGTGACCCATCCCCGTATAAACACTCTCAACATGAGACATGGGCGAGGGTAGTATAGGCAGTCTTTCCCCTCACGAAGGCTGTACCCCACCATGACCCAATCTCCCCCTAGAAAAAAACCGCACGAACTTCGCTCCCAACAATGGTTTGGTCGCCAAGACCGTGATGGATTTGCTTACCGCAGTTGGGTCAAGGGCAAGGGCGTGCCGCACGACCAGTTTGACGGCCGACCCGTCATTGGCATTTGCAACACCTTCAGCGAACTCACGCCCTGCAACTCGCATTTCCGCACACTGGCCGAGCAGGTCAAGATCGGCGTTTACGAAGCCGGCGGTTTTCCACTGGAGTTTCCAGTTATGTCGCTGGGCGAGACCCTGTTGCGCCCCACCGCCATGCTCTACCGCAACTTGGCCAGCATGGATGTGGAAGAGAGCATTCGCGGCAACCCTCTCGACGGCGTGGTGCTGCTCATGGGCTGCGACAAAACAACTCCCTCTCTCATCATGGGTGCGGCCAGTGTTGATTTACCCACCATTGGTGTGAGTGGCGGCCCTATGCTCAACGGCAAATGGCGCGGCCAAGAACTTGGCTCGGGCACTGGTATGTGGAGCATGAGCGAGCAAGTGCGTGCGGGTACTTTGAAACTGGCCGATTTTTTTGAAGCTGAGAGTTGCATGCACCGCAGCCATGGCCACTGCATGACCATGGGCACCGCGTCCACCATGGCCTGCATGGTCGAAGCCTTGGGCGTGGGCTTGCCTGGCAACGCCGCTTACCCTGCAGTGGATGGACGGCGCAATGTGCTAGCGCGTAATGCGGGTCGCCGAATTGTGGAGATGGTGCATATTGATCAAAAACTTTCTGCCGTTTTAACGCGTGAAGCATTCGAGAACGCCGTCAAAACCTTGGCTGCTATCGGTGGCTCCACCAATGCTGTGGTGCATCTGATCGCCATCGCCGGACGCCTTGGCGTGCCGCTCAGCGTTGACGATTTCGATCGTCTGGCTTCTGAATTGCCTTGCCTGCTGAATCTGCAACCCTCTGGCGATCATTTGATGGAAGACTTTTGTTACGCCGGTGGTTTGCAAGTGGTCATGAAAGAAATCGCTCACCTTCTGCACACCAGCATCGTCACCACCAGCGGCCACACTGTGGCTGAGAACATGGCAGACGCAGTCAACTACGACGAACGCGTCATCAAGCCGTTTGCAAAACCCTTCAAAGACAAAGCAGGCATCGCCGTGTTGCGCGGCAACTTGGCCGAGCGCGGCGCGGTCATCAAACCCAGCGCGGCCTCACCCCACTTGATGGTGCATACCGGACGCGCTGTGGTGTTTGAAAACATCGACGACTTCCACGCCCGCATCGATGACGAAAACTTAGATGTAGATGAAAACTGCGTGCTGGTTTTGAAAAACTGCGGCCCCAAAGGCTACCCCGGTATGGCGGAGGTGGGTAATATGCCGCTGCCGCCCAAGGTCCTTAGAAAAGGCATCACCGACATGGTGCGCATCAGCGACGCGCGCATGAGCGGCACGGCTTATGGCACGGTGGTGTTGCATGCGGTACCCGAAGCCGCAGCCGGCGGCACGCTGGCCTTGGTGCAAAACGGCGACATGATTGAGTTGAATGTGCCTGAGCGCAAAATCCAGTTGCTGGTGAGCGTCGAGGAGTTGGCTAAACGACGAGCCGCTTGGCGTGCACCGCCACCCGCTTTGGATTCAGGCTACTGGAAGCTGTATATCGATCATGTGACGCAAGCCGATGAAGGCGCAGATCTGGACTTCTTACGCGGCAAGCGTGGCTCGTTTGTACCTAAAGACAACCATTAAAGGCTTACATTCCCTTGAGCGCGGTTTTCTCTAAACCCGCCTCCTTGCAATCGTCTATGTACTGACGAATCACGTCTTGAAAATTGGCATCAGGTTGCAAACCCAGACGCGGTGCTCGCAAGGCCTTGGCGCCTCGCGGCCAATTGGCCACGATAGAGGCGACTCGCTCATCGCGTTGAAATTTCACTCTGGCACGCACCGCCGGCCCTGCCACGGCTTCAAGCGCATCCAGCATGTCTTGCACCGTCACGTTCAATGCCGGCAAGTTCATGGCGCTTCTGCCTTGAAAATCTTCGGCACTGGCTTCAAAAATAGCGATCAAACTGCGCACTGTCACGCTGGGCGAGGACACCGGATGCGACACCGTGGCATCGACTGGACAAATGGATTCTTCGCCTGCCAGGGGTTCGCGCAAGATGCCGCTGAAAAAAGAAGAAGCCGCGCCGTTGGGCTTACCAGGGCGCACACTGACTGTCATCAAGCGTGCACTGCGTCCATCGATAAAGCCTTTGCGGCTGTAATCAGCCACCATGTACTCGCACATCAGTTTTTGCGCGCCATACGAAGTTTGCGGCGTGGTGAAGGTGTCGTCAGTCACCACATCGGGCAATGGGTGCGCGGGGTCTGGGCCATACACCGCCACTGAACTGCTAAAAAGTAAACGGGGTTTGTTGCCTGCGGCTCTCAAAGCATCTAGCAAAGCGCGGGTGCTGTCTAAGTTGGACCTCATGCCCAAATCGAAATCAGCTTCACACTCACCTGAAACTGCAGAGGCCAAATGAAACACGCCATCGAACTTGGCCTGCACAAAACCAGCGCATTGGTCTAGCAAAGGACCGGTGAGCACTTGCACACGAGGATCAGAAGACAAATCGGCGGGCGCGCAGAACTGGTCGGCCAAAACCACTTGCGTGAGAGCCTGACCTGCCAAGCTACCTCGGGCCAAAAGACTGCGGGCCAAGCGAGTCCCTAAAAATCCGGCGCCGCCGGTGATCAACAGTTTCATGGTGTGTCTCGATTGTCAAATGGAAGTAACCCTGAGCATACCCCCCACGTATCGCCAACTGTGAGGGTTTTCACATGGCCGGCGCAGTCAAGGAATAAGATAGTCATTTGTTTTTTCAGGTGTTAATTCATGTCCAAAATTTCGCTGGCCGATATGCGCAAGAGCTACCAAAGCGCAGAGTTGCTTGAAGACAGCGCGCAAAACCATCCCATGCGCCAGTTTGAGCAATGGTTGCATGAAGCCATTCAAGCCGAGGTGCCCGAACCCAACGCCATGACCTTGGCCACGGTGGGCAGCGATATGCGACCCAGCACACGGGTGGTGCTGATCAAAGGCTGCGACGAACGTGGCGTGGTTTGGTACACCAATTACGACAGCCGCAAGGGACACGAGCTGGCCGGCAACCCCTATGCATCGCTGCAATTTCATTGGGTTGAACTTGAGCGGGTGGTACGCATCGAGGGTCGGGTTAGCAAAGTCAGTGAGGAGGAAAGTGATGCCTATTTTCACAGCCGCCCGCTGGATTCGCGCATAGGCGCATGGGCCAGCCCGCAAAGCCAAGTGATTGCCTCGCGTACCCAACTCGTTACCCAAGCCGCCACATACTTGGCCAAGTTCGGTACCACCCCACCGCGTCCACCGCACTGGGGTGGCTACAGGCTTGTACCCGATCGTTGGGAGTTTTGGCAAGGCGGTGTAGCGCGACTCCACGACCGGCTGGTCTACCGTTTAGCCGATGGGCAATGGGACAAAAAGCGCTTAGCGCCTTAGGCAGGTTTTAAGCTTTAAGCCACTGCGCAAAATGCTGGTGGAGTTTTTTCACCTTGGGCGCAACCACAAAGGTGCAATAGCCTTGGTGTGGATGGTTTTGAAAATAATTTTGGTGATAGTCCTCGGCAGGCCAATAGTGCTCTAGCGGCTTGACCTCGGTGACGATGGGGCTGTCGAATTCACCCAGGCTGGTCACCTCGGAAATGAACTGCAAGACCGCCATATGGTCTGCGTCATTTGAAACATAGACGCCACTGCGGTACTGAGTACCCGCGTCATTTCCTTGGCGGTTCAAGCTGGTGGGGTCGTGAATCTCGAAAAAAATATCCAAAATGTCCCGCAAACCAATGATGCTGTTGTCGTACTGCAAGCGCACCACTTCGTTAAAACCTGTCTGGCCGGTGCAGACTTGTTCATAGCTTGGGCGAGCAGGCCCTAAACCATTGCAGTAACCCGACTCCACGGACAAGATGCCGCGCACACACACAAACACCGCTTCTGTGCACCAGAAACAGCCGCCGCCCAAAGTAATAATTGAATTTGCCATATTGAAGATCTTAGCTACTGATTTCAGTCTTTGCGTGGTTTTCCTTAAGGGCTGAAGTAACAGAGGGGCAATATGGTTATCCTTTGGGTATGTTTTCTTGGATAGGTCCTCTCAAACCCTTGTTGTCGGCCCTCATGATGCCGCCCGCCAGCCCCTTGCTGCTGATCTTCGCGGGCTTGGTGCTGGGGCGGTTTTCAAAACGCTGGGCGCAAGTGGCCATATTCAGCGGGGCATTGCTGTTGTGGGTGCTTTCATGTTCGGCCAGTGCCTATGGTTTGAGCCATCTTTTGCTGCGCAGCTATCCACCTATTGTCCTTGCTGATTTGCAAAAGGCGCAAGCGATTGTGGTGCTGGGCGGTGGCGTAGATCTTTATGCGCCTGAGTATGGTCAGCCCATCATTGGTTCGGCCGCCTACCAACGCTTGGTCTATGGCAGGTATTTGAAAACTCTTCACGATTTACCGCTGATCTACAGCGGCGGCAAGGGCTGGGGTGCGTCTTCTGGTCAGACCCAAACCGAGGCGCAAGTAGCAGCATATATTTTGCAGCGCGACTTCGGCATGACTTTTTCCATCAGCGATGGTGAATCCCGCGACACACGGGAAAACGCACTTCGCTCTTACGCGCTTTTGTCCGCCCAAGGCATCACCCGCATTGCCTTGGTAACCCATGACTGGCATATGCAACGCAGCAAAATGCAGTTTGAGGCCGCTGGATTTCAGGTGCTGCCTGCCCCCATGGGCTTTATACAACCGCCACTTCGCTGGGACACCGATTTTTTACCCTCAGCGGGCGGCTTAGAAAAAACGAGAATTGTTTTACACGAGTGGCTGGGTCGGTTACATTACTAACCAGCCAGTCATTAATATGCAAACCACCCCTTTTCTCACTGAAACATCCAGCGCGCATAAGCGCGAGCGTCGCAAAGAGGCGCGCCCTGGCGAGCTGCTCGATGCAGCGCTCAGTCAGTTTGTGAGCAAAGGTTTTTCTGCCACCAAAGTCGAAGATGTGGCCGCCAGCGCTGGCGTATCCAAGGGAACTTTGTTTCTTTATTTTTCCAGCAAAGAAGATTTGTTCAAAGCGGTGATACGCGCCAATTTGGCAGACCATTTTCCTGCTTGGAACCAAGAGTTTGAAGAATTTCAAGGCACAAGCCCCGATATGTTGCAGTACGCCATGCTGTCGTGGTGGGAGCGAATTGGCTCAACCGATGCCAGTGGCATCACCAAGTTGGTGATGAGCGAGGCCAACAATTTCCCCGAAGTGGTGCAGTTTTATGACCAAGAGGTCATACGCCCAGGACACGAGTTGTTTCAGCGCATTTTGCAACGCGGTATCGATCGCGGTGAGTTTGTGGTTTTCGATACCGAACAAGCGGTGCACAGTTTGGTCAGTGCCATCGTGTATGTGACCATGTGGAAGCATGCCTTGGCTTGCAACGCCTCACACAACACACTCAACCCAGAGACTTTTTTGCGAAACCATGTTGACCTCATGGTGCAAGCTTGGCGCCAGCGTTAAGCCGGCAGCTTTATTTTTTTCGGAGCAGGCACAGATGAATTTCAAAATCAAAGGCTGGGGTGGCGTCATTTTGCTGTCTGCGGCCATGCTGGGCGGCGCCGCTTGGTATGTGCGACCTTCCGCACCACCTGCGCCCCCAACGGTTGCAACACCTGTTGCGCCTGCCATCTTTGAAATTCCTGCCAGCGCCACCTTGCTGGCCCAAGAGCAGCGTTTGGTTCAAAACCTGCCCGTATCAGGCACTCTCAAAGCGGTCAATACCGTGCTTATCAAGTCGCGGGTCTCTGGCGAAATCACCGAATTAAAACTGCGCGAAGGTGACAGTGTCAAAGCGGGCCAAGTGGTCGCACGCATAGACCCCAGCGAATACCAGCGCAGACTGCGCCAAGCCGAGCAGCAGGCCGAGGCAGCCAAAGCCCAAGTTGATATCGCCAAGCGCCAATACGACAATAACAAATCATTGGTGGACAAAGGCTTTATTTCGGTCACCGCACTGGAAACTTCTCTGTCTGGTTTGGCCGGCGCAGAAGCCACTTACAAGGCCGCCCTTGCGGGGGCTGATGTTTCCCGCAAAGTGCTCGATGACGCGGTACTCACCTCGCCCATCTCAGGTCAGGTCTCAGCCCGTTTGGCCCAGCCTGGCGAGCGTGTCGCTGTGGACGGACGCTTGCTTGAGTTGGTCGATATCAACAGCTTGGAACTTGAGGCCACACTCAGTCCTGCAGACTCCATCGATGTACGCATAGGCCAGCAAGCCATGCTGCAAATTGAAGGCCGTGCCCAAGCCGTGAGCGCCAAGGTACAACGCATTAACCCGAATGTGCAAGCGGGCAGCCGCAGCGTGTTGGTGTATTTGCGCTTAGACAGCGTCGGCGGTTTGCGACAAGGTCTGTATGGTCAAGGTCAACTGGCTTTGGGTCAACATTCAGCCGTGGCCATTCCCCTTGAAGCTGTTCGCACCGACAAGCCCGAGCCTTATGTGCAGGTCATTGAAAACAGCAAGGTGGTTCACCACCGGGTAAAAACAGGTTTGCGTGGCATGTTGCCCGGACAAACCGACACCACTGTTTGGGTCGAGGTCAGTGGCTTGCCCGCCCAAAGCCTGATTTTGCTCGGCACTGCAGGTGCCTTGCGCGAAGGTTTGGTTGTTCACACGCCAAGCAGCACCCCCGCCGCCTCATCACCGGCTAAGCCCTAAGCCATGTGGTTCACACAGGTAAGTCTTCGCAATCCGGTGTTTGCCACCATGATGATGCTCGCCTTGGTGGTGCTGGGACTGTTCAGCTATCAACGTCTCAAAATAGACCAGTTCCCCAATATCGATTTACCCGTGGTGGTGGTGACCACCGAATACCCTGGTGCATCGCCCGAAATTATTGAGAGCGAAGTCAGTAAAAAAATTGAAGAAGCGGTGAACTCGATTGCGGGTATTAGCGCCCTCACCTCGCGCAGCTACGAAGGTTTATCGGTGGTGGTCATCGAATTTCAGCTTTATGTCAATGGCCGCAAAGCGGCTGACGACGTGCGTGAAAAAGTCTCCAACGTGCACCCGTTTTTACGCACTGAAGTTAAAGAGTCGCGCATTTTGCGCTTTGACCCCACCAGCCGCCCGATTTGGTCGGTCGCGGTGTTACCCGACACCAAGGCCACTGGTTTAAGCCAGCCGCTGAGCACGGTGGAGTTAACCAATTGGGCTGATCAGGTATTTAAAAAACGTCTTGAAAATGTGCGCGGTGTGGGCTCGGTCGCCCTCGTAGGTGGCACCAAGCGAGAAATCAACCTCTACCTCAACCCGCAAGCCATGGAGTCGTTGGGCGTCACCGCCGCCCAAGTGGTGGCAGCCGTCAGCAGTGAAAACCAAGACTTGCCTGTGGGCTCTGTGCGTTCTGTGCAGCAAGACCGCGTGGTCCAAGTGCAAGCGCGGATGAAGCGTCCCGAAGATTTTGGCAACATCATCGTGGCCCGCAAAGGCGGCACCTATGTGCGCTTGTCGCAAGTGGCCAAGGTCAACGATGGCGCGCAAGAGTTGGAAAACATGGCGCTGTACAACGGTGAGCGCACCTTGTTGCTGTCAGTACAAAAAGCACAAGATGAAAACACCATCGATGTGGTTGATGGCTTGATTGAAACCATGGAAACCATGCGCGGCCAACTCCCGCCTGGGGTGCGTCTAGAGCCCATTTTTGATGGTTCGCGCCCCATCCGCGTCGCGGTCAACAATGTGCAAAAAACCCTGATCGAAGGTGCCTTACTCACAGTGCTGATTGTGTTTTTATTTCTCAACTCGTGGCGCTCGACCATCATCACCGGACTGGCGCTGCCGATTGCGGTGATTGGTACGTTTTTATTCATGAGCCTGTTTGGTTTCACCATCAATATGATGACGCTGATGGCCTTGTCGCTGTGCATTGGCTTGCTGATAGATGACGCCATCGTGGTGCGAGAAAACATTGTTCGCCATGTGCAGATGGGCAAGAACGCCTTTGCTGCATCCATGGAAGGCACCAAAGAAATTGGACTCGCGGTGCTGGCCACCACCTTCTCCATCGTTGCAGTTTTCCTGCCCATTGGCTTCATGGAGGGCGTGATTGGCAAGTTCTTTCACGAGTTTGGCTTGACCATTGTGGTGGCGGTTGTTATCTCTATGTTTGTCAGCTTCACCCTAGACCCCATGCTTTCCAGCGTCTGGCATGACCCCAGCATCCACATTCAAGGCCAAGCAGCCAAACCGCGCAACTGGTACGACAAATCGATTGGCCGTGTCACCGGCTGGTTTGAGAGCACAACCGAACGCTTGAGCCTCATTTATCAGCGTCTATTGGCTTGGGCTTTGCAGCACAAATTGAAAACTGTTTTGGCCGCTTTGGGTATTTTCATTGGCAGTATTTTCATGGTGCCGCTCTTGGGTACCGAGTTTGTGCCCAAGTCTGATTACTCTGAAGCCACCGTGACTTTTTATGTGCCCGTGGGCTCTTCTTTGGAAGTCACTGAGCGCAAAGCCAAAGAGGTAGAAAACTTACTTCGCAGCTTGCCCGAAGTGCGCTACACCTTGACCACCATCAACACCGGCAACGCCAACGGCAAGATTTACGCGAATGTGTATTTCCGCTTGGTCGATCGCGGCGTGCGCGCGCGCAGCCTCAATATCATCACACCTGATATTCGCCAACGCTTGACGCAACTCTCTGGCATTAACGTCACCCATGTCGGGCAACTCGATAATGTGAGTGGCGCCAAACAAATCGAGTTCTTTCTTCTGGGCCCTGACCAAGCCGAGCTTGAGCGTTTGGCGGCGCAAGTCTTGGCGAAGTTACAAAATGTCAAAGGCTTTGTGGATGTCGAGTCCAGCGTCAAACCCAACAAGCCCACGATTGATATCGCCATCAAGCGCGAAGCTGCTTCTGAGTTTGGCTTGGGTGCAAGCAGCATCGCTGATCAATTGCGCACCTTGGTCGCCGGTCAAAACATTGGCGTGTGGCGCGCCAGCAATGACCAAACCTACGATGTGGTGGTGCGCCTCTCACCTGACGCGCGAACCACGCCACAAGACTTGGAACGCCTGCCTTTTAATTTGCCCCCTGCAGCCGATGGCAGCACCCGCACTGTTAGGCTTAACCAAGTCGCGCAGGTCAGCGAGGGCGTGGGCCCCAACCAAATCAACCGCCGTGAACTCTCGCGCGAAGTGTCCTTCAGCGGCAATGCCTATGGACGCGCCAGTGGCGATGTGTCCAAAGAAATCCAGTCCATCATGGCAGGCATACAACTGCCCGATGGCTATCGCTATCAGTTTGGTGGCTCGACGAAGAGCATGAAAGAGTCCTTCGCTTATGCGATTTCCGCGCTGGCCATGGCGATAGTTTTTATCTACATGATCTTGGCCAGCCAGTTCAAAAGCTTTTTACAACCGCTGGCCTTGATGACCGCGCTGCCGTTGACATTGATTGGCGTGGTGTTGGCGCTGATGCTGTTTCAGTCCACCTTGTCATTGTTTTCAATCATTGGTGTGATCATGCTCATGGGCCTGGTCACCAAGAACGCGATTTTGCTGCTCGACTTTGCCATCCGCGCTCGCGAGGGTTTAGACAACGGTGACGGAACGCTCCAAGCCCCCTTAGGTCGCACCGAGGCCTTGCTGATGGCGGCCAAAGTTCGGCTGCGTCCTATTTTGATGACCACCTTGGCCATGATTTTTGGCATGATGCCGCTGGCCTTATCCACGAGCGAAGGCGCCGAGCAACGCGCACCCTTGGGGCAGGCGGTTATTGGTGGCGTCATCACTTCTTCGCTGCTGACTTTGGTGGTTGTGCCTGTGGTGTACTGTTATCTGGATGATCTGACTCAATGGCTCAAACGCTTGTGGGGTGTTTCCACCGACAATGAGAGCCATCATGCTGGTTAAAATTTCTCCCACAACTTATCTTGTTGACGATATATGAACACAGAACTTGCCCGCTTCAATATGGTTGAACAGCAAATCCGCCCTTGGAGCGTGCTCAACCTGAGTGTGCTGGAGCAACTGTCACAGTTAGACCGCGGTCTGTTTGTCCCTGAGGCCTACCAAGAAGTGGCCTATAGCGATACCGAGATTCCCCTTTTGCATGGCGAATTCATGCTCGCGCCTCGGGTGGCGGCTCGCTTGGCACAAGACTTGTTGTTGCAAGCCAGCGATACGGTGCTTGAAATTGGTACCGGCAGTGGCTACCTCACGGCCTTATTGGCAAGCTTGACTTCTAAAGTGTTAAGTCTTGAATGCCACGCAGATTTATTAGCCCAGGCGCAAACCCAGTTGCAGCATGCAGGTTGTCGCAATGTTGAACTGCGCCAAAGCACCGGAGTGTCTCAAGACCTGAGTGCCGTCGACGCCATCGTGCTCACAGGCTCTGTCGCCCAGGTGCCAGAAGAACTGCTCAAACTTCTCAAACCCGGTGGTCGTCTGATCGCCGTTGTGGGGGAAGAACCTATGATGCAAGCAACTCGCTTTACTCGCGGCAGCCATGGCGATATTCATTCGCAGGTTTTGTGGGATGTGGTTCTGCCGCGCTTGCACGGCTTTGCGCAGACCCCTGCTTTTCAATTTTGATTCGCCCACCCCAAAGGAAGACCATGCGTTCTTTTCGCTCCCTGCCCCTTATCTCGGCCATGGCGCTGGCCTTTTGCGGCATGGCCCAGGGTCAAAGTTTGCTCGAACTCTATGACGCAGCCCGGAGCTTTGATGCCAATTACCAATCGGTGCAAGCGCAGTTTGAAGCCACTCGATTGAAATCAGCCCAGGCCCAATCCAAGCTAGGTCCAATGGGCAGTTTGAGTGTCAATGTTTCAAAAAATAACTTAAATTACGATCCAGTAAAAACTTCGTTACTTAACCCTAGCTTTACTCGTTTTTACGGTGCCAACACTGCCACAGTGGTAGGTTCACAACCCCTGTACCGCCCTGGCGACAAAGCTGAAGTTGCCCAAAGCAGTTTGCAAATGCAAGTGGTGCAAGAGCAGTTGGCAGCAGCAGAACAAGACCTGATGGTGCGGGTCAGCCAAGCTTATTTTGAAGTCTTGGCTGCTCTTGACACTTTGGCATTTGTGCAAGCCCAAAAAACCGCTGTGGCTGAACAACTCGCTTCGGCTCAGCGCAATTTTGAAGTGGGCACCGCCACCATCACCGACACCCGTGAAGCCCAAGCGGGTTTTGACTTGGTGACAGCTCAGGAAATCGGTGCGCAAAATGATTTGCAGGTTAAAAAGCTCGCGCTCGATCAAGTGGTCGGCAAAATGGGCACACAACCTAAAACCATTTTGGCCAAAGCAGAGCCCAGCGCTTTGGTGCCGGCGCAAGTCGAAGAATGGGTCAGCTTGAGTTCAGAAAAAAACCCCGTGTTGCGTCAAGCTGCCATTGGCTTGAAAATCACTGAACTTGAAACGCTAAAAGCAAAAGCCGCCTTGCAACCCACAGTAGACATG
>Ga0187843_10001146_pt1 | contig 17168 bp, 17 predicted proteins | sample SpaLakP09_SKY_43_FD_134516 | JGI IMG/M metagenome (GOLD analysis project Ga0187843, IMG submission 134516) | Oligotrophic lake water microbial communities from Sparkling Lake, Wisconsin, USA - SP09_SKY_43 | ecosystem: Environmental > Aquatic > Freshwater > Lake | place: USA: Sparkling Lake...
CTGCTTGACCGCAGCGACCTTAAATTCTTCCGTGTAACGCTTCCCACTCATGATTTCTCCTTTGCCTAAATTATGGCTCAGGAGTGTCTACAAGACTCGTGGCGATTCACGTGGCGATTCAACTCCAGATAAGTCCGCCTATGAATTGACTTCCATCACTTCACTAGACATTCCTGACTTACTGGTGGAAGTCCACTGTGCCGAGCTCGCGTGTATCTTACTTTTGAATGGCGGCATCTTCAATTAGCACTTTAAAGTGATAGCCACCGCCTAGCGCCTTTTCGGTATGTACTACGCCCTGCAGAGTGACAATTTCCCCCAGCTTCGATGGCGCTTTACTTGTGACGACCAGATCGTTGCTTTTGTCTGTTGCGTTTCCGCTGCCATCACGGATATGTAGCCAGTTACTGCCCATGACGTCTGGCGTGTATTTAACGACTTTGCCCCGTACCAGTACCTGCTGGTCTTTTAAGGCAGCACTACGTGTATTGATTTCCGCCACGGTATAAGCATTCTTTCCTGTGGCTTTGGCGAGCTTTTCATCGGCTATGCTGCTGGGCTCATTGTTAAGCGGGGCACTGGCATTGCCGCCGGAGAGATTGCCAAAGACGATGCTGGGGAAGCTGCGATTGAGCGTTTTACTGACGAAATTGCTCATCACCATAGGGTGTTCTATCGTGATCTGGGTTCCCGGTTTGAGGCTTGCCTTCGGGATGGCCGCCCACTGTTCAGTCTTACCGCTGCGCAGCCGCAGATAGGTATAGCCGGCCGCGTCCATGCTTTCCAGAACTTCCCCCTGCAGTGGCTGGTCAGCAGCTGGGCTCGCGTATGCGCCACCGTTGCAGAGCAGCATACAGGTGAGGAGCAGCACTTTATTGTTAATCATAGGATGATTCCCTTCATTTTCATTGGATGGCTAGGTTAGTCAGAATGACGTTTGATCTGCAGTTCCCAAGCATATTTCATACCAAAATTCAAACGGCCGGCCTGACCGCTGGGGTGTGCCACTAGCTTGCATGGTGATTCTCAGCTTTGAGATTTGCGGCCGCTAGTTTCCCGCTTTCTGGAAGCCTGCCCTACTGTGAGCACCGATGCCGAATTTTGTTAGCGATGTCAAATAGCAGGAAAATCCCGCGTAATGCTGGAAATTAGCGCAGCGTTTATCCTCATTTGAGGTTTGGCACACTCTTTGCTCTGATTGACTTACCAAACTCAATTAAGGAGGACTTATGCAAACCATTTTGACTCGCGCTCTGTCGCTGCGTACGCTGGCTACCTGCCTGCTCGGTGCCGGCATACTGGCAGCTGCCATGCCTGCTTACGCGATTGATGCGGCAGCGGCGGAAAGCATGGTGCGTCAGAACGGCTGCTTCAAGTGCCACTCCATCGATAAAAAGAAAGACGGTCCTGCCTACCGTGATGTTGCGGCGAAGTACAAAGGTCGCAGCGATGCCGAACAACGTTTGATCACCCACATCACCACCGGCGAAAAAGCCAAGTTCCCTGACGGTCACGAGGAAGAACACAAAATTATCAAGACCAAGGATCAGGCAGAAATCAAGAACGTGGTGGGCTGGATTTTGTCACTGTAGTTGCGCCTCGAGGCCTGCGGGCGACTGCATCGGATATGCCGGCAGCTTCCCGCTCAGAAATTAGAATAACAGGGAGTGAAAAATGAAGCTTTGGCAGCAGTTATTATCCGTTGTCGCGTTGGGCGCATGCATGTTGATGCCGGCCCATGCCGCAGATACCCGTGCCGCGACCGATAATGCCTCGGCGATCGCCGGGCGCGTCAATCAAAGCCTGGAACGGGATGCCGTGTGCACCCGTTGCCATGATGAGAATGAAACCAAGCCTGTGCTGGCGATGTACAAAACTCGCCACGGCGTGAAGGCCGATGCGCGCACGCCCAGCTGTCAGAGTTGCCACGGCAGCAGTGAAGCGCACGTCAAAAATGCTACGGGGAGTGCAACCCGTCCGGCACCTGATGTGCTGTTCGGCGACCGCAAAGATCCCAATTCTTCGTTTGCCCGTTCCACGCCTCAAGAGCAGGGCGCTGCCTGCCTGACCTGCCATAACAATGGCAAACGCATGCACTGGTCGGGTAGCCAACACCAAAGCCGTGATCTGGTTTGCTCGAACTGCCACCAGATCCATACGCACAGCGATAAGGTGTTGAGCAAAACTACCCAGCCTGAGGTGTGCTTCGCGTGCCATAAAACTGAGCGGGCACAGACGCATCGCATCTCGACTCACCCATTAGCAGCCGGCAAAATGGCCTGCTCTGATTGTCATAACCCACACGGTTCGACAGGTCCCAAACTGCTGCTGAAAAACACCGTGAACGAGACTTGCTACACCTGTCACGCGGAAAAACGCGGCCCATTCCTGTGGGAACACGCGCCGGTAAGCGATGACTGCACCAATTGCCATACGCCACACGGCTCGGTCAACGCGCCTTTGCTGAAAGCCCGTGCGCCGTATCTGTGCCAGGAATGCCATACCGGTGATCATGCCAAAAACATTTATAGCGGCGCAAACGGCTTGAAAGGCAATGTCACTACGGTTAATGGCGCACAACCCAACCTCAACCCGGCTGCGCAGAATAATGCCCGCATGTGCCTCAACTGCCACGTGCTCGTGCATGGTTCGAATCATCCGGCCGGCGCTAAATTCCAGCGCTAAATGAACTGAACAGGGGAGCTAGTCATGAATACAATTTCAGTGCGCATTCCAGCGCGGGTATCGGTGCGCGCTGTGCGCAGTGCCCTGCTGGCCATGGCCATGGTACCAGCGGCCTATGCCGCCGAGGCGGTCGATCCTGCCGTGCAGGCATTGACCGTCCCTAGCAACAGCGTTGAGCTGGGCATCTGCGACGTCAGTAGCGCATCATATAAGTTTGGTGAATATAACGGCCTGGACAGAAAAGGCGCCTGCACGGTGGCAAATGCCGATTTGCGCGGCGGTGGGCAGTATGACAGCGGCGATGCCACGCGCTGGCGGTTGCAGGGACAGGACTTGGGGTTGAATAGCCGTAATGTTTCGGGCGAGTATGGAGAGCAGGGCTTTTACCGGGTGAAACTCGGCTTTGATGAGTTGCAGCGCGCACGTTCCGATAGCTATCAGTCGCCCTATCTGGGTCTTGGTGGCAGTGTGCTCACCTTACCTTCGAACTGGCTCAAACCCGTATTGGCGCAATCGAGTGCCAGTGCCTTGAACTTCCGTGTACTTGATCCGGCTGCCGCGCAGAGTTCCGTGCTGGTGAATGGCGTCGCCGTTCCGCCGACAGCGGCCCAGAAGGCAGGGAGTGCTGCCATCGCAGCTGCGGATTTACCTGACTTTCATAATTACAATCTTGCCACCAAGCGCAAAAAGGTCGATGGCAGTATCAGTGTGTTGCTCAGTCCGAATCTGGAAGTGACAGTGGGAGCGACCCATGAAGTGAAAACGGGTGCAAAACCTATGAGTACAGTTTCCTCACAGGTTGCGGAATTTGCCGCCGTAATTGCTGATCCTATCGATCAGACCACTGACCAGTATAACGCCAGCATCACTTATACTGACGTCAATGGTTTCTTGCAAGCTAGCGCCTATGTTTCCGAATTCAGTAACCGGATTCATTCGATTACCTGGGCTGATGTGAACGACCCCAGCAAGTCCGCCACGATGAGCAGCGCGCCAGGTAATCAGTTTTATCAGACCACGCTGACGGGAGGCTACAACTTTACGCCCAGTACCAAGCTGGTCGTTGCGGCCTCGTACGGCCGTAACACGCAAAACGATGGATTCATTACCAGCGCGCAGAATAACCAACTGGCCTGGGGCGTGCCGGTCGCATCCTTGCACGGGGTGGTGGTCACGACTGACCTGAATCTGAAATTGACGACCCGTCCTATGGCCGGTTTGAACCTGAGCGCCAACTACAAATACGATAATCGTGATAATCAGACGCCAGTCCACACCTATTATTTCCAAGATGCCAATGAGGCCAAGAGTGGTGTATCTGCATTTAATACGGCATTGGGCTTCCCGTTAACAGGGCTGACCTCGTTGGGTACCAATACGGATATCTACAACAACCGCGCATACAGTAAGAAATTGAACCAGTTGAATCTGGATGCTGATTATGCGCTGGGCCATGGGCATTTCCTCAAGGCAGGATTGGATTACCAGCAGATTGACCGCCATTGCAATGGCGCCTGGATAGACTGTGCCGATGCGGATCAAAGTCGAGAAACCACTGCCAGGCTGGATTGGCGTGCGCGCATCGGCGACGATCTCAGTGCCAAGGTTGGCTATGCTTATGCCCAGCGCCGGGTCGATTACAATGAAAATGCTTTCCTATCGCTGGTGCCGGCGGCTAATCTGGTGCCCACCGGCGCCACCATCAGCCCGTATGCATATTTGTTGCAGACCGGTTTGACGGCATTCGGTCCCAGCTTAGGTTTCCCTAGTCCTGCGCTGACGGGCAATGCAGCACTGTATTCGCCGAATAATGGTGTGTTACCTCAGGCACTGTATGGCAGCCGAAACAATATCAATGAAATCCCCGGTTTCCGCCGTTACAACATGGCGGATCGTAACCGTGACCGGGTGCGCTCGTCATTGGATTGGCAAGCTACTGAGAAACTGTCCCTGCAGGCAGGTCTGGATCTGAACAAGGATGATTACACCCATTCGGTATACGGCCTGACCAGCGCGCGCAGCTGGGCGCTGAATCTCGATGCAAGCTATGCGTTTAACGAAAATTTCAGCGTCAATCTGTTCAATACTTACGAAGACCAGCGCTCGGCTAGCGCCGGCGATGCCTACGGCAGTAACAGCAACGCAACTGCCAGCAATGGTTTTACAGCGATCAGCGGCGGTTGTTACGCAACGCTGGCGCAGAAAAATCTGAGTGCCAAGATGGATCCTTGCCTGCAGTGGTCGACCGATATGCGTGACAAGGTCGATACGCTGGGCCTGACCATGAAACACAAAGGCCTGATGAACGATAAGCTGGAACTGACCGGGGATCTGGCCTATACCCGTGCCCGTACCGATATCGGTGTAACAGGTGGAAGTTATGTCGCCAATCCGGCTGCTGTGGCCGGTGCTGCCGCCGGTACGCCTGCGCAGTTGTATATCGCCGCGCAGCCACAGCCGACGGTCAGCTCGAATACGCTGACCTTGCGCCTGGCGGGAAAATACCAGCTTAGTGCAGTTTCCTCACTGCGTATGGCCTACAGCTATGCGCGACTGTGGAGTGCTGACTATGCTTATGCAGGTATGCAGTACGGCACGCTGGCCGTTGTCATGCCGACTAGCGAGCAAGCCTTTAATTATGCTGTCAATACAGTTTCTGTCGCATATCAGTACAGCTTCCGCTGAGGTGGTACTTGTTACGGGGCGCCTCGGCGTCCCGTATTTTTTTGGAGTGATAAATCATGAATGATCCTGTCAAACAATCGGGCTGGCGCAAGTGGTGGGGCATATTACGTCGTCCCAGTGCCAAGTATTCTTTGATGAGCCTGCTGGTGGTCGGGTTTGTGGGGGGTATTATTTTCTGGGGGGGCTTTAATACCGCCCTCGAGAAAACCAATACGCTGGAGTTCTGTATCGGTTGCCACGAAATGCGTGATAACGTCTACCAGGAATATAAGGAAACTATCCACTACAGTAACCGTACCGGTGTACGGGCGATCTGTTCGGATTGCCATGTGCCGAAAGACTGGACCCACAAAATGATCCGCAAGATGCAGGCAAGTAACGAAGTGTGGGGCAAGCTGACCGGATATGTGGATACCAAAGAAAAGTTTGAAGCCAAACGTATGGAACTGGCTACTCATGAATGGGAGCGCATGAAAGCGTCCGGTTCGGCAGAATGCCGTAATTGCCACAACTTCGACAGCATGGATGCGCACCGGCAGAAACCCAAAGCACAAAAAATGCATGCCGAGGCCAAGGCGGCCGGTAAAACCTGCATAGACTGTCATAAAGGGATCGCCCACCTGTTGCCCAAAGAGTACGTCGATCCGGACGAAGAATAAGAATCTGCACTTTGCTTCCCCGGGGCGCCAGTGTTGCTGGTGGCTCGGGGTTGTGGTTTTTTTAGTACGCCCGCCCAACAACTTCCCCCAACTAACTTGCATTTTCTCAGTAACGAGAACTTGGTAAGTTACTATCCCAATATTGAGAAAAAAGCTGGCATCTTCCTGGCGCTGAACGGAACTATTTCCGTCCATACAAGCATGGAATTAAATTTGCTTTAGCTCAGCTGATACTCGGATTGGGATTTTCCCTAACTATGGATTTGAGGCTGCAGGCTATGCCGTTCACCGTAACCTTGGCACATTTCGCCAATGGTCTGTTATTGCTGGCGACTTTGCTCTACCTGATACATCTCTGGTGGGGCAGTTGCGCGCAGGGGCGGCGCGCCAGCACGCTGGCCTTGCTCGGCGCGCTCTTGCTGCTGAGCAGCGTTGCGCTGGCTGTGTGGCGTGGCGCGGCGCCGGATAGCAGCGGGCTGGATCAGGTGATGGCAATGTTTTCGGCGTTTACGGTGCTGATCTACCTGGCGATGGAACGCTTCTACCGCAGCTATGTGGCGGGAGCGTTCGTGATGCCTATCGTGGCGGCCAGCGTGCTGGTACAGATCTGGCTGGGGATGGAACATTCTGCCAGTGCGCAGACGGGTCATGCCTGGCTGGGCGATATCTGGGTGCATGCCCATGTGGTAAGTAATTTCCTCGGGTATGGGGCATTTGCGGTGTCGGCGGCGCTGGCTGCGATGCTGCTGGCGTCTCCGCAGATTCGGGCCCGCTTGGATGAGCGGGCCTGGGCGTTTCCCGACATCGAGCAGCTGGCACGCTGGGCGCGCCGCACCGTCTGCTGGGGCTTCTTCCTGTTTTCGCTAGGTATGCTGCTGGGCATGCTTGCCGCTTACCCTGCGTGGGGAGGCTACTGGATCTGGCGACCTAAACAAAGCTGGGCCCTGCTGGTCTGGCTAGTTTACGGGATTTTTTTACTGTCGAAATGGCGCTCGCCATGGAGCCGCCGCAGTACAGCCTGGTGGCTGCTAGGCAGCTTTTTACTGACTGTGATGGGCTTCCTTGGTTTGCAACTGTGTGCACATGAATTCCGCGCTTATGGCTAACTCTGCGTCGCAATTGCGCTGGTGGCAGCGCCGTCCCTTGCTGGTCTTATCGATACGCAGCAAGGGCGCGCTGGCATTTACCGCGCTGTTTCTGTATTCGCTGCTGGTGGCCGGTTTCGCATTTCAGCAGAAGCGTGAGTTGCTCAGCGACTTTGACGCCATCGAACAGTTACTCAATAGCGAAGCCATGTTGCGCGAGGCGGATCTGGCGACCTTTCATGCGGTGATGGAAATGTATGCCGATGCCGAACAAGCGCTCGATGGCAGCGAAGTAGTCCGTTTCGGTGTGCACTATCAGGCTTTGCAGGAACGCCAGCTGATGCTGCAACGTCAGCTGCCGAGTGCGCATATCGATTTGGCGGATGTCGATTTGGCTTGGCAGCAATTGCAGCGGGAGCCTGGTCGGGCTCAGATGCGCCAGATGGTGGCGGCCCTGGTGGTGGTGAAAAATGCGCTGGCCGAGGAGACCAGCAAGGTCCAGCTGGCCCGGGATCAGGCCAGTGCGCGCTATCGCCGTCAGGCCGATTCGGTGGCTCTGACGACGTTTGCGCTGGGGATGCTGGGGCTGAGTTTGCTTGGCGCGCTGGTAGGCCTGTTCTTCCGACGTTTGACTGACGATTTGCGCTTACTGCAGCAGCGCGCCATTGAAATCGTGCATGGCTATCGGGGGACGCCGCTAGCGGTGACGCGCCACGATGAAGTGGGCGCGTTGATGACCGCGGTGAATAGCATGGCCGAGACGTTGGACCAGCATGAAAAAGAAGCCTTGTTGAAGCGCCAAAAGTATTTTCATCAGGAGAAAATGGCGGCGCTGGGCGGGCTGGCGGCCGGTGTTGCCCATGAGATCGGCAATCCGATCGCGGCGATTTCAGGCATCGCCCAGGAAATGGTGGCGCGTCAGCAATCGGTACCTTCCGAGCAAAGCTGTGGGGCGCACAATTGTTTCAATTGTCATCCTGAACTGATCTACACGCATACGGAGCGCTTGTCGGCGATCACCCGTGAAATTGCCAATCTGGCGTCGCCGCGTCCCGCCGTGGCGGAATACTTGGATTTGAATAGCCAGATACGCAGCACATGCAGCCTGATCCGGTATGACCAGCGTTTGCAGCAGGTGCAACTGGAGCTGGATCTGGATAGCCAGTTGCCGGCCGTGTACGGCGTGGCCGATCAGCTTACCCAGGTGATCATGAATCTGATGATTAATGCGGCCGACGCGCTGGGACAGCAGTCCCAGCGTACTCCCAAGCTGACCATCCGCACCCACGCAACGGCCCAGCAAATCATGCTGACCGTCGAGGACAACGGTTGCGGGATGACTCCAGCTGTGCGGGCACGCGCGCTGGAACCATTTTTCACCACCAAGGGGGAAGGCAAGGGCACGGGGCTGGGCCTGTCGATCTGTCACACCATCGTCCAGCAGCATGGCGGCACGCTGGGCATCCATTCCGATCCCGGTATGGGCACGCTGATCCAGATCGGCTTGCCGATCCGCTTGGATGAAATGAATGAGGATATTTTGTCATGAAGTCGATGGATGTGATGGTGATCGATGATGAGCCGGCGATCCGCCAGGTGATGGCAGCCTTTCTGCTGCGTGCCGGCTATCGTGTGCTGCAAGCGGCCAGCGGCTCGGCCGCACTGGAACGTCTGGCCAAAGGCGACATTGATGTGGCGGTGTGCGATATCAAGATGCCGGACTTCAGCGGCATCGAGCTGGTGCGGCGGGTCAGGGCCGCAGGTATCGATACCAACTTCATCATGATTACGGCATTCGCTTCGGTCGATACGGCCATTGAAGCGATACAGGCTGGCGCATCAGACTACATGATCAAGCCGGTACGTAACGAGGAATTGGCGCACCGTCTGAGCAAACTGGAGGATATGCGCGGCTTGCGCGCGGAAAACCGGGTCTTGCGCTCGCTGGTTCAGGGCACTCAGGAGGATCAGTTCGCCTTTGTCTCGCCAGCCATGCGGGCGCTGGATCGGCTGATCGAGCGTGTTTCGCCGACCGATTCGACAGTACTGGTAACGGGCGAAAGCGGCACCGGCAAAGGGGTGATAGCACGCCGCATACATCGGCAAAGTCCCCGTGCCAATCAGCCGTTTATTCCCGTCAACTGCGGCGCACTACCGGAAAATCTGATGGAGAGCGAGCTGTTCGGGCACACCAAGGGGGCTTTTACGGGCGCTGACCGGGCCCGCAAGGGCTTGTTTCTGGAAGCGGATAAGGGCACCATCTTTCTCGATGAAATCGGTGAATTGCCCTTGCAGTTGCAAGTCAAACTCTTGCATGTGATCGAAGAAAAAGCCATCCGTGCCGTGGGTAGCGAGCAAAGCCGGCGTGCCGACGTGCGCATCGTCGCCGCCACCAATCGGGATCTGCCGCAGATGGTGGCCGAAGGGCGTTTCCGGGAGGATTTGTATTTTCGCCTGTCGGTGTTCCAGATCCACGCGCCACCACTACGCGAGCGGCGCCCTGATATTCCGGGACTGGTGCGCTATCTGCTAGAGCGCGGTGCGCGGCGCATGAATCTGGCCCAGCCGATTCGCCTGGGCGACGACGTGACGGCGATACTCAACGCCTATGACTGGCCGGGCAATGTGCGCGAAATGGAAAATGTGGTGGACCGTGCGCTGATTCTGGCCGACCGCGGCTGTGTCAGTTGTGCCGATTTGCCGCCGCAACTCCTGCAAGGCCGTGTGACCGTACCGGACTTGCCTGTTGCTGATAGCGGTGAAGGCTTGCGCGAACAGGTACGTCGTTTCGAACACGCGCTGATTACCCGCGTCATAGCGGAGGCCGACGGTGATCGCCGTCTGGCTGCCCAGCGCTTGGGCATCGGGCTATCCAGTCTGTATCGCAAACTGGAAGAATTTGAAAACCCGCAAGAAAGCGGGGTATGAATGGCCTCCGGCAAGTTGGGAGCAGCACGATGACCCTGCAAATACATCAACTGGCCTGCCAGCGAGGCGAGCGCGTACTGTTTCGTCAGCTGAGCTTTGAGGTGGCGGCCGGGCAGGCGTGGCGGATTGCCGGCGCCAATGGCAGCGGGAAGACCAGTCTGCTGCGATTGCTATGCGGCCTGGCCTGGCCTGCCGCAGGCGAAGTACGCTGGGCTGGCCAGAATATCCGCGCCTTGCGTGAGCAGTATTGCGCGCACTTGCTGTATATCGGCCATTTGCATGGCGTACAGGACGATCTGAGTGCCCGGGAAAATCTGATGGTGCAGGCGACCTTGTCCGGTACACCGATAAGCCGCTTGCAAGCCGAGCAGGCCCTGACCCAGTTGGGGCTGGGTGGACGCATGGAGTTGCCGGCGCGGGTACTGTCGCAGGGCCAGCGCAAGCGGGTGGCGCTAGCCAGACTGGCACTGGCGGGGCAGCAGCCCCTGTGGATACTGGATGAACCGTTCACTGCGCTGGACCAGTCGGCCGTGCAGGCGCTGTGCAGCACGCTCAATGCCCATCTGGCGCGGGGCGGCAGCGTCATTTACACCACCCATCAGGAAGTGCATCTGAGCGCTGGCGAGCAGCGGCTGCTGGAATTGGGGCTGACGGAGCGCTCATGTTAAATACCTTGCTGTGTATCCTGCGGCGCGATTTGCTGCTCTCCATGCGGCGCCGTGCCGACGTGCTGACCACGCTGTGTTTCTTCATCATTGTCGTGACCTTATTTCCCCTCGGCGTAGGGGCCGAGCCAGCGCTACTGCGCACTCTGGCGCCGGGCATTCTGTGGGTGGCTGCCTTGTTGGCCTCGATGCTGGCGACGGGCCGTCTGTTTGCGCAGGATTACGCGGATGGCACGCTGGAGCAGATGGTACTGGCAAGCGAACCTTTGGCCCTGATAGTGCTGGCTAAAATCTGTGCGCACTGGCTGGTGACGGGCTTGCCGCTGGTGCTGCTGGCGCCACTGCTGGCCGTGCAATTCGATTTACCGGCCGGACGCGCGGCCGTGCTCAGCCTGAGTTTGTTGCTGGGCACGCCGATCCTCAGTCTGATCGGCGCCATCGGTGCCGCCCTGACACTGGGGCTGCGTTCGGGCGGCGTACTGCTGGCCTTGCTGGTCCTGCCTTTGTACATTCCAGTTCTGATCTTTGGCGCGGGTGCCGTCGGGGCCGAAGCCAGCGGGCTGGGCGCAGAGGCCCATCTGCTGCTGCTGGGTGGTGCGCTGGCCGGTGCGTTGGTCTTGGCGCCATGGGCCACGGCGCTGGCATTGCGGATTTCGCTGGAATAGCTTGGCACGCCGATTGCATGGTAAAGCCTATCGTAGACTTTTCGCGGCGTACTCAGATGAATCAACCATTTTCAGTTTGCATGCCAGCCTTGCCATGCCGCTGCGGCGCCTGCCCCCCCAATGCGGCCAGCCGCCTCATTCTGACGGAGTTACATCATGTTGCCTGACGTACAGGAGATGCGCCTTACGCCTGCCAGTGCGGCCAGGATTAACTGGTTCAAATATGCCGCCCCGCAGAATTTTTTCTCATTATCGGGAAAATTGCTGCCCTATCTAAGCTGGCTGGCGGCACTGTTCAGTGGCGCCGGCTTGTATGTGGGTTTGCTGCTGGCGCCGACTGATTTCCAACAGGGCGATGCTTACCGCATCATTTTCGTCCATGTGCCAGCCGCCTGGATGTCGATGGTGATCTATCTGGCGATGGCGTTCTGGTCAGCCCTGGGCCTGGCATTCCATACCCGTGTTTCCGCCATGATGGCGAGTGCGCTGGCGCCTACCGGCGCCATGTTCACGTTTCTGGCCCTGTGGACAGGGGCCTTATGGGGGAAACCGACCTGGGGCACATGGTGGGTGTGGGATGCGCGCCTGACTTCCGAGCTGATCTTGCTGTTCCTGTATGCCGGTTATATGGCGCTGCAAGCATCGATCGACGACCCGCGCCGGGCCGACCGGGCAGGGGCCGTGCTGGCGCTGGTGGGGGTGGTCAATGTACCGATTATTTATTTCTCAGTGCAATGGTGGAACACCCTGCATCAGGGTTCCTCGATCAACCTGAAAAGCGCTCCCAGCATGGCCATGACGATGTTGCTCGGCATGCTGCTACTGGCACTGGGGTTTTGGGCCTACACCATCGCAGTGACGCTGGCGCGGGCCCGCTGCATCGTGCTGGAACGCGAGCGGCATACGGAATGGGTACAGCAACTGGATGGAGTACGAGCATGATCTGGAATAGTTGGCAGGAAATGCTGGCCATGGGAGGCTATGGCCGTTATGTCTGGGGTTCCTTGGGCATGGTTGCGCTATGTCTGCTGGTGGAGGTGCTGGCATTGCGCCAGCGTCAACGGCGCGCCCGGCAAGCGCTACGCGCTAGCGGAGGCATGCAATGAAGCCACGCTACAAGCGCTTGCTGCTGATAGGTATGGGTGTGGCAGTTCTTGGGCTGGGCGCCACGCTGGTGTTGTCGGCCTTTAAGAAGAATCTGGTGTTCTTTTTCACCCCCAGCCAGATACTGGCCGGCGAAGCGCCGCGCAACCATAGTTTCCGCATGGGCGGACTGGTCGAAAAGGGCAGTCTGCAGCGCCAGCCGGACGGTGTCACTGTCGCCTTCATGGTGACCGACAATGTGCAGCACATCCGCGTGCAGTACCGTGGCATCCTGCCGGACCTGTTTAAGGAAGGCAAGGGCGTGGTTGCACAAGGACAGCTGGGTACGGACAGCCAGTTCATTGCCGAGGAAGTGCTCGCCAAGCATGATGAAAACTATATGCCGCCCGATGCGGCCTATGCGCTGAAACAGGCACAGAAAGCGGCCGCTCAGGGCGCACAGAAAGCTGCCCCATGATTGCAGAACTGGCCCATTATTGTCTGATACTGGCGCTGTGCCTGGCGCTTATCCAGGGCACGCTGCCACTGCTGGGCGCCGCCCGCCTGCAAGCGCGCTGGATGGCGCTAGCCCGTCCGCTGGCGTGCGGACAGTTCCTGTTTGTTTCGCTGGCGTTTGCCGGCCTGATCGTATGTCTGGTCAATAACGATTTCTCGCTACTGTATGTGGCCTCCAATTCGAATAGTCGGCTGCCCGTTTACTACCGGATTGCCGCGAGCTGGGGCGGCCACGAGGGCTCGCTGCTGTTGTGGACCGAAATGCTGGGACTGTGGAGTTGTGCCGTGGCCTTGCTGAGTTGGCAGTTGCCCGAGCGCACAGTGGCGCGGGTGCTGGGTGTGATGGGGCTGATCAGCGTGGGTTTTCTGTGCTTCATGCTGTTCACCTCAAATCCATTCGAGCGCCTGCTGTCCCCACCACTGGATGGCCGCGATCTGAATCCGCTGCTGCAGGATATCGGCATGATTATCCATCCGCCCTTGTTGTACATGGGCTATGTGGGGTTCTCGGTGGCTTTTGCGTTCGCCATTGCCGCACTGATCGGTGGCCAGCTCGATGCAGCATGGGCACGCTGGTCACGTCCGTGGACCCTGGTGGCCTGGCTATTCCTGACGCTGGGCATACTGGTCGGCAGCTTCTGGGCCTACTACGAGCTGGGCTGGGGCGGCTGGTGGTTCTGGGATGCCGTGGAAAATGCCTCGTTCATGCCCTGGCTGGTCGGCACGGCCTTGCTGCATTCGCTGGCGGTGACGGAAAAGCGCGGCAGCTTCAAGAACTGGACGGTGTTGCTGGCGATCATATGTTTTTCCCTGTCGCTGCTGGGTACCTTCCTGGTACGTTCGGGCGTGCTGACATCGGTGCACGCGTTTGCCACCGACCCGCGCCGCGGCCTGTACATACTGCTATTCCTGGCAGTGGTGGTCGGTGGCTCGCTCACCTTGTATGCCTGGCGTGCGCCCAGCGTCGGACTGGGTGGACGGTTTGCGCTATGGTCGCGTGAAACTACGCTGTTGCTGAACAATGTGCTGCTGCTCAGTGCGGCAGCGACGGTCTTGCTGGGTACCTTGTATCCGCTGTTTCTGGATGCGCTGAATCTGGGCAAAATTTCCGTTGGCCCACCGTATTTCGAGGCGGTGTTTGTACCGCTGATGCTGCCCGTACTATGGCTGATGGGGGCAGGTCCGTATGTGCGCTGGAAATCGGCCGAACTGGCGCCATTGCTGCGGCGTTTGCGTTGGGTGGCCTTGCTGTGTGTGGCATTGCTGGTGGGCATAGCATGCTATGCCGCCACGCCGATGGTGATGCTGGGGTTGGGCAGTGCCGGCTGGGTACTGGCCAGCACGGCTTCCCATTTGAGGGAAAGGCTGGGTCATGGGACGGCGGACAGCGGCTGGCTGCGGCGGCTACGCAAGCAACCGCGCAGTTACTGGGGCATGTTGCTGGCCCATGCCGGGATAGGCGTATTCGTGATTGGTGTGACCATGGTCAAGGGCTACGAGCATAGCGAAGATCGCGCCATGCAAGTGGGCGAGAGCGCAACGGTGGCGGGCTATACCTTCCGCTTTACGGCATTGCGCGACATCCAGGGCCCCAACTATACGGCTGCCCAAGGGACATTCGAGGTCAGCGACGGTACTCGAGTGCTGACGCTACTGCGGCCCGAGAAGCGCCTGTACACGGTGCAGAACATGCCCATGACGGAGGCGGCGATTGATCGGGGCGCGCTGCGCGACCTGTATGTTTCGCTGGGCGAGTTGACTGAACAGGGTGTGTGGGTGGTGCGTTTCCAGCATAAACCCATGGTGAGCTGGATCTGGGCCGGCTGTTTGCTGATGGCCGCCGGTGGCGCATTGGCAGCGACGGACCGGCGCTATCGGCTCAAGCGCAGCAGGTTAGCCAGCGCGTAAATCTATCCGGCAGTGCGAGGAGAAAAATACATGAAACGGTTTTTGCTACCACTGGGTTTGTTCGTGGCACTGCTGGGCTTTCTGGCAGTAGGCTTGCAGCGTGACCCGCGGGAAATACCTTCGCCGTTTATCGGCAAGACGGCGCCCCCTTTCAAAGTGGCCGAACTGATGGATCCACAACGCCTGGTGGCGCCGGCCGACATGCAGAACAAGGTCTGGTTGTTAAACGTGTGGGCCTCGTGGTGTAGCTCATGCCGGCAAGAGCATCCCGTGCTGATGGAGTTTGCACAGCAAAATGTGGTGCCTATCGTCGGACTGGATTACAAGGATGTCCGTGCGGATGGCATTAACTGGTTGCAGCAATATGGCAATCCCTATCAGTATTCGGCGTTTGACGCCGATGGCCGGATCGGCATCGACTACGGCGTGTATGGTGTGCCTGAAACATTCGTAATTGATAAACATGGCGTGATACGGCTGAAACACGTGGGGCCGATTACTCCGGAAGTGATTGCGCAGAAACTGATCCCCCTGATTAAGGAGCTGAATCGTGCGTAGGGCGGGAATATTGCTGTTGTGTTTGATCGCTTTGAGGGCCGGGGCTGAATCGGATGCGCTGCTGGAGCAGCGCGTGACAGCGTTGTCGGAGCAGTTGCGCTGCCTGGTCTGTCAGAATCAAACCATCGCCGATTCGCATGCCGAGTTGGCGATCGATCTGCGCAAGCAGGTCAGAGAACAGCTGGCCAGTGGCCGCAGCGAGAGCGAGGTGGCGCAATACATGGTGCAGCGCTACGGTGATTTTGTGTTGTATAAGCCTCCAGTCAAGCGTCAGACGTGGTTGCTCTGGTTCGGGCCATTTGTGTTGCTGGGTGCGGGCGTGCTGGTGTTGCTGCGACGTCTGCGGCAGGCGCGGGGCGCGGCTGACGAGGTAGAGTTAAGCGCGGCGCAGCGCGAGCAAGCCGCGCAATTATTGAAAACTGATGCGGCGAAGGATGAATCATGATGGTATTTATCTGCGCCGCTGTGGCGCTGACGGCGCTGGCGCTGGTGTTTGTATTGCTGCCATTGCTGCGCCAGAATGGCGGGGTGAACCATCAGGCCAACCATGCGGCGCTGAATCTGGCGGTACTGCGTGACCAGAAGCGCGAACTGGATCAGGACCTGGCCCGCGCAGCGATTGATGCCGCTAGCTATGCCCAGGCCAATGCCGAGCTGGAACGCCGCGTGCTGGCCGATGTGCAGCCGGAGACGCCACTGGCCGCGCCAGCCCGTCAGACGCGACTGGCCTGGTTGCTGGGGCTGGCCGTGCCGCTGCTGGCGATCGCCGTCTACGCCACGGTGGGTACGCCGGCAGGACTGGCGCCGCTGGCGCCGGCCCAGACGGAAGCCGGCCATGCCGTCAGCGATGAACAGATCAACAGCATGGTGCAGGGGCTGGCACAGCGTCTGCAGCGTGAGCCGAATGATCTGGATGGCTGGGCGATGCTGGCACGCTCCTACAATGCCATGGAACGCTTCACGGAATCGGCCGACGCCTATGCGCACGTGCTGAAGCTGGCCCAGCCGGATGCCGATTTGCTGGCGGACTATGCCGATACGCTGGCAATGGTGCAAGGGAGAAAGCTGGCCGGCAAGCCGGAACAATTGGTGATGCAAGCCTTGGCATTGAATCCGCGCCACAGCAAGGCACTTGCGCTGGCAGGCAGTGCGGCTTTCGAACGACATGACTATCGTGCTGCGATAGCTTGGTGGGAAAGGACGTTAGCGGTACAGGTGGCCGACTCGGACGAGGCGCGTTCCACGGCAAGCAGCATCAGCGAAGCCAAGGCTTTGCTGGATGCGGATTTGAAGCCGGCGGGTACGGCCCCGCTCGGCCAGACGTCGTCGCCCCCAGCGCCAACACTGAGTGGGCAGGTCGTGCTGGATCCGGCGTTGCGGGGGCAAGTGGCCGATACCGATACCGTGTTTATTTTTGTGAAGGCAGTCCAGGGTCCGCAATTCCCCCTGGCGGTGCTACGTAAACAGGTACGTGATTTACCCATCCAGTTCGTACTAGACGATAGCATGAGCATAATTGCGGATGCGAAAATGTCCAGTTTTGCACAGGTGCGGGTGGGCGCGCGGATTTCACGCAGCGGTGGTGCCACCCCAGCTGCAGGTGAACCGGAAGGCTATAGTGCCGTGGTTGCACCGGGAGCAGGCGGGCTGCGTGTGCTGATCAATGGCGTGCATTGATGCGGCGTTACTGGGAATTGCCTATTCGTGCTCTGGCAGCATGCGCTTGAATAC
>Ga0187843_10001150_pt1 | contig 17127 bp, 22 predicted proteins | sample SpaLakP09_SKY_43_FD_134516 | JGI IMG/M metagenome (GOLD analysis project Ga0187843, IMG submission 134516) | Oligotrophic lake water microbial communities from Sparkling Lake, Wisconsin, USA - SP09_SKY_43 | ecosystem: Environmental > Aquatic > Freshwater > Lake | place: USA: Sparkling Lake...
GATGCCCAACAGTTTCGACCCCCCGGCCCGCGCCGCGCGCGCGGCTCCCGCCCCGACCATGCCCGGGGTGCCTCCGACGCCCGCCAACGCCCGGTCCGAGGACGTGCTGCGCGAGATCATCGCCGGTGCCCAGGCGGGCACGATCAACTATGCGCTGATGACCGACGACCTGGCCGCACGGATCCGCGCCCAGGAAACCGCCATCCGCCCGCTGATCGCGGGTTTCGGGCCGGTGCAGGCGGTTGATTTCGTCGGCAGCCAGGACGGTGCCGACCTGTTCGCCGTGACCTTCTCCACTGCCGCGACCCAGTGGGTGATCGCCTTCAACGAAACCGACAAGGTCGCCGCCCTGCTGTTCCGCCCGGCGGAATAGGCGCTAGTCGTCGGAGCCGGGGCGGCCGCGGCCGCTTTTGATCGTTGACCGTTTGGCCTTCCCCTCCAGCCGCCGTTCCTTCGAGGCGCGGGTGGGTTTTGTCGGGACGCGATAGACCGGCGCGATCGAGGCCTTGTCGACCAGGCCCTGCAGCCGCTCCATGGCGTCGGCGCGGTTGCGCTCCTGGGTGCGGTAGCGCACGGCGGTGATCAGGATGACCCCGTCCAGCGTCAGGCGGCTGCCGGCCAGCTTCATCAGCCGCGCCCGCACCGGTTCGGTCAGGGACGGCGAGTTGCGGGCGTCGAAGCGCATCTGCACCGCGGTCGAGACCTTGTTGACGTTCTGACCGCCCGGCCCGCCGGCGCGGAAGAAGCGGAATTCCAGCTCGCCTTCGGGAATGACGGTCACCGGACCACCCGTTTGGCGCGGACCACGGCCTGGTCCAGCGCCTGCAGGAAGGCCGAGCGGTCCTTCGGTCCGAACGGCGGCGGGCCCGAGGTGGCGACGCCCATGGAGCGCAGGTGCTCGCCGACCATACGCCCGGCGAGGGCCGAGCCGATCGAGTCCGGAGTGAAGGGCAGGCCGTTCGCCTTCAGGGCCTGCGCCCCGGCCTTCAGGCAGCGGTCGGCCAGCGGGATGTCGGCGGTGATGACGATGTCGCCCGGCCCCGCCCGCTCCGCGATCCAGTCGTCGGCGATGTCCGGCCCGGCGTCGACGACGACCTGCTCGATCCATTTTTCGCGCGGGGTGTTGATCCAGCTGTTCGAGACCACGAACACATGCAGGCCGTAGCGCGCGCCGACGCGATAGACCTCGTCCTTCACCGGACAGGCGTCGGCGTCGATGAAGAGGCGGGGGGAAGCGGACATGGGGAGGGAGTAGGGATTAGGGATTAGGAATGAGGGATGAGGAAGTACGGAACGCTCATACCCCGAGCGCCTGGCGCATGAAACCTGACCCCCGATCCTGGTTCTTTCCCTATTCCCTCATCCCTAATCCCTCGTCCCTCATCCCTACCGGCTGTACGCCGGCGGCATCGCGCCTTCGCCGCCGTCGCGGTAGCGGTCGCGGAGCAGGAACTGACGGCTGGTCGGGGCCTGTTCGGCACCGCCGATGAAGATGGTCTCGGCGTTGCTGAGCGGCTCCAGCGGATCGCCGGACCAGATCACCACATCGGCAGCGGCACCGGCGCGAAGCTCGCCGAACTGGCCGGCCATGCCGAAGATGCGGGCCGGATTGACGGTGATGGCCTCGATGGCGGCGTCATAGGGCAGGCCGTGCGAGACGGCGTTGCCGGCGTTGTAGCGGGTCTCGCGGGCGCGGTGGATCGAGCCCTCATTGCCCTTGATGGCGATGACCACACCGGCGGCGTCGAGCGCCGCGGCGTTCTCCATCCGGCTGGCGCGGGTCTCGAGATTGCCGGGCAGGTTGGAGATCGGATTGAGCAGGACCGGGACGTTGGCGGCCGCGATCTGGTCGGCGACCAGCCAGCCTTCCTCGGCACCGTCGAGGATGATCTTCACTCCCTCCTCGCGGGCGAGGCGCAGCACCTGCTGGATGTCGGCCGCGCGGCGCACGGTGACGATCAGGGGCATGGTCCCGTTGGCGACCGGGATCAGGGCCTCCAGATCGGCGCGCGACAGGCTGAGGTCGCGCAGGCCGGCGCGGTCATAGGCGGCACGGTTGCGGGCGTAGAGGCGGACCTCGGCCAGGGTTTCCTTGAACTGGGTGAACTGCGCGCCGCGGGCACCGCCGGCGATGCCGGCACCGGCCTCGCCGAACGGAGCGACCATGGCGACCCGCGCCCTGACCAGGATGTCGGTTCCGGCGGCCAGATGAATGATGGCCGCCTGTCCGGCGAACAGGCCGGGCGACTGCAGACCGCCCTCGCCGACGCCGGCGAAGTCAGCATCGCCGTCGTCCCGGTGGTTGCCACCGCCGCCGCCGGCGTGGCTGGGCATGACGATGGCGCGGGTGGTGCCGCCGAGGCGGGCCACCGGCAGGGTGAAGGACCAGGGATCAAGGCCGTAGCTGACGTCGAACGAGGCGCTGATCGAGTTGGCACCGTTGGACAGATCGTCCGAGCCGCCGACCGACGAGATTTCGGACGCGCCGAGGCCGCTGTCGACCGCGACGAAGCCGGGCGAAACCACCTTGCCGCGGGCGTCGATGATACGGGCGCCCGTGGGCGCGGCACCGGTCCCGACCGAGACGACCCGGCCGTTCTGGATGACCACGGTACCGTTCTCGATCACCGAGGTTCCGGTCAGTACCCGGCCGCCGGTGATGGCGGTCAGGGTCTGGACGAAGGCGGGCGTCGACAGGGCTGCCAGGCAGGCGGCACCGAGGATGAGGCTCTTGAGGCGCATCAGCGGGCTCCCTGCAGGACGTTGGCGGCCGGCAGGCCGAAGCCCGGCTGGCCCAGTTCGAAGTCGGACAGGGGCTGGTAGGCCGGGTTCATGCGGTCGAAGGCCAGGCCGCCGTCGATGAAGACCTGGTCGGCGCGGGCATAGACGCTGAACGGATTGGCGCTCCAGATCACGACGTCGGCGCGCTTGCCGGCCTCGAGCGAACCGGTCTGGTCGGCGATGCCGAGCGACCGGGCCGGGTTGAGGGTGATCCAGCTGATCGCCCGCTCCTCGGAGATGTTCATGCCGATGCGGCGACCGGCGGCGAGGGCGGCGGCGGCCTCCTGGTTGAGGCGCTGGGTCAGTTCGGCGTCGTCGGAATGGATGACGGCGCAGGAGCCTTGCGGTGCGTCGACGAGGGCGGCGTTGGCCTCGACCGCGTCGAGGGCCTCCATCTTGAAGCCCCACCAGCCGGTCCACATGTCGGCGCAGATGCCCTCGCGGGCGAGCAGCGGCGCGATCTTGTAGGCCTCGATGGCGTGGTGGAAGGCGGTGATCTCGTAGCCGAACTCATTGGCGATATCGATCATCACGGCCATTTCGTCGGCGCGGTAGCAGTGGTTCTGGATCAGGATCGAGCCGTCCAGAACGCCGGCCAGGGTCTCGAGCTGCAGGTTGCGGGTCGGGGGCGAGCCCTCGCCGTCCTCGCGCCACTTGTCCCATTTGGCCTTGTATTCGCGGGCGGCGATGAAGGCGGCGCGGTAGCCGGCGACATTGCCCATGCCGGTGGCGGGCGAGCTGTTGCGGCCGCCGTAGACGCGCGACGGGTTCTCGCCGCAGGCCATCTTCAGGCCGTAGGGGGCGCCGGGCATCTTCATGCCCTGCATGGTCACCGACGGGATGTTGCGCACGGTGACGCCGCGGCCGCCGAACAGATTGGCCGAGCCGGGCAGGATCTGGAGGGTGGTCACGCCGCCGGCGCGGGCGGCGTTGAAGCCGGGGTCCTGCGGCCAGAGCGAATGCTCGGCCCAGACCTGGGCGGTGTTCGGGCTGGTCGCCTCATTGCCGTCGCTCATCCCGGAGACGCCGGGCGAGGGATAGACGCCGAGGTGGCTGTGCACGTCGATGATGCCGGGGGTCACGAAGCGGCCGCGGGCGTCGACCACGCGATAGCCGGCGGGCACCGGGGTGGAGGCGTCGCCGACCGCGGCGACCTTGCCGTCGGTGACGATGACCACGCCGTTCTCGATCTTCTGGCCGGCACCGGTGAAGACAGTGCCGCCCACGATCGCCATGTTCTCGCGCGGCAGGCCGCGATAGGTCGAGGGGAAGGGATCCGGGTTGGCCGCGGCGTCGAGGCCTCGGGCCAGCGGCTGTCGCGCCTCGGCACCGGACGAATCGGCCGCGGCCGGCGTCTCGTCCTCGCCGCCCATGGTGGCGCAGGCCGACAGGACCAGTGAACCCGCCAGCACGCAGGCGAGGGTGGCGAGGCTGGAGCCCCGCAAGGCGTGGAATCTCATCGGACGCTCCCCTGAGACGCCCGGACCCGCGAATGGGGGGCGTACGTCGGGGCGGATTACAAAAGGGTCCGGCGTGATCCGTCAAAGCCGGAAACATTACAGATCGGTAAGGCGGCTTTTCACTTCGTCTTCGGACAGGCCGACGATCTCGAGAATCTTGGACCGGGACTGGCCGCCGCGCTGGACCGAGACGGCGGATTTCGCCACGCCGAGGGCCCTGGCCAGAAATTTTACGAGCGCCTCGTTCGCCTCGCCCTCGACCGGCCGCGCGCGCACGCGGACCTTGAGGACGGGTCGCCCCCCGGCATCCACGTCCCAGCCGTCAAGCCGGTCGGCGGAGGCACCGGGGGTCAGTTTGACGGCGAGGCGGGCCACGGCGCGGACCAGACTCAGGCGGCCTTCGCCTTGCCCCGGAGCGACAGGCAGTAGCCGAGCGTCACCGCGATCCCCAGGATCACCGCCCCGCTGCCGCCGATGACCGCAACATCGGTCGGGGCGAAGGCCCAGAGGCCGGCATAGACCAGACCGCTCAGGGCCATGGACCAGCCGCCGACCCGGTTGGCCTGACGACCCCAGGCGCTGGGCACGACGGCCTTGGGCATCCGGTTGCCGAACCACGCCACCATGAGACCCGTCGCGCCCATGACGATCCGGTTGACCACGTCGCCGTCGATATAGCCTTCCCGGCGCGCGTAGGTCGCGGCCAGCGCCAGAACGACAATGCCGACGCCCCAGGCGAGGCTTCCGATAACGTCCCTGTTCATCGTGCAGGCTCCTTTTTGGGCCCGGGCGCTCCCACGCCGGGGCTGAATGAATCGACGAAGCCCAGCAGCGCTTCTTCGAGCACCGAGAGCTTGAGATGATAGATGACGGACTTTCCGGCCTTTTCGGCGTGGACCAGGTCGGCCTCCTTCAGCACGGTGAAATGCGCCGACATGGTCGGTTTGGAGACGTCGAACTGATCACTGAGCTCACCCGCGCTCATCGGCCCGTTCTGCAGCAGCTGCAGCACGCGCCGGCGGGTGGGATCGGAGAGGGCCTTGAAAACCTGACTCATGATGTGACGTTTAGCTAATCGTCGAAATGAGTCAAGCGGCGATCATTTGTCCTTGATCACAGCCACAAATGAAAAGGGCGCGGGCCTTGCGGCGCCGCGCCCCTGTCTTGACCAGAACGGCTGGACTCAGCCCAGCGCCTTCATCAGCTCCGGCACCACGGTCTTGTAGTCGCCGACGATGCCATAGTCCGCGACCTGGAAGATCGGGGCGTCGGCGTCCTTGTTGATGGCGACGATGACCTTGGAGTCCTTCATGCCGGCGAGGTGCTGGATGGCGCCCGAGATGCCGATGGCGATGTAGAGGGCCGGGGCGACGACCTTGCCGGTCTGGCCGACCTGGTAGTCGTTGGGGGCGTAGCCGGCGTCGACGGCGGCGCGCGAGGCACCCACGGCGGCGCCCAGCTTGTCGGCCAGCGGGTCCATGACGGCGTGGAACTCCTCGGCCGAACCGAGAGCCCGGCCGCCCGAGACGACGATCTTGGCTGCGCCCAGTTCCGGACGGTCCGACTTGACCATCTCCTCGCTGACGAAGGCGGCCTTGCCGGCATCGGCGCCCGCGACGGTCTCGACCTTGGCCGAGCCGCCTTCAGCGGCGGCGTCGAAGCTGGTCGGACGGACGGTGATGACCTTCTTGCCGTCCGAGGACTGCACGGTCTCCAGCGCGTTGCCGGCGTAGATCGGCCGCACGAAGGTGTCGTTGGACACGACCTCGATGATGTCCGAGATCGGGGCGACATCCAGTTTCGCGGCGATACGCGGCATGAAATTCTTGCCGTCGGTCGTGGCCGGCGAAAGGATGGCGTCATAGCCGGCGGCGAGGCCGCTCACGGTCGCTTCGACGGCCTCGGCCAGCTGGTGGCCCAAGCCGGCGCTCTCGGCCAGCAGGACCTTACGCACGCCGGCGATCTTCGCGGCGGCGTCGGCGGCGGCCTTCGAGCCCTGGCCGATGACCAGGATGTCGACGTCGCCCGACAGCTTCAGGGCTGCGGTGACGGTCTTGTGGGTGGTGTCGCGGACGGTGTCGCCGTCGCGGTCGGCGATAACGAGAACGGCCATTAGAGGACCCCCGCGGTCTTGAGCTTGGAAACCAGTTCGGCGGCGTCGGCCACCTTGATCCCGGCCGAGCGCGTCGGCGGGGCCGTGACCTTCTTCACCGTCAGGCGCGGTGCCGTGTCGACGCCGTAGTCGGCGACCGCCTTGACCGCGATCTCCTTCTTCTTGGCCTTCATGATGTTGGGCAGGGAGGCGTAGCGCGGGGTGTTCAGGCGCAGGTCGACCGAGACCACGGCCGGCAGGCTCGCGGACAGGGTCTGCAGGCCGCCGTCGACCTCGCGGGTCACGGTCGCCTTGCCGCCGCCGATGACGATCTTGCCGGCGAAGGTGGCCTGGGGCCAGTCCAGAAGGGCGGCCAGCATCTGGCCGACGGCATTGTTGTCGCCGTCAATCGACTGTTTGCCGAGCAGGACCAGGTCCGGCTTTTCTTCGTCGACCACGGCCTTGAGCAGTTTGGCGACGGCCAGCGGCTCGAGGTCGGCGTCGGACTGGATCAGCAGGCCGCGGTCCGCGCCCATGGCCAGGGCGGTGCGGATGGTTTCCTGGGCCTGGGTCACGCCGATGGAGACGACCACGATCTCGGTGGCGGTTCCGGCGGCATGGTGCTCCTTGCCCTCCTTCATGCGCACGGCTTCCTCGACGGCGATCTCGTCGAACGGATTCATGCTCATCTTGACGTTGGCGAGATCGACGCCGGTCTGGTCCGCCTTGACGCGAGCCTTGACGTTGTAGTCGATCACCCGTTTGACGGGGACGAGAACCTTCATATTGATATCCACGAAAGCGCCGGAATGTTGGGTGAGGGAATGGTACGCCTCACCCGGCCTGTCAACGTAACGCCGCGTCAACGGACAGAAACGTCCGCCCCTCACAGCTTCGGAACGCCCCCATGCATCGCCTCCTGACCATGAAACGGCTCAGCGTCCTGTTCCTGTCGATCTTCGCCGTGCTGATGGCCGGGATGTTCGCCTATGAGCGGCTGGTCGTGGCCCCGGGCGATCGCTGCGAGGCGGCCGGCGGCTGGTGGGACCCCGAGGGCAAGGAATGCGGCCGGCCGATCTCCATCGCCGAAATCACCGGACGACCCAACCCCGGCGAGCGCGCGGCGGCCTCGGCCGAGAAGAACCGCGAACTCGTGGCCATCGAGGATACCCTTGCGGCCCAGCGGCGCGCCCGCGACGCCGACGCCGAACGCCAGCGGGTGGCCCTGGCGGCGCAGTAGGCGACGGCGATGTCGTTCCAGGCCTACCTCGACAATATCCAGAGCAAGACAGGCAAGACACCTGCCGATTTCCTCGCGCTCGGCGAGGCCAGGGGCTTTGTCGAGGGCGGCCGCCTGAAGCCCGACGTGAAGGCGGGTCAGATCGTCGATTGGCTGAAGACGGACTTCGACCTTGGCCACGGCCACGCCATGGCGATCTTCGCCCTGTTCAAGGGCAAGCGGGACTGAGTTCCCGCCCTAGCGGGTCGCGCCCGGCTTCCATTTCACATCGTCGGCACCGTTGGCGTTGGCGCGGCGGGCGGCGACGAACAGATGGTCCGACAGCCGGTTGAGGTAGCGGATCGCCGCCGGGGTCACGGCCTGGCCCGCTTCGATCAGCCGCACGGCCTCGCGCTCGGCCCGACGGGCCACGGTGCGGGCCAGGTGCAGGTGGGCCGACAGGGCGGAACCGCCCGGCAGGATGAAGCTGTCCAGTTCCTTCAGGCTCTCGTTCATCCAGTCGATCTCGGCCTCGAGCCGGTCGACCTGGCTGTCGAGGATGCGCAGGGCCTCCCATTTCGGGGCCGGGTCGAGCGGGGTGGCCAGATCGGCGCCGAGGTCGAAGAGCTCGTTCTGGATACGGCCCAGCATGGCGTCGATGCGGTCGTTCTGGCCGGAATGGAGGCGGGCGACGCCGAGGACGCTGTTCAGCTCGTCGACCGCACCATAGGCCTCGACGCGGCGGTCGCTCTTGGACACGGTCGCGCCGGAGGCCAGGCGGGTCTCACCGCCGTCGCCCGTCTTCGTATAGATGCGGTTCAGGACGACCACGGGGTCAGCTCCCGTGTGTGGATTTCCACCACATGCCGACGCACAGCAGCACGATCGCCACGGCCTGGAGCCCCACGCGCAGCCGCATCAGCTTGTTGGAACGCGACCGGTCCGCGTCGCCGCCCCTGTGCAGGGACCAGAGACCGAACCCAAGAGTGACGGTCACCGCCAGGATCGCGAGGAGGATAAGGATGTTGATGATGTCGCCCATGGCGGCAATCTAGGCGCGCCCGCGGCCGGAGACCAGTGCGGCAGGGTCGCACCAGCTTAACCATTCCAGCCAAGCGGATAGTCATCCTTTCGTGGTCTGGTGACCGGTGAAAGGGGTGGGCATGACCGACCGCGCGATCCGCAATCTGGCCCACCTGCGCCGCTCGGCCTCGACGGCGCGCGTCCTGAATTTGCTCAAAATATTCACGGACTACGGACATGAGCCCGAGTGGTCGGAGCGACCGCTGTTTCAGACGCACGCGCTGAACCGGGCGCTGATTATCAAACACCGGCTGCGTCGGGACGAGACCGACTCCTTCTACACGCGCCGTCAGGTGGCGACCAAGGTGGTCATTCCGCTTGACCCTCATGAGCTCAAGACGGGCGGGCGTTTCGTCTTTGTCGGACAGCGCGGCTTTGAGCGGATGATGCAGGAGGCCTTCGGCATTCCGCAGGGGCACCGGGACCTGATCACCCTCGGTCTGCTCGACAGCCTGCCGTCGCTCGATCCCTTCCTGTTGCGGGAGCAGCTCAAGCGGGCCGGGCTGGAACCGGCAGCCTGCTATTTCTCCATCAGCGAATCCGACCTGCAGCGTATGGCACGGTTCGTCGAGGACGAGGTCCGCCCGCTGGTGACCCTTTGCCTCGGTAGCGATCTCGAAGCCGTGGGCTCGACCCAGCGGCTGGCCGGCAAGATCATGTCCAACGATCCGCGCGACCGCATGGAGGCGTTGCGCGAGACGCTGCGGCTGGAGCCCGACGACTACCAGGAGGGCGTCTTCTGCTGGAAAGGCTTCCTCTATTACAAATGGCTGCTGACCAGCCTCAGGGCCGAGGCCGCCAGCGTCGCAGACGAGGTCCAGTGCGTCAGGCCTATGGGCAAGGTCGACCGCGAGGCAAAGATCTGGCTGGATCGCGGCCGGGCTGTGCTGCGCGACCGGATCATCGAGACCTGCTACGAGGCGGGCAGCACCCTGGCCGTTTATGACAGGGCCTACGCCGGGCTGACGCAGGACGGCAGGTCGGTCGACTTCCGTGATTTCCTGCTCAACGCACCCCGCCTGTTCGCCCGCCTCGGCGATCAGCTGGGCGCGATCCAGCACGTGGTCAGCTTCTGGCGTTTCCGCTTCAGCCGCGGGTCCTCGCCGGTCGGGGTCGAGGAACTCATCGACATCTTCATGGACTTCGAAACGGGCCTCGCGACCCGCAAGACCGGGGATCATCGGTCCAGGATCGCGGCCTGAGCGTCGGGGCGACAAAAAGGGCCGGCACCCTGACGGCACCGACCCCTTGCAGTCTCTCCGTTCAGTCTTGGCCTAGTAGCGGTAGTGGTCCGGCTTGAACGGGCCGCTGGTCGGGACGGAGATGTAGTCGGCCTGTTCCTTCGAGAGGGTCGTCAGCTTGGCACCCAGTTTGGCGAGGTGGAGCGTCGCGACCTTTTCATCGAGGTGCTTCGGCAGCACGTAGACCTGGTTCTCGTAGGATTTGGCGTTGGTCCACAGTTCGATCTGGGCCAGGGTCTGGTTGGTGAAGCTGGCGCTCATCACGAACGACGGGTGACCCGTGGCATTGCCCAGGTTCACCAGACGGCCTTCCGACAGCAGGATGATCTTCTTGCCGTCCGGGAATTCGACGTGGTGGACCTGCGGCTTGATCTCGTCCCACTTGAAATTCTTCAGGCCCGAGACCTGAATTTCAGAGTCGAAGTGGCCGATGTTGCAGACGATGGCGTTGTTCTTCATCGCCCGCATGTGGTCGACGGTGAGGACGTCCTTGTTGCCGGTGGCGGTGACGAAGATGTCGGCCTCGGCGGCCACGTCCTCGACGGTCACGACCTCATAGCCTTCCATCGCCGCCTGCAGGGCGCAGATCGGATCGACTTCGGTGACCTTCACGCGGGCGCCGCCCTGGCGCAGCGAGGCGGCCGAGCCCTTGCCCACGTCGCCGTAGCCGCAGACCACGGCGACCTTGCCCGACAGCATGACGTCGGTGCCGCGGCGGATCGCGTCGACCAGCGATTCACGGCAGCCGTAGAGGTTGTCGAACTTGGACTTGGTGACGCTGTCGTTGACGTTGATGGCGGGGAACGGCAGGTCGCCCTTCTTGGCCATTTCGTACAGGCGGTGGACGCCGGTGGTGGTCTCTTCGGACACGCCGCCGATGGCGTCGCGGATCGCCGAATAGAAGCCGGGCTTCTCGGCGATGTAGCGCTTCATGACCTTGAAGAGCGCTTCCTCTTCCTCGTTCTGCGGATTGGCCAGCAGGGAGAGGTCCTTCTCGGCCTTGGGACCGAGCACGCACAGCAGGGTGGCATCGCCGCCGTCGTCGAGGATCAGGTTCGGATAGCCGCCGTCGGCCCATTCGAAGATCTTGTGAGCGTAGTCCCAGTACTCTTCCAGCGTCTCGCCCTTGGTGGCGAAGACCGGCGTGCCGTTGGCGGCGATCGCGGCGGCGGCGTGGTCCTGGGTCGAGAAGATGTTGCAGGAGGCCCAGCGGACCTCGGCGCCGAGGGCTTCCAGCGTCTGGATCAGAACGGCGGTCTGGATCGTCATGTGCAGCGAGCCGGCGATCCGGGCGCCCTTGAGGATCTGTTGCGGGCCGAACTCCTCGCGCAGCGCCATCAGGCCCGGCATTTCGGTTTCGGCGATGGCGATTTCCTTGTTGCCGAACGGGGCAAGCGAGATGTCGCGGACGATGTAGTCGGTCATGGGGGCGGGGCTTTCCGGGAAACTGTTCGCGCGGCCTATAGACCGGACCCGGCGCGGGGGCAAGAAACACATAAGGATGTCTTTATGTGATTGCCGATCTGGCGTGTGCCTTCCGCCGTCGTGGCGCAGGCCATGTGTCTGGACCCCCGGGGCCGATCTGTGTCTATCTGGCGTAATTCCGGGGAGACAATCATGAAATCATTGGTCGCAGGCGCGCTCGCGGCGCTGACGATGGGCGGGGTGAGCCTTGCCCAGGACGCGGCTCCGGCGAGCGCGGGTCCGGTCGCCCTGATCCAGGCGGGCCGGCTGCTGGATCGTCCGGGCCAGGCACCGCGCGGTCCCTCGACCGTCGTCGTGCGCGACGGCCTGATCGTGGAGATCCGGGACGGTTTCGTCGACGCCGCCGCCTTCCCCGGCGCGACCGTGATCGACCAGCGCGACCGCTTCGTCCTGCCCGGCCTGATCGACAGCCATGTGCACCTGGTCTCCGACCTCGGCGGTCAGGCCGGCTTCCTGTCCGGCGTCACCGAGAACCTGCCGGCCCATGCCTATCGCGCGGCGGAGAACGCCGAGAAGACGCTGATGGCCGGCTTCACCACGGTGCGGAATCTCGGCGACGAGGGCGGGGTGACCCTGGCGCTGGCCGATGCCACCGCCGCGCACCGCCTGCCCGGACCGCGCATCATCGATTCCGGCAACAGCATCTCGACCACCTCGGGCCATATGGACGGGCGGCTGGGGTTCAACGATGACCTGCGCGAGGTCATGCCGCACGACAACGTCTGCAACGGCGTGGAAAGCTGCCGCGAGGCGGTGCGCATCCAGGTCGGCCGCGGCGCGCGGGTGATCAAGATCGCCACCACCGGCGGGGTCAACAGCCGCATCGGCGCCGGTCTGGGCGCCCAGATGTTCGAGGACGAGGCGCGCGCCCTGATCGAGACCGCGCATCTGTATGGCCTCAAGGTCGCGGTCCACGCCCATGGCGCGGACGGCATCAATATGGCGCTGCGGCTGGGCGCGGATTCGATCGAGCACGGCACCATCTTCGACGACGAGACCCTGCGCCTGTTCCGTCAGTCGGGGGCCTATTATGTCCCGACCCTGTCGACGGTGAACGGCTATATCGAGCGCCTGGCCGCCGATCCGAACGCCTATCCGCCGGAGGTCCTGCCCAAGATCCAGTGGCGCATCTCGATCACCGGACAGTCGCTGCGGCGGGCGGTTCCGGCCGGCGTGCGGATCGCCTTCGGCACCGATGCGGGCGTGTCGAAGCACGGCCGCAACGCCGATGAGTTCGCCCTGATGGTCGCCAATGGCATGACGCCGATGAGCGCGATCCAGGCGGCGACGGTCAACGCTGCCGACCTGCTGGGTCTGTCAGCGGAGATCGGCACGCTGGAAGCCGGAAAGCGCGCCGACATCATCGCGGTGGACGGCGACCCGCTGACGGACGTGTCCGTGCTGACCTCCATGGACTTCGTCATGCGAGACGGACGGGTCTATCGCGACGAGGAATAGGCGGCTTGGCGGGCGGCGGCGGCGACGGTAAGCAGGCACCATGACCCGTGACCTCGCCGCCCCCCGCCACGACTGGACCCTGGATGAGGTCGAGGGCCTCTTCGCACGACCGTTCATGGAGTTGGTGTTCGACGCGGCGACCGTGCACCGGGCGTGGTTCGATCCGTCGGAGGTGCAGAAGAGCCAGCTGCTGTCGATCAAGACGGGCGGCTGCGCCGAGAACTGCGGCTACTGCTCGCAATCGGCCAGTTTCGACACCGGGCTGAAGGCCGAGAAGCTGATGGACGCCACGGCGGTCATCGCCGAGGCGATGGCGGCAAAGGCGGGCGGGGCCAGCCGGTTCTGCATGGGCGCGGCCTGGCGCGAGCTGAAGGATCGGGACACGCCGAAACTGGCGACCATGATCGCGGGGGTGAAGGCGCTGGGGCTGGAGACCTGCGCGACCCTGGGCATGCTGACGGCGGATCAGGCGCAGCAGCTGAAGGCGGCGGGTCTCGACTACTACAATCACAACCTCGACACCGGGCCCGAATACTACGCCCAGGTCGTGACCACGCGAACCTATCAGGACCGGCTGGATACGCTGCAGCACGTCCGCGATGCGGGCATGAGCACCTGCTGCGGCGGCATCGTCGGCATGGGCGAGGCGCGCCGCGACCGGGCCAGTCTGCTGCATGCCCTGGCCACCCTGCCCGTCCATCCCGACAGCCTGCCGGTCAATGCGCTGGTGCCCGTCACCGGCACGCCGCTGGGCGAGCGGGTGATGCGGGAGGGTGAGATCGACCCGATCGAATTCGTCCGCACCGTCGCCGTGGCGCGGATCGTCTGTCCGAAAGCCATGGTCCGGCTGTCGGCCGGGCGCGAGACGATGAGCGCCGAAATGCAGGCCCTCTGTTTCCTCGCCGGGGCTAATTCCATCTTCGTCGGCGACAAGCTGCTGACCACGCCGAACCCCGAACAGGACGAGGACGCGGCCCTGTTCGCCCTGCTGGACCTGAAGGCCATGGAGCCGGCGGCGGTCGGGGCGGCGGCGTAACGGTGCTTTAAGCGACCGGCGCTAGCCTTGGCGTATGGATCGTCGCGCTCTCCTCGGACTGAAGACCCAACCGCTCAAGACCAGCGGCGGCGGGGGTGGTGCGCAAGCCACCTATCTCCGGCTGCCGACCATCACCGCCAATGTGCGGCGGCCGGGCGGACGGCCGGGCGTGATGACGGTCGAGACCGGGGTCGATACCCCCGACGCCGCCCTGCGCACCCGTGTGGCCCAGTCGGCGCCGCGCCTGCGCGCGGCCTATGCGGCGGTAGTCCAGCAGTCGGCCAATGCGATGCTGCCGGGCACGCCGCCGGACGTCGAGCGGCTGGTGGCCCAGCTCCAGGCGGCCACCAATACGGTCATGGGTCGCGCCGGCGCGCGGCTGCTCATCGGGACGGTGATGGTCGTCTAGGAGAGGGCGGCGATCGGAGAGCGGACGCCGTGAAGGTCGGCTTTGGGTGGAAAGCGGACCTAATGGTCGAGCGGGATTGTGACAACAGGCATGCTGTTCACGGCGTTGTCGGTTGGCTCGGTCCTCACATTTCCAAGGAGAGCCATGCTACCCAGTGCGGCAAAGGGGAGCAGAACGAGCGCGACACGGGCCAAAGTGAGCGCGCCTTTCAGCCTCTTGCTGTAGTTGTTTGTCTTTTCCCCCACGATGATGCCGAACCATCTATGTGACGATTCTGGGCTGTAGAGGTCCGGGACGACGCGGTAGTCACCGTGTCTCAGGCGTTCCTTCGGAAGGAGCCTCGCTGCCGTGTGAAGGCCCCACCAGTAAGCAAGGAAGGCCAGAAGAGCGGGCGACATCGCCAACCAACTGAGTAGCCATGACATGGCGACGATCTGAGCATCGCTTTCCAATGTCTGCAATGGGTCGGGAGCCGACAGTCGCCTACAGGTAGCAAGCTGCCAGTTCACGCTATAGCGTCGCCGGATGTTCGATTGGTTCAAACGAGGCTGTGGAACCTGCCGCCAAGGTATTCTCTCCGGTGACAGTTCGTCTCCTGAACCGGTAGGCACCAGCATCGCTCACCACGCGCATCTACGCAGGTGCCAACATTGCGGCTCATGGTGGCAAGAGAACGAACGCGAGGCCCACGTCATAAGCGAGCGCGAGGCGCGCGCGACATTCCACGATCTGTTCTGAATGTCTGCAATGGGTCGGGAGCCGCCGGTCGGCTGAAGGTGGTTAGCGGACGTCCCCTACTGGGTCAGTCGTGACGCCAAACCTGCCAGCAAGATCATGAGCAGTGGAATGACCAACTGCAAAACGAGGGTCCAGCCTTGGCGGGCCTCCCCCGTCGCCTCGTGGCGCGAGCGGGCGTCTTCACGTTCCGCCCATCTGGGGGCATCGCAAGTGTCCTCCGGGGCTACAACGGGCGAGGCACGATTGCTTTGGTTCAACTCTTCCATAGGCCAAGTTTGCGCCGACCATCATCCATGATCAACGGGCATGACTAACGTCCGCTACGGGTCGAGAGCCGACGGTGACCTCAGGGTGTGGAGCGGACACGAGGGTGCTATGGGTGGGGTGTCGCTGCTGAGAACCCGTTGATGCCCTCGATCAAGACCATCGGCGCCGCGTATGGCTGGGGCGGCTGGATCGCGTTTTTCGGTGCAGTCTACCTCACGCAATTCAGTTGGATCGCCGCCGGAATTTTCCTGTTCAGCTACGCCTTGGCGGGACCGGTGCTCTTGAAGTGCCCGAGGTGCGGATTGCCGACGTCTGGCCGCGTCCGAACTGACAGGAAAGGTCGGGAGCGGCGCAGTTCGTCTCACCACTCCCCCGACCCGGATTATTGCAGCCGGTGCGCTCTCGACTTCCGCACCCACACCCTGGGTGAACGCTTTGATTGATGTGTAGCCAACGTCCGCTTTGGGTCGAAACTCGACATACGCTCAGGGCTGGTTAGCGGACCTTCGTCAGAGACCCCCGCCTCGTATTGCGCTGGTGAACTCGGCGTCCAGTGCCTGAAACTCCTGGAACAGCGCGTCGCAATCGGCGCGATCTGCATCGCAGCGCATTGAACGCTTCATCCTGAGTGCCCCGCCCTCCTCGTATAACTCACGACAGGACACAGCCGGATGCGCTGGCTCCGTGGGCAGGGTGGCGACCAACTGATATCTTACAGGTTCGCCCCCTTCGAACATCTCGAAGCGGTCGGAGGGGATCGGCACCGCTCGTAGACCGGACGACCGGCGAGCCGTCGCCAGGAGGTCAGCGGCGTCCGCTCCCACGATCCCGCACATCGCCGCCGGGCCGTTCGCGAGACTATGGATTCCCTCGGGAACACTCTGTCCGCTGCTTGGAGAGGCAGCCACGAGAAGACCGGCCACTGCCAGCACGAGCCTGCTCATGAAGCCTCCGTTGTCGAACGAGCCCAGTATGAGGGCGAGGGGGCACAAAGTCTGCAATGGGTCGGAAGCCGACCATCGCCTGAGGGTGGAGAGCGGACGTCAGGCCCGGGCTCTCAGGCGCGGTCGTCCTCGACCTTCGCCATGCCGATTATGATGCAATCCTGCATATCCGCTGGCGCTTCGACCAATTGTTCCCTGTCTTGCAGGGTGATCCGCTCGCCTTCCCAGGTCCCGCAACTACCGATGAATCTCAGTGAGTAGGTGCCGTAAGGCAGACGTTCCAGTCGATAACTTCCGTCAGCACGAACCTTGGTCTGTCGCCCGCGCCCATCATCGGAAACGGCCCTGACGGACGTCACCATGCTGTAGCGGCTTACTGTTCCAACGATGGTGCCCGTTGGTGCTGGGGTGGAAGGCACGGTTTCACAGGCCGACGCGAACAGACCAACCGAAGCGCTCACCGCGACCAACATCCTTCGCGAACGCCCCGATGGGCCAGGTCGCAAGCTCAAGGCACCGTCGGGCCCGACCTGCGCTCGCACGCAGTGCTTCCCCGGCTCCCGTAACAGAGCTTCAGCCTCCTCCACCGTGAGTGTGGCGAGGTCGTGCACGGTCTCGGAACAGGTGGCGCAAATGCGGTCACAGCCCGAGGGCTGCATGGCGTCCCAGCTCTCACCGCAGGGATCGGGAAAGGAAATGCGGAGATCGCTCATCGGGGCGATTGTATTCGCGCCGCCAACGTCCGCAATGGGTCGGGAGCCGTCGTTCGCCCGGCGCCGGACAAACGACGTCGCGCCGGCGCGCCCGGCCTAGTCCCTTGTCGGGCTGACCTGGTTTGCGTCGCCATAGGTCAGGGCCAGGAAGACGTCTTCCAGGTCCGGGTCCTCGGTGACGATGTCAGCGATGGTGACGCC
>Ga0187843_10001151_pt1 | contig 17123 bp, 19 predicted proteins | sample SpaLakP09_SKY_43_FD_134516 | JGI IMG/M metagenome (GOLD analysis project Ga0187843, IMG submission 134516) | Oligotrophic lake water microbial communities from Sparkling Lake, Wisconsin, USA - SP09_SKY_43 | ecosystem: Environmental > Aquatic > Freshwater > Lake | place: USA: Sparkling Lake...
ACCGCCAACTGGTGGGGACGGTGATGCAGGAAGATGTCTTGCTGGCTGGTTCCATCATGGACAATATCGCTTTCTTTGACAGCCATTGTGATCAACAAAGAGTAGAAGAATGCGCCAGGCTGGTGGCCATTCATGAAGAAATCAGCAAGATGCCCATGGGTTATCAAACCCTGGTGGGTGACATGGGCAGCAGTTTGTCTGGCGGGCAAAAGCAGCGTGTCTTGCTGGCGCGTGCCTTGTACAAGCAACCCAAAATACTGGCGCTGGATGAAGCGACCAGCCATCTGGATGTGAATAATGAACACAAGGTCAATCAGGCGCTCGGCAATTTGCAACTGACACGCATCATGGTGGCGCACAGGCCAGAGACCATTAATGCGGCTGAGCGGGTGGTGTCGCTGGCGGACGGGGCTGTGGTAGAGGTGCGGGCGGCTGTTGCTAAGGAAGAGGTGGGGTTGAAGCTGGCTTGAAAGGGGCGACGCTGCAAAGCATCTCCCGAGAACTAAGGCATTCTCACTCTGGCCATCTGGACAACACCAGCTCTTCTATATTATTCGGGTCATTCATTTTCTTTTTCGCCTCTGCCCAGTCGGCAGGGGAAGGTACGGGTTTTTTGGTATGCACGGCAGTGTCTATCGCCATCTTCATGCCAAATACCAGAATGCCGCTTTCTACATTGACAGGCTGGATTTTTTTGACGATTTCATAAATCTGGTTGTCGTAATATTCATGCACGGCGGGAGCCATGTCCAGCCAGCAGGTGACTTCGCCATCCGAGCGTATCGCCACCACCAGATAACCCGCACTTTCCGGCATTTTGACTTTTTTCAAAGCCCGGTAAATCTGCGTTTGCAATGTCCGCGTATAGCGGCCAAAGGTATCGATATTGATGCCTTTTTTTTCCAGCTCGGCTTGCGACTGAAAAAAATAGATAGAATCAAAACGCGTTTCTGCTGCCTGCGTCAGGCTAGAAAAACACAGCAATAATGTCGCCAGCAGCAGTTTCATCATGATCTCACTTGTTGACAAAGACACCGGCTGTGCGGTTTTTTTGTACATTATCCCAGGGGAAGACCTTGCCATTCATGGCGACATGCACACCAGGTGGCAAGAGTTGCGCTGCGCTACAGGCAAAACCCAGATTGAAGAAAGCGTCGGAATTGGCGATTTCATAAGGGATCATTGCACCTGTGAACACGATGGTCTTACCCAGATTTGCCGCGCCCAGTACTTCTGCTGTTTCACGCATGGTGTCGGTACCGTGGATGATGACGATGGCATTTTCTGCCGATTGCTGGCAAGCGTGCAAGACGGTATTGCGGTGGCTGTCGTTCATGTCCAGTGAGTCTACCAGCATGCAGACTTCCAGCTCTACCGGTATCGTCAAACGCGCACGTTTCAACACTTCAGGCAGGTGGCTGTCAGCAAAGCTGAGCTTGCCAGCCAGTTCATCATAATGTTTATCAAAAGTGCCGCCAGTGGCGATGATACGCAAAGTCATGGTTTTGTCTCAACAGGATGGGAATAAATTTTTAGATTGGACACATTGTAACGCGCTAAGGGGGCCAGTGAAAACTGCTACACTAAGCTGTTGCATTTCATTGCATGCAGCATATTGATACATTCCTGATACACCACCAATATATGAAACCGATCGCCCCCGGAACCGTTATTTTTCACCGCCATCGTGGCTATGGCGTACTGACAGCCGTGAACTTGCTGAGCGGCTGGGTGGCGGCGCGATTTGGGGATGAAAAACGTACCCTGGATTTGAACTTGTCCACAGATGAAGTCCAGCATGCCGATGGCGAGCCCATACTGTTTCGCCGTTCACCACCAGAGCGCATGCCGCATGCGCGTTTGATGGCCATGGTCAGGGACTTGCATGCCGCAGGTTATCAAAAACTGTATCTGTATAGCTGGCCCAAGCCGTCTGGCCTGCACTGGCGCTGGCAGTTATTCACAGGCCCGCGCAACTGGATGCAAAGACCCTGGCGTGAAGGCTGGTATGGATCAGGTGCCGATTACAACTTCAACCCTGTCATGGGCTGGGGCGATGCACCCGGTGCCAGTACGGCTGAACTGATAGAGGCCCTGGCCCGTTTTGACCACGCTGGGCTGGCCAATGCTCTGGGCCAGGATGAAGACCATACGGCCTGGTTTGCCGCGGTGTGTGATGCCCTGCTGCCGAATTATGCGTATAGCCTTGGGGCGGATACGCCAGAGCAGCCGCTGCCGCTGCACCTGCCAGTGATTGCCGTGCGCCAGCGCCTGCCAGACTGGCAAGGTGAAGGCCTGGCCTATCCACCCGGCTGGGAAAAAACCTGGAGCCCCGACAGCCTGCAACGCCGCCAGCAACAGCGCGCCGTGGTCAGGCATGATGTCATCCCCACAAGTTGGAGTTTGCCGCTGGAACTATGACTTTGAATCTTAAAATAAGCCGCTAGCTCAGCTTATTTTTTTAGAAAGATGGTGGCAGCTCAGGTCGAAACCATTATTCAGATACAACCTGTGCGCATCATGCCTTTGATAGCCGGTATCGAGGTGCAATTCATTGCAATTCAATATCTTTGCCTGCTGTTTTACCCAGTCCATCAGCGCTGACCCCAAACCTGCATTTTTCTTTTGCGCGTGGGTAATCAAATCATCCAGATAGAGTATCTTGCCCCAGGCCAGGTAATGCTGCACGCGATAACCGGCGGCAGCGACTGCCTCTCCATCCATATAGATGCAGGCTATGGTATACCCTTCAGCGACCTGGGTTTGCACACGGCTGATGAATTCTTCCTCATCCAGGTGGGGCCGCAAGTAGCTGAATACGGCGAAGCACTGACGTATATTTTCTACATGGCTGGTATCAACTATGCGCACTTCGTACTTCATTTCCATCTTATTTCCATCCTTATTTCAGGAACCCAGCGATTCCCATAGGTTGTCCCAGTCGTTAGGCTGGAAAGTGCCTTCCCGTTTCAAGACCAGCTGGCCCTTGGGGTTGATCACAAAATGGGTGGGCTGGTTGACGATAGTGCCAAAATTATCCTTATAGCCTGGCGTATTGCGCCAGATGATAGGAAAGCGTTGCTCGACTGGCACTGCCAGATTAATCAGTTGCACATAAGAATCAAAATCTTTCTTTTCGGCGTCAATATTAATCGCCAGCAAGACAAAATTGCGCTTCACATTGCGATTATAAAAATCGCGCATGAGCTTCAAGTCACGCGCGCAGAGATTGCAACCCGCCGTAAAAAAACTCACCAGCAGGGTCTTGCCTGCATAATCACTGAGAGCAATTTTCTTGCCATTTAGTTCAGCCCCTTGAAAACTCATTTGCTGAGTATCTTTGATTGCCTGGGCCGCTGCAGAGAAACTGGCAATCGCCAGCACAGTAGCAGTAATGGCACTGAGTAATTTTGCTTTTTTCACGATGGGGACTTTCTATAAATGGATGTATTTATGTATGAATCATACGACAGATATAAATTGGTCGGTATCGCCAGCAATAAGCTTACGGATATTTAACTCAAAATGCGCAATGTGAGTAGAAACCAGCTTGTGCTGTTGCAGACTTGCAGCGCTATGTTGCCAGATCATTCCACCTGGGGATTTCTAAACGTATACTCAAAATACGCAAACACCTCACGTGTCAGCGAATACGCATCCCGTATTTCGTAGTCAGTAGAATGCACATGCCCTACCGGCTCGACGCCATATTTCTTCATCGCCAGCTGAAACCGTGCGATATGGAAAAACTGACTGGCCAGCATGCTGGATTTCCAGTTTTTTTCCCTCATCAAGGCTGCCGCCGCTTTTGCCGTGGCAAAAGTATTGATACCCTGATTGTCGGTATACACAGCCGTCGCCGGTACGCCTCGCTCAACCAGGTAGTTTTTCATGACTTCCGCTTCGTCATGGCCTTCCACACCAGTGCCACCACTGACCAGGATAGCCTTGCACTTTTGTGCCACATACAAACGCAAAGCAGCATTCAGGCGGCCACGCAAACGGTCGGATGGCTTGCCATCAGGATTGACGGTATTGCCTGGCACGATGACCAGATCAGCAGCCACGACCTGGTCGCGCAAACCCAGGGTAGAAATGGCCGCCGCCATGAACAGCAGGCAGATCAACAGCGCCAGGCTGAACTGTTTTATTTTTTTTTGCAGTGTAAAGGGCATGGAAGCATGGCGAATAATGGATAGGAACCCGCATGCTAAGCCTTTTCAGGAATGAATGCAAAATCAAGCTGAAGTGCTTCAAGCCTGCAACACGGCACGCCGGTTAATCTGCCAGGATCTGGCCCATTGGTTGAAGACGTCGGCAGGCATGGGTTTGCAGAAATAATAGCCTTGCCCTATGTCACAACCCATTTCCTGCAATTGTTGCTCGGTCCTGGCGCTCTCTGTGCCTTCCGCCACGACCTTCAGGTTGAGGTTATGCGCCAGTTGTATGGCAGACTGCACGATGGCGCGGCAATTGGCATCAGTCGCCATGGTACGCATGAAACTCTGGTCTATTTTGAGTTCATCTATCTTCAGATTTTTCAGATAAGACAGCGAGGAGTGGCCCGCGCCGAAATCATCGATGGACAGGCAGAACCCCAGCTTATGCAATCTTAGTATGGTTTCCATGGCAGTTGCCGTCTCGTCGGCAAGGCCCGCCTCGTTCAGTTCGAGCACCACATATTCGGCGGGCAAATTGAATTCCTTGAGCATGCCGTGCAAATCATCAACAAGTTGCCTATCTAATATGCATCTGGCAGAAAGGTTAATCGAAACGCGGAGATTCAGTCCCTCGGCACGCCATCTGGCAAGTTGCCCAAAAGCTTCGCGCATGACCCAAAGGGTAAGCGGCTTGATGAGGCCGGACTTTTCGGCAATCGGGATGAATTCTGCAGGAGCGATAGGGCCGGACACCGGGTCTATCCACCTGGCCAGGGCTTCGGCACCGATGACCGCGCCGCTTTTCAAGTCGATCAGGCCCTGATAATGCAGGCTGAGCCCGCCTTTTTGCAGGGCTTCATGCAATTGCACGAAGAGCTGTTGCTTGCGGTTGAATTGCTGTTCCTGTCTTTCATCAAAGAAAACCAGGCTTTGATTGGCAAACTGCGCCTGCAACATGGCTTGAGCCGCTTTGCGTAACAGGGTTTCGGCCTCCTGACCATGTCTGGGATAACTGGCGATGCCTATCGTATGATCGATATGGATGGCATAGTCATTGATTTTATACTCGAGACGGAAAGCCAGGATTTCCTTGATGATGTCGGTGGCCGAGATATCTTCTGAATGCTTGCGGTAGATACATACAAATTCATCGCGCCTTATGCGTGCAAAGATGCCACGCGAACCTACTGCTGCCGTCATGGTGGCGGCAATATTGCGTATCAGTTTGTCGCTGGCATCTGCGCCAATGATGGTGCTGGTTTCAAACATTTTTTTGAGACGTATATGCGCTACCAGCAAGGTGTGCCCGCGCTCCTGGGCCAGGCTGATTTCGCGGTTGAGTATATCCAGCAGGCGCAAGCGATTGGGCAAGCCGGTTGCGCCATCCTGATAAGCAGCCTGTTCCAGTCTCGCCAGATAATCGCGGTTCTTGGCTTGTACCCCTTGTTCACTGACATACAGCTTTTCTTTCAGCTGGCTGTGGCTGAAATTGTAGGCCAGGGCGATACCGCCATACAGCAACATGGCCACGCTTGCCTGCACCATGAATTTTTCATCATAAACATGGGAAAAAGGAAATTCACTGCCTGCCCAGATGCTGAGCAGCATGGACAGCAACCACAATAAACTCCATCGCGCACCCTGACGCTGGCCTTTGAGCCATAAGGCCAGGAAGGGGAAGGCATAAATCCATAAGACCCCACTACCTGCAATGCCGCCCATCAAGACCAGAGTGATGTTCGCGCCTAATGCAAGCAGCAAGAGCAAGGACTCGGCCATGGTCAGCAGCTTGTCCTGGCTGGATAGAAAAAATGCTGCAACTAGTATCAGCACGGCAGCCAATGCCACGATCAGGCCAGACAATGGATAGCCAGATTGCAGGAAATTTGCCAGGCCCAGTAACAAGGCACAGGGCAATGCCACATAAATCATGTGCCGCACATGGGGTTTACGTTCACTGACACTCAACTCATGTCCAGCCAGCATGCCCAACATACCTTTCAGCAATCCAGAATTCAGCATCTGTAGTCTCATCGCAAGGCTCTCCTCTGCAATCAATACGGTGAGTATTGACGCAGCTTCAGGTTGATAGAGGCAATGCCAGTTTCAGGAAATATTGGTGGGTGGCAAGTACTGGCAAATATCCTGCTTCAAGAAAATCTGCCATTCGCACGAATTAGCCCCTGCGTGCTGGCTGTGATGCTAAAGTTTAGTGCATTTTTTACAAAATTAAAGTATTTGCAATGTTATTTATGAAATATTTTTTCACCTGTTGGGAAATGCCCTCACCTCCATGAATGAAATGAGGTCTGCTTGCTTGCTGCGCAGGCCTAAGTCATCTGCAAAATGTTTTGTGGATTGCCATTGGCAAAATCGACGATATTCTGGAAAGCTATGCGGAAATATAGTTCATAGCTACTTTGTTCGACATAACCCAGATGTGGGGTAGCAAGCACATTTTCCCTGTGCAGCAAGGGATGATCCTTGGCCACAGGCTCACTCTCGAAAACATCGATCGCAGCAAAACCGGGGCTACCGGCATCCAGGGCTGCTTCCAGCGCGCCTGTTTGCACCAGTTCAGCACGACTGGTATTGACGAACAAGGCATCCGGTTTCATGAATGCCAGATCAGCCTGGCTGACGATGCCGCGGGTGGCATCATTGAGGCGCAAGTGCATGCTGATGATGTCGCACTCAGCAAAAAAGGCTTCTTTGGATGTTGCAACCAGCAAGCCATCAGCGGCTGCCAGTGCACGGCTGGGTTCACGTCCCCAGACCATGACCTGCATGCCAAAAGCCTGAGCATAGCCAGCGATCAGCTTGCCTATCTTGCCATAACCCCAGATACCCAGCGTGCGATGCTTCAAAACCCGGCCCAGCTGATTGTGGGCGGGGAGTAGCGAAGACGTTTGCCAGACACCATCCTGCAAGAGTTGCGCATAGCTGGTCAGCTTGCGTGAAGCTGCCATGATCAGGGTCCAGGTCAGTTCGGCAGGCGCAGTCGGGTCCCCTGTGCCTTCAGCGATGGCGATACCCAGTTCATGGGCGGCGGGGATGTCGATATTGCCTGCGACCTTACCTGTCTGCGAAATGAGTTTTAGATTCGGCAGCTTTTGCATGAGTGCACGGCTCAGGCGGGTACGTTCGCGTATCAGCACCACGGCATCAAACGGCTGCAGGCGTATCGCCAGTTGACCAATACCTACGGCAGTATTATTGAAGACTTTAACTTCATGATCCTTCAATAAATCAAAGCAGGAGAGTTGCCTGACTACATCTTGATAGTCATCAAGTATAGCTATTTTCATGGTTCATCCTTATTCATTCTTTAAAATCAGGGAAAATCTTTTTTCTGCTTATATTCAAGCCTGGGTTGAAAAATCTTCACTTTCACAAAACGTGAAACAATGATAATGAAACTGAGGCAAAATTCGCTTCCGGCCAGACTCGCGTGTACAATGTTCGCCTACGTAGCTTTTAGATTCTTCCGCCCCGCGCCATCCTGCCGGGCGCAAGCCAGGAGTCAAGACACCCTCTTGTCTTCGTATTATCCGACAGAACCGCCGCTATGGTGTTCGCCTTGCTTGAGCGCTCCTGCGATCGCATCGCCACAATCTAACGACGATCCTGCCGTGCCGCTACACCGGTTTTTTTATTGAAATGGCATTGGAGGTAGTATCGTGAATCAACCCATCATGAAAGGTGTGGCTGCATTAAACGCACCCGCTTACGTGAAACATCAGAAATTGATCAACTGGATCGCCGAAATGGCGGCCCTGACCAAACCTGACAATATCTATTGGTGTGACGGCTCGCAAGACGAGTATGACCGCCTGTGCGCCCAAATGGTTGCCGCTGGCACCATGAAGAAGCTGAATGAAGCCAAGCGCCCCAATAGTTATCTGGCCTGCTCCGACCCATCGGACGTAGCCCGTGTCGAAGACCGCACCTATATCTGTTCAGCCAACAAGGAAGATGCAGGCCCGACCAATAACTGGATGGCGCCGGCAGAAATGCGCGCCACCCTGAACCCCGCTGTTTGATGGCTGCATGCGTGGTCGCACCATGTATGTCGTGCCTTTCTCCATGGGCCCGCTGGGTTCACCCATCGCCCATATAGGCGTGGAATTGTCTGATTCCCCTTACGTTGCCGTCAACATGCGCATCATGACGCGTATGGGCAAGGCAGTTTATGACGTACTGGGTACCGATGGTGATTTCGTCCCTTGCGTACATACAGTAGGCGCACCTTTGACAGACGGCCAGGCGGATGTTGCGTGGCCATGCAACAGCACCAAATACATCGTCCATTATCCTGAGACCCGCGAAATCTGGTCCTTCGGTTCCGGTTATGGTGGCAATGCACTGCTGGGCAAAAAATGCTTTGCCTTGCGTATTGCCTCCACCATGGGCCGTGACCAGGGCTGGCTGGCAGAACACATGCTGATTCTGGGCGTTGAATCACCAGAAGGCAAGAAGCACTATGTCGCAGCGGCTTTCCCGTCTGCCTGCGGCAAAACCAATTTCGCCATGCTGATCCCTGCCATCAAGGGCTGGAAAGTCACCACGATTGGTGACGACATTGCCTGGATCAAACCTGGCAAGGATGGTCGTTTGTATGCGATCAACCCGGAAGCCGGTTATTTTGGCGTAGCACCAGGCACCAACACTGCCACCAATTCCAACTGCATGGCGTCCCTGACCGCCAACACCATCTTCACCAATGTCGGCCTGACCGATGATGGCGATGTCTGGTGGGAAGGCATGAGCAAGGAAGCGCCAGCGCACCTGATCGACTGGCAAGGCAAGGACTGGACACCAGAGATCGCCAAAGAGACTGGCCGTAAAGCAGCCCATCCAAATGCGCGTTTCACGGTAGCCGCAACGCAAAACCCTGTCATTGATGCAGCATGGGATGACCCGGCTGGCGTGCCTATCTCTGCCTTTATCTTCGGTGGCCGTCGCTCGACGACTGTGCCTCTGGTGACCGAAGCCCGCAACTGGGTGGAAGGCGTCTACATGGCTGCCACCATGGGTTCTGAAACCACGGCTGCAGCCGTAGGCCAGCAAGGTGTAGTGCGTCGTGATCCTTTCGCCATGTTGCCTTTCATGGGCTACAACATGAGCGACTATTTCCAGCACTGGCTGGACATGGGCAAGAAGATAGAAGCAGCGGGCGCAACACAGCCAGCGATTTTCTGCGTCAACTGGTTCCGTACAGATGAAAACGGCAAATTTGTCTGGCCAGGTTTTGGCGACAATATGCGCGTCTTGAAGTGGATGCTGGAGCGTATAGAAGGCAAGGCCAATGGTGTGGAAAACATCTTTGGTGTCACGCCTACCTTTGCCGACCTGAACTGGGACGGTCTGGACTTCACGCAGGCGCAGTTCGATACCATCACTTCCATCGACAAGGCAGCCTGGGAAGCAGAGTTGAAACTGCATGCCGAGTTGTTTGAGAAACTGGCTTACCATTTGCCAGCTGATCTGGAAGCGACCCGCGTCGCCCTGGAAAAACGCCTGGCAGCCTGAGTTTCAAGCTTCAGGGATTAACAATAACGCGGCTACGGCCGCGTTATTTGTTTTTTATATAAGCTGGAAAAGCATGTAGAACGGGTGTATAAATAGTGATTGCATCCATCATTCCGTGATGGTCCATATTCCGAGAACCCCATGCGATTATCCACATCATGGCTGTTGCTGCTCTTACTCACTGGCAGCATCCTGCTCTTGCCGGTTCCGTTGCAGGGGCAGACACAGAATCGCGAAGAACGCAGGCTGGATATTTCGCTGTCTGATCTTAATCGTCCAAGTACCCTAATGGCTCAAAAAGTCTTGAGCAAGGCGTATGAACAACTGGGTATCAAGCTCAATTTCATTGCCACGCCTGCGGCGCGGGCCATCAACATGTGGAATGCTGGCAGGCTGGACGCGGTTTCTGCCAAGGTCATCGATACCGGCTTGCCGGATTCCATCAAGATAGACATTCCCATCGTCTATGAAGAAGCGGTGGTGTTTGCCGTGAAAAAGAATGTTAGCGTGGATGGCTTTGACAGCCTGAAACCCTATGTGGTCGGCTATGTCAGCGGGATTATCTATCTCGAAGACAGGCTTAGGAATGTAACGCAAAAAGAAACTGCTCCCAACCTGGAATCCCTGTTCAGAAAACTTGATGCCGGGCGCACAGATGCTGCCGTCGACTCACGTTTCAGCTTTTGCCTGGTGCGCAAGCTGGGCTTGAACCGCATACATATACTGGAACCATCGTTGGAAAAAAGGCTGGGCTATCACTTCCTGCATACCAGACACCAGCAACTCGCGCCCGCTCTGGAGATGGTATTACGCAATATGGAAAAAGACGGTAGTATCAAAAAGATACAGGAAGACGTCATGCAAGAGTATATGGAGCAATGCACAGAACTTTCTGACGCCAAAAACAAAAAAGCCACAGGTTAGCTGTGGCTTTTCTATGCATTGCTATTATTGATCAGCGATGTACTGGCAACATGCTGGGTTTGCGACTCAGGCCGCTCCTGGCTGTTGCTTGCTCTGAAGCTTGCATGATGGCGCTGGCACCCAGCGCATGTTCAATGGCAACTGGTTTGCTCAGGCGGCGTGTCAGTTTATTGATCAGGGGTTTGCTGATATAGGCTGCAGGAAAAGCGATAGGCCATACTGTCAGCCAGGCTTCCATCCACGCACCCACAAAATCATGGCCCCAACCCATCCACATCAGGCGCAAGACAGCGGTCGCTACCAAACTGACCAAACCTGTCGTCAATATGGTGGGCAACATCGACGCCAGACTCTTGGAGCCAGCCACCACACGGGGCTGACGCAGGTTTTGCCCTGCTACAGGGAGCGAAACCGGACCAGATGCCAGCGTATATACAGAAGACTGTTGCATAACGACAATAAATTAATTCAAGGCTATACTGAAATGCAAAACTGCGGATGCATTCAGCAATAAATGTGTGAGACTAAAAAACTTAACCGCGTGAAGCCAGGGCGCGCAATTCAGCGGCCATGTTTGGCGATGTGCCATCCAGGTCGTTGGCGATGCGGCGAATTGTCAGCATGTTGCGCAAGTTACGTGTCGCGGTTTTTTCTTCGCGGGATTTTTTTGGGTTAATCACCAGCAAAGCAGCGCGCAACATACCCAGCAACATAGGCTTGAACACGATCAACATGGTTGCCAGAATACCCAGGCCCAGCAAAGGACGGGCAGCAACGGCGAAAGCACTGATAGCGATTTGAGAAACTGGCAGGGCGCTGGCTGCAGGGAAGGCGATATTTAGGAAAGTCATGATTTAATCCACTCTTTAAACTCTTTGTAATGCCGTCATAATATTGCAGTGCATCATATAATTCTAATTTTGATTTACCATATCAATTATGCTTTTCATGAATAATTGTCAGTAAATATTGGTAATTTCCTAACTGGAGCAAATAACGTGAATTTTCTGACATTGGATTTGAATCTCCTTCGCGTCTTTGATGCCGTCATGATTGAGCAGAATCTGACTCGTGCGGCAGACAAGTTGGCCATGACTCAGCCAGCCGTCTCCAATGCCTTGAAACGCCTGCGTCATTCACTGGGGGATGAGTTACTGATACGCACAGCCTATGGCGTCAAGCCCACGCCGCGCGCTGAAATTCTGTGGCCAGCGATACGCCAGGCTCTGTCTGCCCTCGAAAGTGCAATTGCCCCTACCAGCTTCGACGTGTCGCAGGCACAAACGACCTTCAGGATGGCGATGTCGGACGCTACCGCCGCCTTGTGGATGCCAACTCTGGTGAATGTCCTGGAAAAAGAAGCCCCCCGCGTGAATGTGCGCATGGTGCCGCTGACCACACGTGAACCGCGCCCCATGCTCATGCGTGGTGATATCGATATCGCTATTGGCTTCTTTCCCGGTGTCGTTGCTCAGCTTACGGGTGGACAAGGAGCGGCGAATAGCGCCATCCGCCATGAGCGGCTGTATTCCGGCCATTATGTATGTGTCATGCGCCAGGGGCATCCGCTGGCAAATAAAGACCTGACACTCGATGAATATTGCAACGCCAGGCATTTGCTGGTGAGGTTTTCTGGCCGTGCCCATGGCCTGGTTGACGAAGCCCTCAGTCAGATGGGGCGGGAAAGACGCATCGTCTTGACAGTCAATCAATTCTTTACCAGCGGCCGCGTGGTATCCAATTCAGATTTGTTGACGGTGCTGCCGCGTCACCTGGTTTCTGCCACTGGCATGACGGAAGCACTGGTCTGGAAAGAGTTACCCTTCGCCATGCCTGACGTACATGTAGACATGCTGTGGCATGAGCGCGATAGTCGCAACCCTGCCCATCAATGGATACGCCGTAACCTGGTGGATATGACGCACTCAAATCTGATTACAGAACTGGAACATGAGGTAAAACTCGATACCTGAAGGCATGAAAAAATCTGGTCATGCCCAGCATGGCTGGAAAACAACGATGTTGGATAAAGACAAGTCTTTCTGCTATTGCTGCACCAGCAAAAACTTGTTAGGCTAAAAGCAGGATGTTGACGGCTTTATTTACTCTCCCATTTCGGTATGGCGGCCAAGCATGATATTTTCACCCTAATATGACCGAAATCCACGCTTCTTGCTTGCGCTTCTTATTCTTGTTTGCATTCTGCCTGGGCATGTGCAACATGGGTGCGCATGCAGCCACAGTCAAACTGGATGGTGGCCAGCAAGAAGTGTCGTTACGCTCTGCCTGGCAGGTTTATGAAGACAAAACCGCGCAATTGAAGATTGCCGATATCACCCATCCTGCGCATGCTCCACGGTTCCAGCTTCTGCAGGGCAATCTCAGCGCCTCCTTTTCGTCCTCCGTATTTTGGCTCAAGCTGGATGTACAGCGCAGCCAGCTTACTCAGAACAAGCAATGGTTGCTGGAACTTTCTCCCGTCATCCTTGACGATATCCGGCTCTACCATTTTGCCGCAGATGGCAGCATGACGACGCACCGTGCCGGTGACCGGCTGCCTTATTCCAATAGAGAAATCCGGTATCGCTACCCGCTCTTCATGCTGGATTTGCCCGATACCGAAGTTCATCACCTATACCTGCGAATACAAAGCAGCAGCGCCTTGTTTCTGCAGGCCAGCCTGTGGGAGCCATATGCCTTTGTAGAGCATGCCAATCAGGTGTCGAATTTCATGGGCATCTACTACGGCATCATGCTGGCCATGATCATCTACAACCTGTTGCTGGCGGTCACCTACCGGGATGTTGCGCTACGTTACTATCTGTTGCTGTCTTGCGTTTCCCTTTTGGCTGGCATGAGCCTGAACGGTCATGTAGGCCTGTATCTCGCCCCCGACTGGCCAGAGCTGGTGGATGCCTTGCCAGGTATTTTGTCGCCGCTGGTCATCATGAGCACATCGATGTTCATTGCCAGCTTCTTGCGCCTTCATGAGAAAATGCCGCGCATCTATCGCCTGTTTGTGTTGGCACAGATAATCTGTGTCTGTGCCGCATTCGCGGTGTTGGCGGGCTATTACCAGCTGGTTGCCCCTCTCATGCAATTGACAGGTTTTGCCCTGATACTGGTGATCTTGCCAGTTTGCCTTATCGTCGGCTTACGCGGTTACAAGCCTGGCTATATAGTCTTGCTGGCATCAGCCACCTGGATCACCGGACTCTCGCTGGTGACCCTGCGCAATCTGGGTGTGCTGGAGCCAGGTTGGGCAACAGAATACGGCTTCCAGATAGGTTCTGCCGTGGAAGCCATCTTGCTGGCACTGGCCCAGGCCTACCACATTAGCCTGATGAAGAAAGAACATGCCCAGACCCAGGCCGAACTGCTGGAAATTTCACAGCGCACAGAACAAGAACTTGATGCCAAAGTCAGACAGCGCACCACTGAACTGGCCGATGCGGTGGCACGCCTGCAAAAACTGGACAAGGACAAGAATGATTTCCTCGGCATAGCTGCCCATGATTTGAAAAATCCCCTCACCAGCATCATAGGCATGAGCGACTTGCTGCGCAAATTACAGCAAAGCATGCCGGAGTCGCAACGCCAGCATTATCTGGAACGCATCAGCAACAGCGGCCAGCGCATGATGCGCATTATCAGCAATTTGCTGGATGTGAATGCACTGGAAACTGGCCACCTGCATTTACAAATGCAGAGCCTGGATGTGAGCAAAATCTTGCAAGACGTGGCCCAGCAATACACCGAGATGCTGAAAGCCAAAGACTTGCAAGTCATCATGAATATACAGGACAGTGTCATGGTCAGGGCTGACTTTGACGCCTGTGTGCAGATTATCGATAACCTGCTGTCGAATGCCGTCAAGTATTCACCACTTGGCAAGCGCATCTGGCTCAGTGTCAGCAACACCCCGGAGTTTGGTGTGTTCCAGGTCAGGGATGAAGGGCCAGGTTTATCCACAGAAGACCAGCAGCATTTGTTTGAAAAATTCAGCAAACTGTCCAGTCTGCCGACGGCTGGCGAACATTCCAGCGGCCTGGGTTTGTCTATCGTCAAGAAACTCAGCGAAGCCTGTGGCGGTAAAGTCCATTGCGAAAGCGTCGTAGGTGAGGGTTGCAGCTTCATGGTCGAATTGCCGCTGGCGGCATAAACCAAACGCCATGGCACGAATGGCTTACAATCACAGACATTCTAGGCACTTCACTATCATCAAACATGTTTACAGGCATAGTACAGGGCATCGCCCGCATCGCAACACTCAATGACAAGACCGGCTTGCGCACGTATCAACTCGAATTTCCGAATGGTTTTTGCAAGGACCTGGAGATTGGTGCCAGTGTCGCTGTCGACGGCGTCTGCCTGACCGTCACAGCCCTGCATGGCGACAACGCAGCAGAATTCGATGTCATGCAACAAAGCCTGGCGATTACCACCCTCGGCGATTATGTCCAGGATGGCCGCGTCAATGTAGAACGCGCCGCCAAAGATGGGGCCGAGATCGGCGGCCACCCCTTGTCAGGCCATATCGACTTCAAGGCCCACATCGCCCAGATACGCGAACTGGAAAACAATTACGTGATACGCATCGCCGTACCTCCTGAATGGATGCGGTATATTTTCGCCAAAGGCTATATCGCCATCAATGGGGCCAGTCTGACGATTGCCGAAGTCAACCGCCAGGAAAGCTGGTTTGAAGTCTGGCTGATCCCTGAAACATTGCGCATGACCGTCTTTGCAGAGAAAACAACCGGCGCCAGCCTGAATATAGAAATCGAACGAACCACCCAGGTTGTGGTTGATACTGTACGCAATATGCTGACAGAAACCCTGGGGCCACTCATGCCAGCACTGGAAAGCCTGCTGGCACAGCAAGGCAAGGACCTGGGGCAAATCGTACAAGCTCAGGTGCCGCCACCCAAATAAGCTTGATCTGCAATGTTGCTTCAGCCCAGACATCACAAAGGATAGCCATGCACAATGCAGCAACAGAGCAAGCCGGCGCAGCAGCGGCCATACGGAACAATATCCAGTTATGGCAGGATGCCACGGCTGCCGGGGATGTGGACAAGTTGCTCGATTTGATGGATGAAGAAGTGGTGTTTCTGGTGGCAGGCCATCCACCCATGAAGGGGCGTGAACAATTTGCCCAAAACCTGCGCAACATATTGCAAACGCATAGCATTGCTTCTCAATCCGATATACAGGAAATTATCGTACAGGCGGATTTAGCCTATAGCTGGGCTTACCTGCAAGTCGATATCATCCCGAAGCAGGCCGGCCCACAGATGCGGCGTGCTGGCAATGTGCTGAGTATCTGGCGCTGGCAGGCGGATGGCAAATGGCGTATCTGCCGTGATGCAAATCTGCTGACGCTGGAAACGCAGCCTGGAGCCTGAGCATGCGCGTACTTTCCCGCTCATTACTCCACAGCTTGTCCACAGACTTGTCAACACGCTTATCTACATACTTATGCACCGCTTTTCTAGGCTTATGCACAGCCTTATGTACAAGCTTATCCACAAGTGCCTGGGCACAAAACATCGATGCACCGAATGTCGTCCCCATCACCGCACAGCTGACCAGCTCAGGCCAGCCCACTGCCAAGGCACTGGAAGGCCTGGCAGCGCAAGGCTATGAAGCCGTTATCTACCTGGCACCACCGCATGTCTCTGACGCGATACGGGAAGAAAACCTCATCGTCGGTCGCCAGAACTTGCTTTTTGTGAATATCCCGATAGTTTTCAACAAGCCAACGGTCGGCGACTACGAGAATTTTGCCGCCATCCTGCAGGGCCTGGCAAATAAAAAGGTACTGGTGCACTGCCAGGTGAATATGCGCGCATCGACCATGGTCTTTTTGTATCGCGTGGTGGTCGGCAAGGACGATCCGGCCCTTGCCTATGAAGCCGTCAGCAAAGGTTGGGCGCCGAGCGGACCCTGGAAGCAACTGATGCTGGATGTGCTGCAAAAGCACAAGATAGCTTTTGACCCTTACTGAGAGTTTGCCTGTAAGCCATGAGGGGAAACCACCATTATCATCCTGATGACACATGGCGCATCATCCGCGCTATTCCATATATGCGTGTGTCAAATCGTCCCTTACGCATACTCACACAAATGGATGCTACCGGGCTTGCTTACAGAAAATTTCTTTCCCAGTATCCGATTGTCCAGTGTGAGCCGCTGGATTTTTTCTATGAATGCAAACGTGGGATCATGGCGTGGGACAAACATCTCTTGAGTGACTTGCTATTTACTTCATCCTGGCGTGAGGCAAATTGTGGGGTCTGGCTAGCTTTGCTGGCTCCCCGAGCTGAATATAAAGAATTACTCGAAAAAATATTACCCAATCAATCACTTGCTGAAAGCACCTTAAGGCTACGCTGAATAAGCATCAATTTTCGATGGACGAAACTCCAAGTAGCGCACTCAATTGATAAAAGCGTCGTTCAAGCTATTTTTCGCCCCCCCATCAGGCCATTGATGGGGTTTTTG